>Ga0126327_10000401_pt1 | contig 9800 bp, 9 predicted proteins | sample InaspJWI30metaG_FD_101392 | JGI IMG/M metagenome (GOLD analysis project Ga0126327, IMG submission 101392) | Marine gutless worms symbiont microbial communities from Oahu, Hawaii - Inanidrilus sp. 1 OAHU.JWI-30 metaG | ecosystem: Host-associated > Annelida > Digestive system > Unclassified... | reverse complement strand
TCCTACGATTGGTCCACGCAGCTGGCCGGACGGGTTTACGCGTATACGTTCCTGGGATCGATAGAGCGCGGCGCGTGAGCGGGCGAACAACTAATCAGGCGAGTATGATCGATGTCCGCTGGCAGTCCGACCGACTCGGTCCCACTGTCCACCGCATCCGTCGCGCCGCCGCCGCCGCCGCATGCGAAAAAAACCGCCCGCGCCGCGTGCCGATTGGACACGTGCTGTGCCGAGAACCTTCTCAAGCCCCGTTCGCATCACACGAACTGAACTGAACTAAACTCGAGTTCTGAACATCTGCACGCCAACGGGAACGTTCACATCGCACGAGCTGCACGAGTTCGAGAACTATGCGACCTAGTTCGCTGTGTCTGCAGTCACTTACTATGAAGTAGGTTGGCGTGACGACTAATACACAGCTTTATTTCACCACAAAATGTGATAGCAGAAAAAAGAATAAAAACAGCACTTAACTAACTTAACTGAACAAAATAATTTATTGTCTTTGCAGTTCGTTCTCTGCATATTCACAACACATTATATACAGCTTTCTTTCACCATCTAATGAACGCTCGGTGTAAATGGGTCAATTTGTTCAGGACAGTAAGTTCCGTCCAGTTCAGTTCTTCTGCTGTGAACGAGGCTTTAGCGGCTTTTGCCGACGACAGCTATTCACGGAAGTCTCACGTAAGTTAGAGTAAAACTTACGTCGTGCTGACACTTCATTTTTCTTATATTGCTGTCGGTTTACTGCAGTGGTTCACGACCTTTTTGCCCCATTCACCCCTTTCATCACACGTTAGAATGTCGTTGCTCTTTCCAAGAAATTGTGAGTCGAAAGATGCATGCACAGGCCTAAATATTGTAATGCGCCATGCACGGACACAAGCGTATTAGTCGTGATTAGAGTATACCATGTTAATCGACTCATTTAGATGCAATACGGCATACTCGGCAACAGTTCAGCGCTGCCATTTCACAATGACAGTCATGTAGCTCCTTAAAGTCGTAGGATTCAGAAGCGCTGGCTAAACAGTGATTAGAATTACGCAAGCTACAGTTGTTGAAATAACCTGACGTTCCGTGCGTCTGTTTGTCGGTCAAGACCGTAAGCCCTGCTGAATCAGCCGAACCGATCGGGATTCCTTTTGGCGAGCAGATTAGCGTGGAGTCAAGATACCATGCACTGATGGAGTGCACATTGACGCCAACCGACGAATACGACGGATCGATCTGCGCGGCGATGCGGCCTGTCGCTACAATCACTGTACCAACTAGTTTATCTTTCGGCGTCTTTTTTCCGACGATCATGCGTGGGGTCGCGAGGGAGACGTCTAAGTCATCGTAACCGTCGGCGTTTCTGTTGACATTTTCATCGTCAGGTCACGTAGATTCTAATCAGCGCCAGCACTGAGAACGGCTGGCTGGCTGTACGGCCAGTATGTCGCACGGTCCCCGCAGTCGACTGCGCCGCCCGCCGCACAATGGATCTTCGTCGAGTCCGGTCCTATCAACAAACTGGACGACCGTGGCCTTCACCATCTTCACTCTGCTGCTGAAACTGCTGTTCAACGACAGAACACACATCTCGCGTCACGCATACGACAACGACAACAACTACAACTACAACAACGACAACAATGGATCTTCGTCGCTCGACGACACTGTAAATTACCAGTGGCCGCCGGCAACATTTCCAGAGGAAACTGTGGAAATGTTCCGAGTTTCGACGCCTAGAAGTATATATGCTTTACGGCCGGCAAGCTCGGATTATACGGCAGTGCGACTAACGCCAAATGTATGACAGATCACATACGATGAACTTGCAAGCCCCAGCCAGCGTCGCAGCTACCGCATTAGCAAAAAAACTCAGGCAAACCAAAATAAACTACCTATATGGCTTATTTACAGTTTCAAACTCAGGTCTGGTTGTTAGCCGCTGTGCTTCTTGATGTCTTGCCAGCCTACAAAATTGTCTGTGCGTTTGTGCGTCTGTCTTGTGGACACGGCTGTACCGATTAAGATGCCGTCCGAAGGCAGACTCTTATGTGAATTAGATGGGGTGCACGCTAGTGGCACCTGGGAATACGCGATGGAATGATTTTTAAGGCGGCGGCGAAGCGGGCCGTCGCTATCGTTACTGTAGCAACTGGTTGAATACTTCTTGAACAACAAAAACGGTTACTGTTGTCGCGCAGTGCTTAATTCGCAACACGCAAATATTTGCATCTGTTGAAGCGACGCCGCGATTCGCCGAGAGCGTCAGAGTGTCGTCGTTGTCAGCATGTTGGTCGTTGTCTGGTCGTATATATAGGGCGATGTCGTGAGCTGCCAGTGGAGTGTATGTCGCGTGATCGCCTAGACGACATCCGTCCGGCTCAAACCATGACGATGACGATGATGATGTATGTCGCGTGAGTGTCGGTTTTGTTTTGTTCTGACTTCCCATTAGTGTTCTATAATGACCTATAGGACTAGGTGGACGCGCTGCCGAGTTAGCCTATAAGCGGTTAAAGTTGGCAGAACCAGAATCCACAAAAAGTAGAAGAAGAACAACAACAACAGCAACAGCAGCAACAGCAGCAGCAGCAGCAGCGTAGAAGAAGAACGTCACGGGCTGTTCACAGCGCTGCTTTCGCTGTGGACGTAACGTGTCGACGCGTAGCCGACATAGTCGTCGTGAGTGTCGGTTTTGTTAGCGCGGTGGCCACGGCGCCGACGCTGATGGCGCTGATTGTATCGCCGGCCGACCGTCCGTCAGGGTCACCCGGCCCCTGTCCCGTCCGTCACCCCGGCCGCCTGCCCTTCCCTGACGGGCACCGGCCGGCCGCGCCACCCACGGCGACAACCCGGTGCCGTGTTAATGCGAAATGCATTCGCCGGGGGCCGGCGGATCGACGCCCAGGCCGAGGCAACGACCGGCGGCGACGGACGGACGGACAGACAGACCACGGAGCCCTCCTGTATGCTAGCAGTGTCTTCTTTGTTGCCAGTCGACGAAGACGACGACGTGCATGGGTCACATAGCGTATCCAGGATCACGAGGACTAGACTGTCACACGTTAATGGCATAGATTCCACGGACGGACGGACGGACGTGGCCGAATTGGTTTAATTTCCGACACAGAATGGTATAGTTAGACTGACCGCTCACTCACTCCGTCACTCGCGGCGGCGTCGAGCGTTTCAAGCACTTCGCAACTGGCATTCGCAGCGCCATCCGACATCACGCTATCGACACCCGTGACCGGACATTTGCCCCCCTCCCCCTCCGGATACCTGCCCCCGATTACGGTCATGGCTTAGAATTATACGTTAAGGTTTAGGTTTAGGCTTAGGATTAGAGGTACGGTTAGGGGTTAGGTTTTGGACTTGGGTTGGGGTTATTTCGTTCGCAATTTTAACGTTCGATCGGGTCCGGAGGGCCAACATGCGCCAGGATGCCAAATTTTATCCAGATCGGTCTAACGATTGCAGAAATATCGCAAATTAACGGTTTCCAAAATGGCTTCCGTCCGCCATCTTGGATATTTAAAATTTAAAATTTAACGGTTAATAGTTACCGTTTAGGGTTGGATTTGTCTCAGGGGGTGGGGCAAATGTCCCAGGCCTACATTCATCGACATATTAGGTAGCGACATGATGCGTGGTGTGATTGACTGAGAATAATGACACGGCGAGTTGGCCGATCGAGCAACTCTGACCCCCGGAGACCCATCCCGGCACAGACTGATCATCGCACCGTGCAGCCCCAGTATGGAAACCGCATTTGCAGCACCATTAAACGTATTTCCATGTCACATTTGTCAGAAACAGCTTTTCTACGCGCCCGTAAACGGTTTGTTAATGTGCGTGTATAACAGCATCATTATCCAGCCGCCGGCGTGGGTAGGGCTGTCAGTTACGTCTAATATCAACACCCATATCCATGGCAGGCACATAGGTAAGCACTGGCCCTAAACGTTAAAAGGGCAGGGGATGGGTTAATGTTAAGGCTAGCTTTCGGGTGGGAGGAGTGGGGGTCTGCATATCGATAAGACTGCACATTTTCAAGTTAGTTTTACTATGCTACGCCACCAAAATGCGGCATTAAGCGAAACCGCTGTCCACCCGTCTATCTCTGCAATGCATAGCTCAAATCGGAGCTTTCGTGATTAATAGACACCATCAAAGAAACGTCCTGCTGTAAGTTGAACCGAACCCACCAGACAGCATGTCCGGTTGGCCACCGAAAGTAATCAGAAAGTCAGTAAAACCGAAAATTACTTACACAGTAAATGAAAGGGTGTCACTTTGTAATAGCACTGCTGTAAACGGGGTGGTTGGAAAGTTCAAGTTTGTTTTAGACACTGATTGCAAATGCAGACTAGCACCGCTGTTTCGTATGGTATTCACATAACGCCGGCGAAAGGCTGTCACTGTAATTATCCATAATTACTCCATATGCTGGCCGATTTTTAAAATGTGTATCTACAGAATTAGCAGTAAGTTTTACACTGACGCGATTGTTCACGTCGATCCACATCTTTTTGAAACGACTGCGTTCAAAAATTGCTGTGCCTGAAAATTGGTTGACGAAAACGGCCTAGCAAGACTCAGCCACTCAAAACAGCTTTTTTGCATTCTGCTGAGTTCTCGTTGAAAGACTCTGAAAATCGATCAAGCAACAGGCAAGAGTATAGTGGGGGTCTATTTGACACTGACATACAGTGCTGCATTCGTACCTACTAATATCGGTAATGTGAAACGTGTCGTTTACCGGAAGTAGAAGACGCGGAACACGGCGGAAGTCGGCATAGCGGAAGCGGCAGTAGGGCGAAAGCGACAAGCAGCAATGACGCGGCCGTGGAAAGTGCTCGCGATGAAACATACAAGGCCGGACCGGCGATCCGGCCTCCGGTTGATCCCAACCAGAGCAGTCGACTCGACGAAACGGCACGGGACATGACGACCCGTTCATTTCACGTCGTCGAACGACCAGTTCCGGCTAAATTTCCGGCCACTGCTTATGTTTCCATAGACTGAGTAAGCACGTAATAAATATCGACGACACTTGTTTCACGGCAGCAAGATCACAGAAACGCCACCGCGGCGCCGGATGATGTTCGACGTTTACGGAGAAGATGCGGCGATCTGTGTACAGTACTTGGCGAATAAATCTCTCTGCGTGTCTGTCTGTCTGTCTGTTTCTCTCTCCTCTCCTCTCTCTCGGTCAGTCGAACGTGTACGTCGCAGTTGCAGCGACTGGCATATCTACAGACGACAACGGCATCGACGCCCGGCCGCTTGGCTGCAGCTATGTAGACCCTGAAGTGCGTCGCCAAGTGTGGAGCACAGTAGCCGCAATCGCCGCCGATGACGCTGCTGCTGCTGCTGCTGCTGCTGTTTCCACTGCAGCTGCTCGGCGTCGCTGAGATATGGTCGTCACTTGTGAGAATACAGAACATTTGCCCCCAACAACTGCTCCCGGACCTACCCCTACCCCTAACATAACCACAAACTCTAATTGGTGTAGCTAACTAATGTATCGGCCTATCGGCGCTATCGGTGTTCAAGAAATGGGAAATCACTTACATCCTTAAAAATAACGTCATTTGCGCTATGTTTATTTCCGGTTGCGAAAAGCGTGCTGCTCGTGCAAAGTGGCGAACAGTTAAGGTTTACGGTTGCAATTATGGTTTAGGGATAGGATTGGGGTTACTTTTAAGGGTAGGATCAGTTGTTGCAGTGGTGTATCGGTTAGAATAGACCGATAGCGCCGATGTTGTAATTACTCGTAGCTACACGCAGCTCTAACCCTCAGCGAAACGCTAACTCGAAATCTTAACCTTAACCATATGACTCTAAACCCTAACTCTAACTAGGTGGAGCAGGTGTCCGTGGGCGCAAATGTCCGGTCACGTAGCTGAGATACGGTCGTCACAGCAGCAGCAGCAGCGGCGGCACTGTCAACCGACGACGCCGCCGCGTGCGCACTGCAAACGACGCTTAATTGAATCCATTCCTCTTTCGCTTGTTGCAGTCAGCCGCTTAATTACAGTCATTTATCGAGTCCGTTTAAGCCACGAAGCAGAGGGCTAATATTTGCGGCATAGTTTCTGCGGTTTACTTGTCCGAGCCGAAGAACAAGACAGGGTCCATATCAGCACACTTTCGCAGGAATTAAAAAGAGAGATGAGACCAAAATAAGTGACCCAGTTTCAGTTGTTAGCATACAAATGTTAGTTCATTCAGAAATAAAACAACAAGTACACGGCAAAGCACAACTGAAGTGTGATTTCTTATCAAACGTTTTTGGGAGACTGCGATATCTGTCTCCGATTTCTGTCGTGATATGTTCGGGAATCGAGAACTGCTTTTCGTTCTATGATGATGCATGTCCCATGAACTTCGCGCAGCGGCGGCTATTTGGGGCTATTCGCAGACGACAGTCATAGACTAGCACGAGATTTCCGGACAATGACAGGTTGGCCAATATTCATGATGTTTGGCGGACCGCAGTTGTTGACTGTTGAATGCGTAATGTGACGAAGTTGGTGCTGGAGGTGTACAAGAATGAGTCTTAAAGCTAATTCACACCGTCACGCCAGACACGACAAAACTGTTTTGTCTCTGTCGCGTCCGCTTCGGCAGTGTGAATTGGATTTCCGACAACTCAAGACTGTCGCCGACAGAAAATTCGAAGTCTGAACACGTTCAGAGCAGTCGTCCATTCCACACCGGCACACCAGACACGACGCAAGCAGGACCGTTTTGTCTTGACTGGTGTGGCGGTGTGAACTGAATCGGCCCGACCGCCCGACAAGTGCGTTCAGCGTCGGAGTGTGTCGGGCGGCGCACGCACTACCGGTGCGACCGCCGGACGCACTCCGATGCAAAACGCACTTGTCGGGCGGTCGGCGAACTCAATTCACACCACCTGACACAATAACACGACACAGACAGTTCCGTCTTGTCTTGCCTGGCGGGCGGTGTGATCGCTCGCTGCAGAAGAAGCCGGAATACGCATCACTGACAGAAGATGACAAACAGTTTGGGAAAGACTGACCGCTCTGAGCCAAAACTGAACTATGTCTGTGTTTCGGTTGACTCTCATATTCATATAATCAGCCATTTCTGGCACGCAAACAAATTATCCATCCCCATTTCCATGTCATGATTTTCATTCCCATCCCATTTCCATTGAAAGCCCAAAATCAGCTCCCATTCCCATTGGAATTCCTGTTCGCGTGCACAGATGTGTAGCTGCTGGATGCCAGCAGACTGGCAGCCAGATTATTCCGAGCAGCAAAGCAGTTGCAGCAACACCAGCATCCGTCGCAGGCTCGGACCTATGGTCCCGAAAAATAATGACGCTGCAGCATTTTGCATCGCAGTGGTACAACTCTCGTCTAAAATAAGCCAGAAAGTACTGAGTTGCAATAGTTTATTCTAGATGTCACTGATGCAGCTTAAAGGTAAATTTATTGAACCTGTTAAAAGTACTGCTAACATACAGGAAAGCTCTCAAGATGTTTTTGAAACACTAACAGCATATCCCCCACTTTTATAGCAGTTTGTGATTTCTTTTGCTATTCGTGTTAACACGTACGAATGTCTGAACAACCGGTCGAAATCCACGTAATAGTGTATCGGAGATGATGCGACGGAGTCAACTGCGGCAGCAGCAGCAGCAGCAGCAGCAGCAAAGTCGGAAACTGGAGCCGAACGAGAGCTCCCGCACGCCCGCTGCGTGGTCGCATTGCCATGTAAATAAATATAGGCGCTCGACGTCGTGTCGAATACTACCACCGACTACAGCGACGACGCTCACGAATGTAGGACAAGTTCCCGCGCACATCTGCCCCGGGACTTAACTCTAACGCCAACCCGTAATCCTAAACCTAACCCATACCCATAACCCTTAACACGCCATGTTTCGGTCGATAAAAGGATGAATCGCAGGCGTAACCCTAATAACCCAACGTTTACGCCGTACCATAACCCTAAGACCCTATCTGCAACGTGGGGAGGGCAGATGTCGACGATGGTAGTTTTCAGGAGGGGGGACGAGTGCTCGGGGTTGATGTCTACGGGGGTAAAAATCCGGATGCCAACACTCGCGCTAGACTGTATGGTCGTCGGTGCGATCAAGATTGCTTCTGGTTTCCATATCGTTCACGTTGTCGTCGCGGCAATGACCCATTAGCGGTCGGCGTGCGCGGCTGGTGGCGACGATGATCTATCTTCATCGAAACTGCGAGCGACCGAGCGATGCGATGCGAACGAACGTTCAGCTTCTGACGCCGACGACGATGATGACGCAGCGACGTCGTTTGTCGTCGTTGCGCGACGTCGTCGACAGTCTTTTTAAATCTGATTCACAGCACATGAACTGAACTGAATAGTCGACTGGGTTAGGTATGTTATGCAAACACTCCAGCGTCACGTCACATCAGCCTACTTCGTACACATTGGCTAGCTACAGCCACGGCGAACGAGGTCGCGTATTTCTGAACACGTGTATCCCAACGAGTTCGCGACAGAGCGAGCGAGCGTTTACCTTCTGACGATGATGACGACGACGACGACGCGACGTCGTTTGTCGTCGTTGAACGTCGTCAACAGTCTTGCGTCGAGCCAATCTTAAAACGCCCGACGAAACAAGACCAGACGCGACATGGCGGTCTGCCTAAAACATGACGGAACAGACGCGTAATCAGCGTTTATCGTCTGCGTTGTGCTTCCGTTCTCTCCCTTGCGGCAACATAGACGGGACTCGTGTCCCGTCTGTTTCGCCTATCCAGTCTCTCCCGTCTGTTCCGTCTTGTTTTGGGCAGACGGCAAGGCATCACTTGACATCGGTCGACAGAACTGAAACAGTGCTTTGAGAAAAAAGAAGTACAGAAACGTGTATAAAATTCATTTAACGCTGTCGCTGTGTCTTGAACTGGCGATCATAACTAAAATGTCGCTATGTAAAAATACCTGTAGTGATATAAAAAAATGTCCATTCATCGATTTCACCACAATATAACTCAGGGAATAATAACGGCAGTTTTCGAAGTAGAACGAAATGTAAAATTGGATCGGGGAGTTTAGTATGTTTAGTTTTCGTTTTTGTCCTTCTCCTTTATTTAGTTTGTTTTCTTTTATTTGTATTTGTGCACTACTTTCGTTTATATCTGTGTGTCTACCAATGTTTGCGTCAGTATTTGCACGTTAATAGTAGTCAGCATGGCAGTCTATCACTTTATTACTTGACAGATATATGTTATCGATCACTTTGTAACAGCACTGCATGTAAACGGACTGGTTGGAACGTTCTCGCTTGTTCCAGACACTGATTGCCAATGCACACTTGCACAGCTGTTTCGTGCGGTGTTCACATTACGCCGGCGCGCGCGCGAGATTAGCTGTAGTTAATTGTGTGCGCGAAGTGCGAAAATGAACGCGCTGAGGACGAAATTCACAGGAGACGCACACGACGACGACGACGAGTGAACGGGCAGTTACTGTCGCCAGAGGCGTCGTAACGTGTGTAAATACATGCAGATGTACGACCGTCCGATTCACGGGCGCGCCGCCACAACATTTCTGGGTGATCCAACAAGATCCGCAATGGTGGACCCAGAGTTGTCCATGGTTTGGGTTGACCCATGGGTTGAGTTGGGTTGGGTTGGGTCCACTGTAGCAAAAGTACTAAAAATTTGAAAGGATTATGGGTTAATGCGTTAATGAGTCGGGTTGGGTCCAAATTTTTCCACGCGTGGTGGGTTGGGTTGGGTTGGGCCAGTCAGCTGATGGGTTGGGTTGGATCG
>Ga0126327_10000400_pt1 | contig 9804 bp, 11 predicted proteins | sample InaspJWI30metaG_FD_101392 | JGI IMG/M metagenome (GOLD analysis project Ga0126327, IMG submission 101392) | Marine gutless worms symbiont microbial communities from Oahu, Hawaii - Inanidrilus sp. 1 OAHU.JWI-30 metaG | ecosystem: Host-associated > Annelida > Digestive system > Unclassified... | reverse complement strand
TTTATGTATAATGGTAACAAATGATACTAAATCAACCGAGGAGTTAGATCTCATGAAATACCTAGCCAAATTTGTAATCATGATCCTGGCATTGTCCGCGATTGCGCTGCCGGGCCATGCGCTTGCCGCCAAGGAAATGCGGGTTGGCTCGTGGCTGCCGCCCAAGCACACCATGAATAAAGACGTGTTGCCTACCTGGGGCAAATGGATTAACGAGGCGACCGAGGGTCGCGTGACGCTGAAAATCGAGTACCCGGGCGGTCATCCCAAGGCCATGCTGGGGAACGTTCAGGACGGCGTATTCGTTGCCGCCTGGACCTTCCACGGCTATTTTCCCGGTCGATTCAAACTGACTAAAATCGTCGAATTGCCGGGTCTGGGCGCGGGCGCCGAAGCCGCTTCGGCGGCGCACTGGCGGATCAATGAGAAATACCTGGGAAAAGCCGGCGAGCATAAGGGCGTCGTGCTCGGAGCGCTATTCACCCACGGCCCCGGTCAGATTCACCTGCGTGAGCCGATCAAGAGTCTGAAGGAAATGGATGGCAAAAAGATTCGTATCGGCGGCGGGGTGCAAACCGAAATCGCCAACCGCATGGGCGTGAAAGGTGTCGCCGCGCCGGGTTCCAAGGTTTATGAGATTCTGTCCCAGGGCGTAGCCGACGGCGTTTTCATGCCGATGGGCGAAAAGCGTACCCTGCGTTTGAAAGAAGTGGCTCCGTTCACCATGAAGTTTCCGACCGGCATGTATCTCGGCAGCTTTGGTGTTTTCATCAACCCCGATTTCCTGGATTCGCTGAGCGCCAAGGATCGCAAGGCGATCATGTCGGTGTCGGGCGAGAAGCTGTCGGCGATGGCCGGCCGTTTCTGGGGTGAAGACGTCAATGTCGGCGAAGCCGATGCCAAGGCTTATGGCAACAAGATCATGGAAGCGCCGATGTCGGTGTTGAAGGAATTCGATGCCATGACCTCCGATATGGAAGAAGAATGGTTGAAGGCGGTCGCAGACCGCGGAATCAATGCCAAAAAAGCGTTGCAGGAGCTGCGCGAGATAGCTCGATCCTACTAAAACGGGGCCCGGGAGTTGCCCCATTTGGCGGAAAAAACGGAAACAGGACCAATCAAGTGGTTGGTCCTTTTTTTACATGGCGTGGCCGCCATGACCATGTTGATATTGATGCTGGTCACCTGCATCGACGTATTCGGCCGCTACCTGTTTAACAATCCGCTGACCGGCTCCACCGAATTGACCGAAATCGCGGTCGGCATCGTTATTTTTTCAGTGTTTCCGATCGTGTCCTGGCGTAACGACCATATCGTGGTCGATATCCTGGATCATTTTTTCTCGCGCCGGGTCCACCTGATCCGCACCGTCTTGATCAATTGCCTGATCTCGATCGCGCTGGTGTTTCTAGGGCAACGCATATATGTGCTCGGGCGGCGTTCGCTCGGTTACGGAGAAGTTACCGAGTATCTGGCGATCCCATTGGGCTGGATGATGATTTACATCGGCATCATGTGCTGGGTCACGGCGCTGGCGGTAGTCACCCTCGGCATTTATCGCGCATTTGCGGAATATCGCCAAGCGCCGCATCCGGGCCATTACACCTAAGCGGCCATGACCGTTTCCGTCGCCGGTTTTGCCTGCCTGCTGCTGCTGATATTTCTGCGAATCCCGATCGCGTTTGCGATGGGATTGGTGGGCTTCTTCGGTTTTCTTTATTTAAATGACTACAACACGGTCGCGGCGCTGTCGATGGCTTCGCGTCGGGTAATCAATACCTCGCAGGATTACGGCCTGTCGGTAATTCCGCTATTTATCCTGATGGGCAATTTGGTGACGAGCGCCGGGTTGTCGCATGAACTCTACAAGGCTTCCTATTCGTTTCTCGGGCATTTGCGCGGTGGCTTGTCGATGGCGACCGTCGTCGCCTGCGGCGGCTTTTCCGCGATCTGCGGCTCGAGCCTGGCAACCGCCGCGACCATGGCCAAGGTTTCGATGCCGTCGATGCGCAAGTACGGCTATAGCGACTCGCTGGCGGCGGCCTCCATCGCCGCCGCCGGCACGCTGGGTATCCTGATTCCACCCAGCGTTATCCTCGTGATTTACGGCATCATGTCGGAGCAAAGCATCCGCGAACTGTTCGCGGCCGGTTTCCTGCCCGGCTTGCTCGGCGTGGGGCTCTACCTGGGCGCGGTTTCCTGGACCGTGTGGCGCAAACCCGAGTCCGGACCGCCGGGCGAGCGCGTGAGCGCGCGCGCGGCTCGAGTCGCTCAAGGGTGTGTGGGGAATCCTGTTATTGTTTGCAATCGTCATGGGCGGGATTTACGGCGGCGTTTTTACACCGACCGAGGCTGCGGGTATCGGCGCGGCGGGCGCTTTCGTGATCGCGTTGGCGCGGCGGGCGCTCACCCTGAAAAGTTGCTTCGAGGTGCTTTACGAAACCGCGCATACGACTTCGAGCCTGTTTCTGGTCGTCATCGGCGCGCTGATTTTTTCCAATTTCATCAATCGCGCCGGCCTGCCGGATCAGTTGCTGCAGCTGATTACCGGTTTCGACGTACCGCCGATGGCGGTCATCCTGATCATTTTGCTGATTTACATCGTGCTCGGCTGCGTCTTCGAGAGCCTGTCGATGCTGTTGTTGACGATACCGATCATTTACCCGGTGGTCGAAAGCCTGGGATTCGACCTGGTCTGGTTCGGCATCGTGGTTGTCGTCGTCACTGAAATCAGCCTGATCACCCCGCCGGTGGGTCTCAACGTGTTCGTGTTGAGCGGGGTGCTCAAGGACGTCAAAACCGGCACCATTTTTCGCGGGGTAACGCCGTTCTGGTTCGCGGATATCCTGCGCCTGGCCCTGATTACGTTAATTCCGGCGATTTCGCTATACCTGCCGCAGCTATTCTACCGCTAGAATCGATTTGGAGCCCGCGCCAACATCCGAAACGAATTGACAAAGGCCATATCAACCAAAGCCCATAATTTGTAGGATTTTACCTATAAACCAAAATAGGCAAGCTATGACTTCCCATACTACGTCGCAACCGGCTGGCTAGTAATGCCGGTGACAAAGGTTCTCAGCAACAGGCCGGCCAGCCCGAAATCCTGCCGTTAATGGGAAACGAGGCGATCGCCCGCGGCGCCTGGGAGGCGGGCGTCAAGGTCGCGGCGGCCTATCCTGGGACGCCCAGTACCGAAATCATGGAGAGTCTGGGCAAATATCCGGCCGAGGACTTGCAGGCCGAATGGGCCACCAACGAAAAAGTGGCGCTCGATGTTGCCATCGGCGCCTCCTTTGCCGGCGCCCGCGCCTTGACTTCGATGAAACATGTCGGCCTGAACGTCGCCGCCGATGCCTTGATGTCGCAGACCTACATCGGCGTCAATGGCGGCCTGGTGCTGGTGGTATGCGACGATCCGGGCATCCACAGCTCGCAAAACGAGCAGGACACGCGGATATACGGCCATCTCGCCATGGTGCCGATACTGGAGCCTGCCGACGCCCAGGAAGCGCTCGAATTCACCCGGCTCGCATTCGACTTGAGCGAATCTTTCGATACGCCGGTCATTGTCAGGGGGACGACGCGCCTGTCGCATACCCGCAGCCTGGTGCGGACCGGCGCACGCAGCGAAAAAGAGTCGCGCGGATTCGACGAGAATCCGCAAAAAAACGTCATGATCCCCGGGCATGCGCGCTTGCGCCACAGCGCGTTATTCCGGCGCGAGGAACGGCTCAAGCAGTATCTCGAGGAATCCGACCTGATCCGCTGGGAGCCCGGCAGCGAGCCGATCGGCATCGTTACCCTGAGTACCGCCTATACCTATGTCAAGGAGCTGCTGCCGCGGGCGCATGTGCTGAAACTCGGCGCCTCTTACCCCTTGCCCACTAACAGGCTGCGAGAGTTTTGCGACGCGCTCGAGCGCGTGATCGTGATCGAGGAACTCGAGCCGATCGTCGAAAACGAAATGAAGCTGATGGGGCTTCACGTCGAAGGCAAGTCCCTGTTTCCGCGCGAGGGCGAGTTTTCCCCTGATGTCATCCGTGCCGGCCTCGAAACCCAAACCGGCGGCGGCCGTGCAAGGCATGCCGAGGCCGCCGCTATTGTGCGCCGGTTGCCCGCATACCGGGGCTTATATGGCCTTGCGTGCGCTCAACGCGCGTGTCTCCGGCGACATCGGCTGTTACACGTTGGCGGCGGTCGAACCGCTCAAGGCGATCGATACCACGGTGGCGATGGGATCGAGCATCGCCAACGCCACCGGAATGGCGCTGGCGGGCAGCGAGACGCGCCCGATTGTCGCCACCATCGGCGATTCGACCTTTTTGCATGCCGGGATTCCGCCGTTGATCAATGCGGTTTACAACCGGGTAAACATCACCGTGGTATTACTCGATAATCATATTACCGCGATGACCGGGGGCCAGGATCATCCGGGCACCGGGCGCAACCTGCGCGGCGAAGACGTGCACAAGGTCGATTACGAAGCCCTGATCCGCTCGATCGGCATTACCTGGATCAGGAAAATCGATGCCTACAACATGGGCAATGTGTTCCAGTATTTGCGCGAAGCCACCCTGTATCCCGGCGTCGCGGTCGTTATCATGGATCGCCCCTGCGTGCTCGATCCGGTCAAGATCAAAGGTTCCCCGTTCCGTGTCGATGCAGCAGCCTGTACCGGGTGCCAAACCTGCATGAACCTGGGGTGCCCGGCGCTGTCGTGGTCGGATGAGCTATTCGAGGGGCATCACAAGGTCAAGATCGATGAAGCCGCTTGTATCGGCTGCAGCCTTTGCGCCCAGGTCAGCGCCACCAATTGCATCAAGCCGGTGGAAGCCTTCGAGACCAATGGCTGAAACTAGACAATCCGATTCCTTGCGGGAGTCCGAAGAATCGCAGTCGGCGAGGCTGCGGCAGGCGACCGCAAGCCCCGTCAACGTGCTGGTTGTCGGCGTCGGCGGCCAGGGTGTGATCATGGTGTCCAAGGTGCTGGCGACCTTGTGCCAACGGCAGGGTTTCCAGGTCAAACAAAGCGAAGTGCACGGCATGGCCAAACGCGGCGGCTCGGTGTTCAGTCACATCCGTTACGGTGCCACGGTTTATTCGCCGACCATCCCCCTCGGCGAAGCCGACGTACTGGTGGCGCTGGAATGGGCCGAGGGTTTGCGCTGGTTGCCCTACCTGAAACCGGAAACCGGCATCTTCATCGCCGACACCCAGCAGATCGTGCCGCCGTTCGCCTGCCGTGACCGCAAGCACGGGGCGGGCAGCGGCTATGTCCGGGAAACCGTGGCAGACGTCATCGCGCAGGTGGCCAACTGTTACGCCGTCAATGCCGCGCAGATTGCGCGGCAACTCGGCAACCGCAAGGCCGGCAACACACTACTGCTGGGGATGATGTCGACCACGCTGGACTTTCCCGCAAACGACTGGCGCGACGTCATCGCGATGTTCGCCCCGCCCCAGACCATCGATATCAATATGCAGGCCTTCGAGCGGGGCCGGGACTGGGTCGAAACCCATAACCCGGCGGATTACGATTCGAACCGAAGCGTTGATTTGCCGGCACCGATCGATTCAGTGCCCCACGAGGCCGAATTCGAGCTGCCGGTAATCAATCGGGACTGGTGCAAGCGCTGCGATATCTGCGTTAAGTTTTGCCCCGAACGTTGCCTCAGCCTCGATCCGGATCAGATCGCCGTTTTGCACGCCCCGGAAAAGTGTACGCTGTGTCGCATCTGCGAACGCCTGTGCCCGGATTTCGCGATCGAGCTCAAGTACAAACACGGATTCGGTTGATCTTGACTATGCCAGATTCCGCTCCTCCAGATACCGTCAACCTGCAGGGCAACCATGCCTGCGCGCATGGCGCGATCGCCGCCGGTTGCCGTTTTTATGCCGGTTACCCGATTACGCCCTCGTCGGAAATCGCCGAGCGCATGTCGGTCGAATTGCCGCGTATCGATGGCGTTTTTATCCAGATGGAAGACGAGATTGCGTCGATGGGTGCGGTGCTCGGCGCATCCATGGGCGGCGTGAAGGCGATGACCGCGACCAGCGGCCCGGGGTTTTCCCTGAAGCAGGAAAATCTCGGTTATGCCGCCGGCGCCGAAATCCCGTGCGTGATCGTCAACGTGATGCGCGGCGGCCCGAGCACCGGGTTGCCTACCCGGCCGGCTCAGGCCGATGTCATGCAGGCGCGCTGGGGAACTCACGGCGATCACCCGGTTGTCGTGATCACCCCCGACTCGGTGCCCGAAATTTACAGGCAGACGATTCGTGCCTTCAACCTATCCGAGCAACTGCGGGTGCCGGTGGTCATGCTCTACGACGAAGCCCTTGGTCACTTGATCGAATCGGTCAGGCTTGCCGGTAGCGATGATATCGAGATCGCGGATCGCAAGTGGGCGGCGCAGCCGGATTCGGATTTCCGCCCTTATGCCGCCGGCGAGGATCTGGTTCCGGAAATGGTGCGGCCCGGGGATGGCTTCCGTACCTATACCACCGGCCTGACCCACGCCGAGGACGGTTTTCCGACCCAGGATCCGCAAGTGGTCGAGCAATATATGCGGCGCATCCTGGATAAACTCGAAGTCCACCAGGACTTAATCGAGAGTTATGAAATCATCGATACCGAGGATGCCGATTACCTGGTGGTTGCTTTCGGCATTACCGCACGTGCCGCGCGGCGCGCACTCAAGCAGGCGCGGGCGCGGGGATTCCGGGTCGGGATGTTTCGTCCGATTACGCTGTGGCCGTTTCCGGGGACGGCCTTCGAATCGATCGTCGCCGGCAAACACGGCGTGCTGGTCGCGGAAATGAATGCCGGGCAGCTGATTACCGAAATAGAGCGCCGCCGACCCGATGGCTGTCGTATCGAAGGCTTGAACCGTATCGATGGCGAGACCATCACGCCGCGGCAAATTCTGAATTCTATACAGGAGCTGGCCGAGCGTGGGTGAAGCTGACAAGCAATTCAATATCCGCGATTATCTGCGCGAATATCTGTTTCCGCATTTCCTGTGCCCCGGTTGCGGCCATGGTATCGCGTTGCGGGCGCTGCTGTGGGCGATCGACGAACTCGGCATCGATAAGAATCGGTTGGCGTTTGTTTCGGGTATCGGTTGCTCGGGGCGACTCGGCGCCTATATCGACGCCAATACCTTTCACGTCACCCATGGCCGCCCGCTGGCCTTCGCCACCGGCTTGAAACTGGCGCGTCCCGATCTCGAAGTAATCGTGATCACCGGCGACGGCGACTGTCTCGCGATCGGCGGCAATCACCTGATCCATGCCTGCCGCCGTAATTTGAACATCACCTGCATGATGTTGAATAACGAGGTTTACGGCATGACCGGAGGGCAGGTGTCGCCGACTACCAGCAACGACCGTTACACCACAACCACACCCTACGGTAACCATGAGCCCGTGTTCGACGCCTGTGCGCTCGCGCAGGCCGCCGGCGCCGGCCTGGTGGGGCGCGAGATCACACTGCAAACGCCCGGCCTGAAGGATGTTCTCAAGCAGGGTCTCGCGCATACCGGATTCTCGTTCATCGAGGTCATGTCGGATTGCACCGAGGTATTCGGCCGTAAAAACGATCTCGGCAACTCGGCTGAAATGGTGTTGACGCAGAAGGCGTCGACGCGCCCCGATTATCTGGAAGACGCGGTCGATCAGCCGTTTCGACCGCAGGTGTTAAAAACCGGCGTACTGGCGAGCAACGAGCGCCCCGAATATGCCGAATCCTATCGCCGCTATGTCGAGACGATGAAACAGGATCAGCCGAATGCATGAGTTCGAGTTGCGTATCAGCGGCAGCGGCGGTCAGGGAATTCTGCTCGCCGGACGAATTCTCGCCGACGCCTTGGGGCTGGCAGCGTTAAACGTTGCGCAATCACAAAGCTACGAACCGACCTCGCGCGGCGGCTTAAGCCGTGCCGACCTGGTCGCGAGCAACGGTAAAGTCGATTATCCGCTCGCCAGTGACCTCGATTACCTGGTGATTCTGGACGTTATCGCGGCTACCGCCTCCAATGATTTACTCAAAAAGGACAGCCTGGTGCTGGTCGATAGTCCGCTGCAGGAACTGTGTAAGCTAAACGGCCACGCGGCCAATTATCTGCCGATTAGTGAAACCGCGCGCGGCCTCGGCGATATTCGCTCCACCAACATGGTTGCGCTCGGCGCGCTGACATCGCTGGCCGGATTTTGCAGCCGGGATAACTTGCTGGCAGCCGTCGCCCGGATCGCGCCCGCCAAGCTGGTCGCGCCCGCCACGCGCGCTGTGATGCAGGGTTACGCGATCGCTTCCGATACCAAATAATGAGGAGAAACGACAATGAAAACAACCGCTAGAATGATGACCCTGGCCTGTGGTTTAACGGCGATACTTTTCGCCGTCGCTGCGCATGCCTGGACCGATAAAATCGAATTGCTCAATGACGTGAATACCCGCTGCAAACTCGAGCCGGAGTCCCAGTGCACCTCCGCGGTCCGCATCGGCTTGCAGGCCCCCGGGGTGGATATGAGCCAGTCGTCCATGGCGTCGATGCGCCTCGATGGCGCCAACCTGCAAGGCGCCAATCTGTCTTATGCCATTCTGCAGTTGGCCAGTCTCAAGCAAGCAAATCTAATGTTAGCCAACCTCGAAGGCGCGCATCTACACGCGGTAAATCTGCGCGGGGCCAATCTAATGCTGGCCAACCTGCAAAAGGTGAGTCTGCTCGATGCCGACCTCAGCGGTGCGAACTTGCGCGGCGCCAATCTTACCGACGCGTTGTTGTTGAAAGCCCGCTTCGACCATGCCACCTGGACCGACGGCAGGGTATGCGCGGTTGGATCGATTGGGGAATGCCTCTAATCGGACTGGCAACCGGGAGACTTTTGACCAATGGGTTAGTTTCTATTCGTGGTCGGGGGTGTAATAGGTATATGGAAATCAAACACCTAGGGTCGCGAGAAATTGTACGTTCGAGCGAGCGGATCAATTCGATAATAGACCGCTAAAAATGTCTTTGATATTTGTTCTTTTATCCGAGAATTGAAAATCAAAAATTTGACTGTGATTTCAGGCCAAAATTCACGGATCGCAGACTTTCCAGGTTCGTGTTTCTGCCTTTTTCCTTAGATATTTTTCCAGTTGCAGCGCGCCATGCTGCGCCAGCGATAACCCCTCATGCACCTTGATGTAGTTCTCCGCGTCGTGAACATACCAGCGCAGTGCCGAATTACGCACATTGTAAAGCTTTGAAATTGCGACATATTTGTCCCAGAAATGGGAAACGGAATCATCGTCCATGATACTACTCCCTTAGCAAATTAAAAAAACCGGCCCATCCGGGACCTCAAAGGATTATGCGCAAACAACCCCCAAAGACAAACTGAAAATACAGATTCTGTATATATCACTGTTAGGTTTCAATCAAGCATCTACGCAGAGGTGACAATATGAACAAAGAAATAAAAAAGTATCTGGACAAGCTGCCATCTCCTCAAAAAGAGATTTGTGAGAAAGTACGAAAAATAATTATAAAAGCTTGTCCATATTTGGAGGAGTTAATGAAAAATGGCGTCCCTTCATACGAGAATAAATATTATATTGTTGGGCTTAAAGATCATGTCAGTCCAATAGATTGATACTGACATGGTCCAATAGATTGATACCACCCAGTTAAGAGACAATGAAACTTAACTGAGGTAACGATTAATGACAACGAGAAAGAAATATTCGAAAGAATTCAAACTGGACGCAGTCAGTCTGGTAACTGATCAGGGCTACAGCCGGGCGGAAGCAGCTCGAAG
>Ga0126327_10000398_pt1 | contig 9805 bp, 9 predicted proteins | sample InaspJWI30metaG_FD_101392 | JGI IMG/M metagenome (GOLD analysis project Ga0126327, IMG submission 101392) | Marine gutless worms symbiont microbial communities from Oahu, Hawaii - Inanidrilus sp. 1 OAHU.JWI-30 metaG | ecosystem: Host-associated > Annelida > Digestive system > Unclassified... | reverse complement strand
CACACACACACACGTTTAACGGCCTTTTTTCCAGGACTACCCAAGTGCGCCGGAACCAGAAAGGTAAAACCAGTCTGGATTTTACTGAAGCAAGAGACAGTGTGAATGGCAGTGGCATCAGCTGGGCCATATGCAAGTTTGCACCTGGCCCCAGACAGATAACCATGCAAGCACCCCACCACTCAGTTTTTTACAGTCCGGATGCCCTTCCTGCCACCCAACCAACAGCGTCAAAGCACTGCCTTCAGAGAAATGTATTCACTACATCTATTATTTATCACATTCCATATAAAATCTGCTAGAGGTTTTTTACAGAACATGTGGAGGAAGGAAACCATGGAGAACTAATCATGGACATCATGGACTCTTACTACTGCCGTTTCTTCTAAGCATGCATGGTTTTTGTTGTTGTTCATCAATTATTTTTTTCTGTTATTTTTACTTCTTTTCGTTAATTTAAACTGGTGAAGAGTCACTTTTTGAGTGCACATAAATATACCCCATTGTACTGCATCGTATCATATCGTAACTGCTTAATCCAGGTTCACCTAACAAATGACCTGGGGCGATGGTACTGCATTGTATTGTAAAAAGTGTGAAAATCACGAAGGATACAGTGCTCGAAGCCATGGGTTGACGGAGGCACTGATGAAGAAGCAGGTGAGACTCCAGATGGCCATAGCGAGCGGCGTGCGTTGAGTGAAGTTGGACAATGACAGGACCACCCAGTCATGAACGACACTCGCCTGATTGCCGTCAATCATCTGCTCAAATACCTGCCCACACAAAAACAACGCATCGATTCACTAATACATAGGGTGCAGTGACGTCACAGAGTCTATGGTCACGATATGATCACCATTTTGTGGATATAACACGATATAATGCATTGAGTTAAACGGCAAAGATTTATCGTGTTATTCAAATAAAAATGAATCAGTTAGTTTAAGAAAATGTCCATATGATCAGTTGATCACTGACTTAGCAATACAGCATATTTAGGTGCTATCACAGTGACAAACATTTCTCAGAGTTTTCACCTATAAGATGGCGCTTTCAGTGCTTTGACACTGTTGGTTGGGCGATGACACTGCCATCCCAAAACCCCATCATCTCTTGCCTCATTTACATCAGACTCGTTTACCTTCTGGTACCGGCTTACTCAGGTTGCCATGGAAAAGGGTGTAGCAGTAGTAGTAATTCACTGATTAAGCACGCAAGCAAAATATTTAAAATAAAGTCGTAATGAATCAGAGGTGGTAACTGGCGAGTCAGCCTCCAGAGCTGTTAAAAGTGAACTGAACCAAATGAGTTTTGAGATGTGCTAAAAAATCCAACGTCTGGGACAAATCAATGAAAGAACATAGATCCTGATAATTGGTTCTGCAACACAGAATGAGCAAAAATGGACACAAAAGATTAATGCAAAGAACGTGAAAATTGATGACAGGACAATCAAAATGTAGTAGCAGACAAAGAAACATAAAATTTTAACAAGGTGTGCAACTTATGACAAAGGGCCATTATGCAATTCCTCGTAGGTGAAAGATGCTTAATGATTTCAATATAATGCACCAACTTTACAATGAACAGACTTGGCCATTTACCATTTACATATTGTTTAGTGTTTTTGCTTGAGTGCCAATGTTAGCGAAGAAAAGGTCCAGCTACTGCGAAGTACCGGGAGCGTGAAGTTATCTCTGATTAGACGTATCTCCACACGATCAATTACCAGTAGACCAAAAACACATTTTGCTATGCCACAATCAGCCATTCCAGCATTTGCTCAGCTCTTGTCATCATCATCAATTATTAGGCTGTACAGCATCCACAGCATAGATGCAGCCTATTGCTACAGAAGGAGTAGCATGATCTGTGTGTCTGTGTGTATATTGGTCATGATTGTGAGCTCCACAAAACAGCTAAACTGATCAAAATGCCATTTTGGATGTGGACTTGGACAGACTCAAGAAACCATGTCTCACATGGGGCCTGGATCCACCCAGAGGAAGGTGCAATTTCGGGGGGCATCGCCCAACCCATTGTAAAGCATGGGGAATATCCAGCATGTGATCGATATTGTCAACCTTACTCGGTAGGTGGCAGCAGCGATGTGGTCTTTCACTGCCAGTATGGCAGCAACTTGCTATTATCATTGTGTTCTGACCTGGAACACGACATTGGCCATCAGTTCTGGATGCGGCTGCTGGCACGACAGAAACTCAGCGATCACTTTGTTCATCACGTCCTGCGGTGGAAAGAAATCCATCAGGAATGCTGGAAGTATCCGCGTAATGACACGAGCCTCGTACGGATAACCCTTCCGTATTCTACAACCACAGTGCAGCAACATACACTGTATCAGTGAGATGCCCAACCTGTCAACTTACCAACAGTGTTCATGTGATGAAGGAAAGTCAATCAAACATTACAATAACCACTCATAATCAGTGAAGCTGATTCACTGACTGAACTTTCTACACACCACCCGACACAAAATAGGCCATTTTGGAGACGTTCTTCCCAACCATCTCTTGGCAAAACTGCAAAACTAAACTAAACACAAGAAAAAAAACACACATCCATAACAAAATATACTGCACACAAAATAAACACAAAAAAACTAAAGCCACATTTAGTTGCATTTTACGACCTGTGGCCTGGAAATGGAATGGACCTATTCTCAAAGAACTAGACAAAGGAAGTAAATAAGTAAGGAAAAAAGGAAGAAGGAGGGAAGTTAAGTAAGCAAGCAAACGACTTATACAGCAACAAAATCAACAAAAATAATCCGGAAAAAATTAATGCCCCAGATCACCGAATCATACTGCACACACGGGTACTGCTAATGTTCGTAATAACTAACACAATAACAGACCTGTCAAATAGCACCATGACACGTTCCATTGCAACAATGAGCATTTCTGGATTATATGAAGCAGCATCAGCTGTCTCGTCTGAGATGGGTGGAGTTTCATTTTTCACCGCAGTGTTAGACAGACCTAACACCAAAGCAACAACCAAGATTAGATATTCGAGCCCAAAGTGATAACAACTGGTATACTGATACCAGTGATAGTGATACTGCTGGATACCAACCAACAGGTACCCACAGCATTAAGCTGGATGGTATGTAATGACAACATAAAGAGTAATTCAACGATAAAACAGTTAACGAAACACCAAAATATAATATTTTAATCATCACTGCAAAGCAGCATGCTGGTACACTAAGCTATTATTAATTAACTTGGAAAAAATAGCAAATAGTCACGAAGATAACTAAGTAATTAACTGTCTGTATTACACACACATAACACATTAACAAAGCGCCCATAAAGCAATATAACTGACCTGAATACATGCATGTGAGAAGGAGACCAAGGGCAGCGAGGGATCTCTGTGGACTCGGCTGGCACAGCCTGCAACAATAATCACATGAAAATATGTACACGTCAAACACACGCAAACATCTAAGCATCACACTGAAGTTACAACCTTAAAGCAGGACAAAAATCTGCATATTGTTATTATCATTACCACCATCATTATTAAAACGAACAACAAATTCAATATGTTGAAAATACAGATTTACTGAAAACTGAAACAAAAAATAAATATCTAGTAATTTTCAAAATAAAGATAACAGTTTGACACTGTCAGTTTGCGATCCGGCCAATAAAAACCACTCCAATTTTCCCTAAAGGTACTCTGCAGGGGCACCTGGCCACTCAAGAGTATGACTTCAACAAGATGAAGAGCTAACAAAAACCGAGACATAAGCGAGTCTTTTGTAGAATTAGGTTAAAACTGCTTTAAATGATGTAGAGAAATGTCCAACTCACAGCTATCCAATCAGAACAAACGATAACAACCACCATTTTGCAGCCATTATACAGGTTAACCTGCGTTAGCCGGCACCTGCAGTTAAGAACTGGAGGATTCTGTTGGTGCAAAGTTTTACTGCCCACATGACAAGTAATATTAATAATGTCAAATATTGTCAAGAATGTTTTTCGTTTGATATGCCAAGCGATTTGTGGCGAAAACAAGTGACTAACTTCGAGAGTAAATTTACAGCCTTCTACATGAAAGTGTAGTTAAGTTTTTTCTTCTTTTTTGTTTGCTTGTTTTGTTTTATGCCTTCAGTGCTTTGACGCTGTTGGTTGGGCGGCAGGAAGGGCATCCGGCCTGTGAAAAACTGAGTGGTGAGGTGTTGGCATGGTTATCTGTCTGCAGCGAGGTGCAGACTAGCATGTGCCCAGCTGATGCCACTGCCATTCACTTTCTCTTGCTTCAGTAAAATCCAGATTGGTTTTACCTTTCTGGTACCGGCTCACCCGGGTAGTCCCGGACATAGGGCCGTTAAACGTGTGTGTGTGTGTGTGTTGTTTGCTTGTTTTGCTGTATACTATGCTTGCTGTATTTCATGCTACTGCTACCGTGATTTGGTGAAATAAAGATATATATATATATACATATATGACCTTGCTGACGACAACCAGCGCATTCCGACTAGGAAGAAGACGTTGGAGTTCTCCTCAACAGTGTTATCTACACTGTCTTCATACTTTTAACACAATACGATACAATACAACACAAATTTGTATAGCAAGGAAGATCACAAGAGAATGGGAGGCACTGCCTGACAGCGAATCAATCCAACAAGTGAGCACATCTAGCCATCAGAGCGGAAAAAACATAACATTTCTATCAATATAACAGAAAGTTTTGAGCACAGTATACAAACCGATCGATGCTGAGTTTGATGACGGCATCAACAAGCACTGGGTCACCAAATGGTTGACCGAGGCCACAGTCGGCGATGATGAGTCGCTCAAGGCCATGAAGGATTGCCAGGTAGACTCCGATTGATGTGGCTTCCTCGTCCATTGACACCACGCTCACACATAGCTGCACACGCCATTAAAGAATGGAGAAACAAACTCTCAACCAACAGTGTCGCACATTCACAACCATGACTACTACGACTTGAAGTCATTTCCACCTATGAACTGTAGCACTCCCTCACTGATTCAACAGTTGAATAAGTGTTAAGAACAAAACATTACTAACAAGTTGCTGCGTATTGAAAGAAATGCTGCAGAGACAGGACTTTGACGGCTCAGGCCAAACTGGTGGACAGAATTTTGAGATACCGCACTCAGATAGCACTGTCGAGCAAGGAAAATATACCAAACTGCTAGTATGGTAACCAAAAAAGCAGCTACCTAATCAATACTGTAAAAAAATTAACAACAGCATTTTTAATTACACTGAAATACTGTAAAATATTCAAAACAATAAACTGAAGCTGGTTAATGCCACAGTAAAAAGGTGTAACATATAGACAGCATGCCTTTATTACCGCGCGATGCTACGCCAGTGCGATATATTCTGTCGTTGTGTGTCCGTCTGTCTGTCTGTCTGTCACAAACCGGTATTGTGTCAAAACTGCTAAACACAGAATCACGCAAACAATGCCGCACGATAGCCCAGAGAACCTAGTTTTCTGATGCCAAAGATATCCCGAAATTTGACCACGGTCAACACCTACGGGGGCACCAAATGCACGTGGGGTGGGTTAAAATCGCCAACTTTCGACAAATAACTGGCTATATCTCGAAAACGGTACAAGATAGAATAGAATACAATGGTTTCTATTAAAGTTGAATAGAAAGGCGTATGCGCTTTATCGAATGCTGACATTGCCGATGACCTTGAGTGACCCCTAACTGCCCAGAACTACCCCAATTTGTATATTTGGCACTACTTTTCATATCTTCGTAATGGGTGCAGTTAGAAACTTCAAATCTGGTCTGTAGATTAATGTTAGCAAGTCCATCCCAGCCTGCTTATGACAAAGAAGTGGTGCAGGATAAACACGTTGTTACTACACACCAGTAACAGGAAGTATCATACGGCCTATCGATTTGTGCCATCTCCAATAACCTTGGTGCAGTTTTACAGTTAGGTTAGGCTGTTTTTACTTTTTAGTTTTTCTGTTTTACAATTTTTAGTTGTCATTTCCGTGTGGTAGATTAAGCCGATTCATGTCGGCTTTCAAGCGCACGTTAAAATAGCATCTCGTATCGTATCGTATCGAATCTTGGGTGACCTTGAAGGTCATTCGCCTGTTGCAGGACTTATCAAAGGCAATTCAACGAACATTGGTTCGGCATTTCGCACGGTTTCAACTGACACGGCACGTCGCGTGGTCCTTCGGCAATAGCTGCGCTTCTTGTTCACTTCACGACAACATCAAAAGACACACAAAACAGCAACGACCTGAAAGAATTTGGTGACAAAGTCCATCTCACGCAGCTGGTGAACAAAGTTCTCGGCGATGTAGAATGCAATGGACCACATCAGCAGCACGTGCTGCTCGCTGTATATTATTGTCCTGCAGCAGCAACAGCGCCACAACATCAGACAGGTAAACAATACTTAAATACAAGTAAATGCGTCAGGTGAGTTTAGTTCTCAGAGATCACTGGCCTGCTGAAAAAGGTGGGCTTTCTTAAAGCCACACTGAAACTGTTCTTTGAAGATGGAGATTGGAGGGCAAGAGCACACAAAAATCAAAGTATCAATGCACTGTGATTTTTAGGCCCTAAATAATGTGGTTTCAGATCTTGCACAAACTGCCTATAGACTGTCATCTGTTGCAGAAAAGCCGACAAACTGAACTGTTCACGCCCCAGCAAAACTATCTTGATACTTGGTCCATGGTCTACAGAATGAACAGATACATAAGATGATTACGCTCGTTCTCTACTGCTGGATCACAGCTCTGGAACAGCCCACGTCCAGTCCGCCTCATCACCGACACTTCGTCAAAAACTAAAATTACATTTTTCAACAGCCATACCTGGGGTGGATATCATTCTGCAGTAGTTCTATTGCCATAGTTGACTTTGAAGTCTATTACTTAGGCCACTGTAGATAGTTTAGTAAATGATGACGTACGGCGTGATGTTGGTCAGAGAACGCAGGACAAAGTCACCCAGCAGTGGCACTAGCTGCTGTGACAGTTCCGTCATGCCGGCCTCCAGAAGGTACAGACCACCGTGCAGCGCAGATATCCTCGTCGGCAGGTGGGTGCTTTTCAACGCCGTCTCGACTACCTTTACAATGGTTTCTACCATTGACGTGTCCTACACAATACACACAAGTGGATTGAATCTCAACAGCTGATAGAAGGTCGTACAACACTGTGCAAAAATGTAACGTCACATGTTGTCAACAATGCTAGAACTGTTTGCAGTAAATAAATATCACTCTCACTCACTTCCACGATGACTAGACAAAGTGCCTTGGTTAGACCAACCATGTCACCATCCTTCTTAACCTTAACACCCGTGACCAAGACTTTCCATCCCCAGCAAGCTATGAGCTATAGTCGTGACCCATGCAGATGTAAAAATCAAGTTAAAAGTCAGTTTGCTCAAAAGCTGGAGTAGAAAGAGATGTACGGAAAGAGACACGACTAACTGCAATATCTTGCCTGCTAATGCAGTCAGCAAAAATTCCGAACTGCCAAACAACGAAAACCATAAACTGTAAATGTGATACAGGTACAGTGGACTCCGATTACGCTGATTCTAAAGAAGGCTGACTTGGATTCGTCAGATCCAAAATTGTATCGGCCGATTTTGAATCTCTCGGTACTGTCCAAGCTGCTTGAATGTTTGGTCAGTAAGCAGCTTGTGGTGTATCTGTTGGAAAATGATCTCCAGTCAGCTTATCGGTCTAATCAGTCGACGGAGACTGCCGTTCTCAAGGTCCTGTCAGATATCTTACTAGCACTGGACTCTGGCAAGCTGGCATTACTGTCACTTTTGAACTTGTCAGCTGCCTTTGACAGTGCTGACCACGACACGCTGTTGCAAAGACACAGTACGTCCGGACTGAGGCGTCCCGGTCGATATCGTTAGCAGTGTTATTTGGAGTGCCGCAGGGTTCGGTCCTCAGACCAATCCTCTTCCTCCTTCACGTTGCTGACCTGCTGCAGCTGGTGAAGCGTCGTGGACTCCATCCACATTGCTATGCAGACGACACTCAGATCTACGGGTTTTGCGACCTGTCGGTTGTTGACGCATTGCAAGAGCGTCTACTGCTCTGGTGTTCATCTGGTCGACGTCAGCATCAGATCCCGACTGGTCCTGTTCGTATTGGTGACACATCTGTGCTGCCGGTACGAACAGTTCGAGACCTGCGGGTCTACATTGACGCAGATGTCACCATGAGTGCTCACGTCACTGCAGTTGTCAAAGCATGTTTTAGAATTTTACATTTTACAATTACACAGCACTCCGTCAAATACGCAGTGTGCGTCGTCGTTCGCTGACACGTACCACCTTGTTGACACTAGTGCATGCACTTGTGGTGACAAAGGTGGATTACTGCAGCTCAGTTCTCTCGGGTATTTCCGGACAACTGTTACAACAGCTGCAGTCTGTCTTCGACCCCACCGCTTGTCTCGTGTTCTGCGCAAGGAAGTCGGAACACATAACTCCACTTCTCCGTGAACTACATTGGCTGAAAGTTCCAGAGAGAATTCAGTTCCGGTTATGTGTTCTTGCGTTATCGGCACGGCGCCATCATACCTTGCTGAGACCTTCCTCTTGACTGCCATGTAGGTTCACGTCATCATCTTCAGAGTGCTTCTACGTTGACGCTGGCCATACCATCCACACGACACACCATGCTGGGTGATCGAGCCTTCCCGGTGACTGCTGCTCGAGCGTGGAATGCTCTTCCAGCATCTGTTCGTGTTCATTCTGCACCATCGCTGCTGCAGTTCTGCCACCACACTGTCCAGCTGTGTGACAGACTGTAACTTTTAATACTGTAAGGTGCCCCCGTAACGGACTTGTTTGTGAAGTGTCACCTTAAACTCCACATTGACATTACATTACATTACATTACATTACTCACAAGGCCAACTATGGCTGCAGCCTTGCAGATGCCGACGACGAGATACTGCATTGTAAGCTCATCCTCGGTGGGATGAGACCTGTAAATGTTGAGGAACACTGACAACATCCATTCAAACTGAGCCTTGTCAGTGAACACATCAGACAGCATCGTAATCTAGTGCACACAACACACGCACAAAGATATAATACCGGTAAAATGCATAAAGAGTGGCCATAATAACCTGGTCATTGGCCATCAATAGTCCAAAAGGTGCCAAATGTTTCACAAGACCGTGACAACAATGTGAAAAAAACAAATTGTAGGGCAACTAATGTTCAGAAGCCATGATATTAGAAAACCAAACACTTGTTCTGTAATAGTTCTGGGGATAAGTGGTACAGGTTTTTGCATGAATAATATCTGGTGAAGTCTATATTGCTGATAACTACTTCTACTACTACATCTGTTTAATGGCCTCTTTTCCAGGACAACCTGGGTAAGCCAGTATATTGCTGATAACTTAACTATAAATTTATTGCTGAGTATAACAGTACGACTGCATTGAATACTGGTCACTATTTGACAAGCACAATGCACTGTTTTTGACTCACAGTGACTAATGATCAATTGTTGTGTCACTTGTATATAATAGAAAGTAGAACTGAAAAACAACATTTAATGAGTATCTAAGACAGCATACACACGCATTCATTTATCACATAAAATCACAACTTAGAAATCAGCTGCAAGTAACTATACTATAAACAACGACCGTTTAACGGCCTTTGATCCGGGACAACCCGGGTAGGCCGGTACCAGAAGGAACTTTCACCCACTCACACCTATCCGAATCAACGTGCTTCCTTTATCATCTTTCTCCATT
>Ga0126327_10000396_pt1 | contig 9812 bp, 6 predicted proteins | sample InaspJWI30metaG_FD_101392 | JGI IMG/M metagenome (GOLD analysis project Ga0126327, IMG submission 101392) | Marine gutless worms symbiont microbial communities from Oahu, Hawaii - Inanidrilus sp. 1 OAHU.JWI-30 metaG | ecosystem: Host-associated > Annelida > Digestive system > Unclassified... | reverse complement strand
GCTCAAATTATTTCTAATATTAGCCGAAAAAGAAAAATGAAAATCGCCTCATATTTCGCAGAGTTATAGTAAAAAATAACTTCAGTTAAAACCACCAAAAGTTGCCATTTTTCGGTATAGTCTAATAACACTGAGCTAATTTGTAAAGAATATTTAACAGCTACATAAAAATTGCAACATAATATTTATTTCCAGAGAATTTAGGAACCGAACACTTTGGTGAAATCCGTTTCCTTTTATCGTAAGCAGTCGCATCGATATGGTGATTTAAACTTGTGCAACTTTTTGGGCCACCCTATATAGGTCTCGGACTCTTGGACATTTTCTTAAATCAATTGATTCAATTTTAGTCGAAAAACACGAAAATCTTCGCCTCTTAACTCCACTGATTACGTTACGTTTACATACAACACGGCGATCGTATCGTGTGACCACAAATTACTTGACGTCACTTCACCCTCTGCGATATTCATCTATTGCCATTATTACGGACTTCAGTTCCAACTGAACTGCGCTCAGTTTTCTTCGACGTGACGCGTCTACATCGCAAAGATATCAGACAATGAAAGAACACAGTCAGTTGTCACTCTGTGTTTCAATTCCGGTCTATCTCGGCGGCGCAAGCAGTGTCGTTTGACGTGTACGCCGTACGTCGATCGCCATGTTTATCAGACTGCTTGGTGACCAGTTAAAGAAGTGTATGACACGGACAACAGATGCTATTCAGCATGTCCTCCTTAAGCCCGAACGACCAGCAAAATTTTTTAGCCACCGTTCGATCGCTTTGTTCAGCGACAGAGCGACCTCAGTGTCGTCGCGTGTTTGCCGGGAGCGCGGACGGCCGCTACCTGAAGCTCGGTCGGCGGAGCCAGTTCTGTCATGTCGTACGTCGCTGGCCATGTTTATCGGGCTGGTGATCCTGCTGGTTCTGATCGTGCTCTGCGCGGTGGTCGGCGGTATCTACACCTACATCTACTTCACGCGCATCAACCCAGCACCATCGGAACCAGCACGATCACCAGCCCGATAAACACGGCCAGCGACGTACGACGTGATAAAACTGGCTCCGCAGAACGAGCATCATGTAGCGCTCGTCTTCGCTGTCCACGAACACACAAGGACACTGCGGTCGTTTTGTCGACGATCGAACGGTCGCTGGAAGAAGTTGTCTGGTAGGTTGTGGCTTAATGAAAACATACTGTGCAACCTCGTTTGTGCTAGAACACCTGTGGTCTATGTCAAACATTTCTTCAACCGGCCACCAGTCCGATAAACATGGCGAACAACGTACGGTGATAATAGTACTATACCGCGTCCGAGATATACGTCGGAATTGAGAGACACGGTGACAACTGGCTGTGCTCTTTCATTACCTGACGTCCTTGATATGTAGACGCGTGGCGTCGATGAAACTGGCGAGTAGTTCGGTTGGAAGACTGAAGTATTTTGTGAGAACAATAGACGAAAAGATCTCTTGCTGTGCCCAGGCTGAAGTGACGATATCTTTACTTCACGCGCATCAACCCGGGACGAACTCGCAAGCACGTGACGTCCGGCGGCTCCGAGCGACAGGCGGGCAACGACGAGGCGGGCGGCGGCGGCGGCGCGGCCGGCACGCACCTGTTCCTCTTCAGAAAGTCCTGAAAGCACGAACACTTCATTCAAACATGTTGAAAAGTTTCGAGACCGAAAATTCCGGAGCCAGATTTACTAAATATCTTACGACAATCTTACGATTATCTTACGATAATGCCAAAGTTACGATCGACTTACGAAGGGCGTCTAATTTACAAAACATCTTACGAAGAACGCAAGGCTTATCTTCGGTACGACTTATACGCAAAATCGTAAGATCGTCGGAAATAGTGCTCGTATATTAGCTTACGATATTCCTAAGAGAAATCTTACCACGTTGTAAGTCACTATCGTAAGTCGATCTTACGATAAACTTGAGATAATCTTACGACAAATCGTAAGATATTTTGTAAATCGGGTCCCAGGGTTTGATGTCGGTCTCAGTCTCCAGGCCACAAATGTGGCCTTGACTTCGGTTTTGAATCTGCAATATCGATCCCGACCGGTCGCGCGGATCCTGTTTCTCCCCAGAAAGTCCTGAAAGCTCAAACATTCATTCATGGTGAACCATGGCGCCAGCCGCCATGCAGTGACAACGCTACTGCAATGGGAACAACTCCGTATCGTCCTGTTGGCGGTGAAATGAAACGACTACGCCCGTTTATGCCACTGCCACCTATCCGATGCATCTAAAACAAGCCTGTGTTGAGCCTCGCACCTCGGCTCGCAACATGACGCTACCCGCAGCCGCAGCTCGGGCGCCTGCAACTATAGACCGATAGCCGGTACGCAGCGTAGGGTTGCCATCTTCTGGGGCGGAGCTCTCAACCGACGGGGGTCCGGGGTATCCGCCCCGGAAAACTTTTGGAATTCTCTATGTGATTTGGTGCATTTTGATGCCGTCTGGTGGCAGTTATTTGTAGGCCGCCGAACCCGGTACATTTGTAACTTTGCAATAAAAATTGAACCGGTCTGCCAATTGCAGTGTCTTTATGATTGTAGGCCTACTGTAGTATTATTCCTTCTTCGTAACCATCATGCCTTGAAATCCGCGATATTTGGCGTCCCGGGGCTGGTCTTGCCGGCACGCAGGTCAGCATGGTACAGATCCGGGACATCCCGAGAAATCCGGGACGGGTGGCAACCCTAACGCAGCGCCGGCGGCTGTAGATCGATATCTGCTGCCTGCGCACAGACTGCGGCAAGCGGCATATGTCGATCGACGGGACAGACAGACGGACAGACGGACACCCGACCGTTACATAGACCCTGCACCGCATACTATTCGGGCAGCGTCAGTAATCAGAGTCCGCACAGGTTGCACGCTCCAGCGAACGCTGTTTCACCGGCGACGGCTTCGTTGCCTTTTCGGCCACTCCTGATGGCCGTACGGCCACGGTGACTAGCGGGTTCGACTTCCAGCATGGGGCTTCCTATTAGTGTTCGAAAGTAACTATTGAAAGTGCACCGTTTCTGAGCTAGGGCATGGGACAGACAGACGGACGGATCGCGCCATCGCCTGATGCCCCTGCCATACCGCAGCGCGGGCATAACTACTCGGACGTTCGGTTGCATGTTGATATGTTCAGTGACGCATCTTGTCTGTGGCATCAGGGCCCGTCAGGCGTGCCACCGAAACATCTACGGTACAACGCTGTGTCTAGTTTCAACCTGATATTACGCGGTCCGCATAGAACCGTCTTAAAATGGTCGAGTGTCCGTCCGACTGTCCCGTCGATCGATAGCAGCAGCGACGTGCAGCTGGTTTCCTGCAGCTCGGGCGCGGGCAGCAGAAATCGATCGATATTAACTGGCGGCGCCGCGTACCGGCTATCGATCGATATCTGACGCCAACCAGACGCTTTGCTGCTGCGGGCCGCGTAAATCTTGGTCCGATCGTAAGGAGGTCCAACTTAACTTGTGAACTTGCTGTAGCAGTAACAGTCGACTCTCACGAGTTTGGTCAACAGAAATCGTGGGATGTGTGGCGCAATATGAAGGTGTCAAGTGTTGACTGTTTTATACATACTCGACAACGGAGTTCGATCATCATGTACCCTAGTCACGTAGGCCCCTACTGCGTGAGTGCTGGGCGGTTAATTAGCAAAGGCCAGTTCACGGCACATGAACTGAACTGAACTGCAGTTCGCGGCGAACTCAAGTGTGAACAGATCCATTGGAGCAGGTCTACGTGTGTTCAGAACTAAGCGACCTAGTTCGCTGCGGTGTCTGTAGCCAACTAATACAAAGTAGGCCGTGACCTGACGCGCTGAGCGCTGCGCGTGTCCAAATTAACGCTTCGTGTAGCTGGGTCGACTTGTTCAGGTCAGTTCAGTTCGGTAATAAGCTGTGAACGATCCCTAGGCCTATGCAGCAGACGTATCACCGACGTGTAGCCGGCCGGCGCTGGTACGTAGGCCTACGGCAGCCACTTCTCGGCGAGTTGCTTGGCAACACAGCTGATAGAGTTACGAACTTGCATTTGTGTCCATTGTACGCGCATGACAGTGACACTGCAGCGTTAGCCAACCCAGCGTGATCTGCGTCTCTTCTACAGAGTCTCTGGCCGCGCGTTATACTAGACCTGTGTGAGGTTGTTTGTTTGTTGTATTGTTTTAGCACTAAGTTACTGACGCTGGCCGCTTTGAGCAGTAAACGTCTATGTAACGGTATAGTGTCCGTCTGTCTGTCCGTCTGTGCCGTCGATCGGCAGCGACGTGCAGCTGGTTTACTGCTCTCTGGCCATCGATCGATAGCTGCCGGGCTGCGGCCAGTGTTAATGCTGTGATCCGAGAAGGATCGACGCAGACATGTTATGTATACTGTTTTTGTCTTTTGTAAATGAACAACAGAACGAATAAATGAATAAGTAGCTGAATTAGCAAATTGGTGTTGCCTTTAATCAGTGTAACTGCACCGTCTTTCAAAATAGATACCTTTTTTATTTTTTGAATAACTCAGTCCAAAATAAGTACCCGATATTGCTAATTTTGGGTACACAAGTGACATACGCGGTTGTGAATTTGTCCACCACAGCTGTAAAACGCTACCGCACTACAGTACCTTGTGAAATGCAGACCTCGTGATTTAACTGAAATCATAGGCCTACTGCCAATGGCTGTGGTCATTGAATCTTCTGCGGTGACACACTCTTCTGGTCTTTTTGCTACCATAAATCGCATCATCCACCACACCGTGCTGGCATTCAGCCCGTGTCTCAAAAAGCTAGCAACACTTGAATAATTTTGTTACACACATGTATGTATACATATGCAATGTACCTGTCATATACTTATTTGAAGTTATTTCTATAATTTCGCCGGCACGCACTTTTACAAACATCACAGGTTACCATAAACGAAAATGTATGTTTTACTAGCCCACCCTATATTTAGATTGTACAACAATCAATCAATTTATTTATTTGTCAACATTGAATGGGATGTAAGGGATGATGACCCAGTCTAACAGGTGCTCGGTAAAATTTAAATAAAACATGTACACAGCCGCAATCGCATGCACAATAAATACAGTATGCGAGAAAAAAACACTTTAACTAGAATAACTTAGTATAAATGATACGAAATGCCGCGCAGTGTCTCTGTGACGGCTGAGCTTCATACTGTGGCGTATAAATCGAGTAAGCTTTAGAGCACACCGCAACCATTACGAGAGTACACACGTTGATGTTAACCGGAAGCACGAAACAAATGCGCCATGAATAATACTAGTTGGACGTGAGAAGATGAAGAACGAGACAGGAGTGCAGGGGTTTCGCAAGACAAATACCTGCTGTATAACAAGGCTGACGGCTGTAATCCTAAAAGACGACCGCAGACCAAGCCATATCAGCTGCAACCACAGCCGCGAGCGTGAGCGACTGCACCACTCGGATAACACTATCTGCATCCGAGTAAAGCCCTACTTAGTTGCCGCTGCAGCGCTGATGTAGTGCCGAGAAGCTGCAGCCGCGCGTTCGTGGTTTATGTAATGTCTGGCTTCCTGTTGCAAGCACTCACGGCAACTGCAGATGCGTAAATAATCGGCCATAAAACTGACACATGCTCTGCATCCGCCGGCGCCCACAACGATAACAAGACACTGAAGACACCTAGCGGCCTATTTGTCAATTAAATGTTTTGATCTTACCACAATTTCGGGCTGTAACATGCCATAGTCGCATTGTTTTTGTTCTACCCCAAAATTAATTAAATTATTTGCTTTTTTCCACTAGGCCTACATTAACTTAAACTGAGACTTTGAAATCGGTGTTACTGTTGGCTCCCGTCGCCCACTGGTGTTTCGTGAATTAGGCTAGTCATGAACCCAAAACACGTGACGAAGAAACGAAAATCACGTGCCACAAAATCGAATGTTAATTAATGCATTCATCAGTAGACCTATAATCCTTAACCTGTCCGCACTGTGTACTTTGTGATCATCTTTCCGCCAATTTGCATGTTCTTCACACAACAATCAATCAATCAGTTAAAAAATGTCGATTGATATAGCTCATCTTGATCAAAGTTCTCAGAAGTGCTCGCTACGAGTAATTTATGCACACAGAAAAAGCCACGTCTTAAGGCCAGCGTTAAACTCTATCCTACAATATCATCGTTTTTCAGTTTAGGCTATCTACTTGTAGCCAACTTGCTGCTTTGCATGGAATAAGGGTAGGCAACAACAGTGGTAAACGATCCATGCTTAAGCTTAACTCTGCTGTCGCTTCACTTCAGATCAGTTCAGCTCAGTGCGAAATTATGTGTTCGACTCGAGCGCTCTTATAGCCGAAGGTCGTCACGAACGCGCGTCATCACGCAGAAGCTGTGCCGAAGTAGCTTGTCAGCAGAGTTGTGTACAGAACTGATCGTCGCTGACGCAACTAGTATGACGGGTGACGATTCAGTGCAGTCTCTCTCTGTGCCTGCCCGGCAAACCATTCAGCTGTCAGTGACGGGAGGAAGGGGTTTAAATCAGTGCACGAAGCATAATGTCGCGCAGTGGGAGCATTAACCTAATCACGGACTCCTTGCCGAATGGCGAGCTGGCGCATTCGCAATGTGTCGGCCAGCCGGCGCCGACACGGAAATTACAACAGCGGCGCCGAGGTCGCGATTAATCACTGCAGTGGCTCGGCGCACAAGCCGACATCATCACGGATCGATTTTCTCATGATACCGCGCCGGTGAAATAGCCAGACGGGACTAGTCCGCACAAGACATTATTAGATCATTTTGTTCCAGATGCGGTGAACGAAGTTAGCCTACAGCGATTTTAGCGCTCGACGCCATATGCTAACGCGGTATTTGTTATGGTAGGTATGCCCAGTGTCAGTCTGTGTGTTTGTCACAACTGGTGTTATCAAAACGGATGAACATTTTTTATGATGGATAACAATGCTTTAGTTATAAATCTGCCAGTGAAAAACTTTTGCAAATTCGGTTAACATTTGACTAAATTAATAGATAGAAAATAATATGTGGGCGTTTTTCCACGAGGCCCAGCAGAAAAATAACAGCAACGATTTTGGAGACACTACCCCAAATTTCATATATGCAATTTGGGGTTGTCCACTGGAAAGTTACTGCTAGGGGTCTAAGGAATCTAACCATATACAATGACCTTTTACGGCAAAGGGCTTCGAATTTTCATTACAAAAGACATTATAGCAAATAGGTACACTGTGTTTGTAATTTGAACACTCATATTCATAAGGTAATGTAGCAAGACTAGCAACGCAACTGAGGTGAGGATGGGCAATTTTAAATACTTCATAACATGTTTCTATATAAATCTGCCAGTAAACAATTTTTGAAAATTAGTTAACATTTGAATGAGTTACAGGAAAAAATTTATGGGTATTTTTCAAAGTAGACGAAAAAAAGCGGCGGTCATCTTGAATTGCACAATTAGGCCTACGATAGCTTGTTGGAAATAAGCTACTGTAGGCCTAATTGTGCAATTCAAGATGGCCGACGCGGTTTTAGTGTACTTCGGTGCCTTCAGTGCTTTGACGCTGTTGGTTGGGCGGCAGGAAGGGCATCCGGCCTGTAAAAAAATGAGTGGTGGGGTGCTGGCGTGGGTATCTGTCTGGAGCTAGGTGCAGGCTTGCACGTGGCCCAGTTGATGCCACTGCCACTCACTGTCTCTTGCTTCAGTGAAATCCAGATTGGTTTTACCTTTCTGGTACCGGCTCACCCGGGTAGTCCTGGAAAAGGGCCGTTAAACGGGTGTGTGTAGCTTGTTGGAAATGTTGTCTACCTAAGAGTTGTTGCTTGAGCGTATAAGCAATTCAACCATATACAACAACCTACTACAGCAAACAGGGTCTTGACAACTCTAGGCAACACTAATGACAAATGACTTGTGTTGAATAAACTAAGCTCACATATTAGCGACCACTAGTATCCACACAAACAAGCTCTTTGCAAATCAGACGACAAAATCTGAGGCCACTTCCCACTTATGACAAACGGTAGGCCTAGCAGCCACCTCACCAGCAAAATACGGTAGATTTCATTCATTCACTTTAAAACAAAAAAGAGAAGCACACGACAAATGTTTCATCATGAATAGACAGTTTGAGTGTTGTCTAAAAAAAGTAAACGCAGCCCATACTCGATTACCGAGCGTAGGGTTCCGCAGCTGATCCCGGTTCTTGGCAGTCAGCGTGCAGGTGACGTGAGTCATAAACTCGGTGGTAGGCTGCCATTATTTTCCGCCCTTAAGAGGGCTGCTGCCAATTTCGCTCCTTGGTGAACAGAGGCACAATGGGTGTGAACAGTTTGCCTAAGGCTGTTACCCGACAGTGTCGCAGCTACGATTGGAACTCGGGCCTTCTGCGCCTGAGTCCCTAACGCTAACCACTCGGCTACTGAGCCACCCGAATGTTGTCTAAATGTAAAAATTACGACTTTACAACTACGAACATTGAACATCAGAGTATCAGAAAACAAAGTTAGATGAAGTATGAAAAACGTGAATACTGAAATTCAGTGGAAATAAAATGCTACTGAAAAAAATCAACTCACTTGCTCACTAACAAATGAATAGAATTTTGGTGAAATACTGGGAGAATTACATTGCCGACAACTTGTAATGTCGGGTCTATTTTAGGTCTGCAAGACTGTAGCACTCAAACTATTCTTCACAACGTCAACGCATGCCTACTATCAAGCTATCCCACATATCAGAACAGACCGATCCTGACAGATTCTGTAATTTGTGAACAACTCCTAAGGCACAGGTTAGTGGTTACTAGATTTTACTGTGTTTGAGAGCAGAATGATTCTGGCTAGCAGTCGACAAAGCACCGGTTATGTAACTATCACAGGATGTCAAAAAATCCAAAGAAACACATTTCCAGGATATCCAAAAATCCCACGAAACATAAATTACTAAAAACTCCAGAAGACTGACTTTTATACTGTCAGCTTCACCCAGTCTCAGCTGACAAGTATCAAACAGGATTGCTAATCCCAGAGAGAACAGTCATTGTGGTTACCAAGTAAAAGTAACTATGATTATCATTACCACTGCTCTCCCAACAACCTGACTGCAGCTAAATTTTTATCAATGTATACATCTGTTGTAATTTGTTAACTAAAAACTTCAGGATGGGACAATTAAATGCAAGATTTCCAGTAAGAAGGAATTCGTATCTCAGGAGATTTCCAGTATTTTCAGTACTTCCAGGAGTTAAAGACGCCCTGTATCAGGACAAAATCAGTAATTATCTAACAGCCGTTCATCAGGAATCGTTGAGTTCAACTTGTCGGCCAGTCTGTCGAAGGTGTTTGACAACGTCGATCCAGTTCCAGCCTCGAGGCTTCTCGCCCTTGTCGTCGTGTTGAACCAGCTGTCGACGCTTCTGCGCCTTTGTCAGTTGCTCCTTCTTCTCCTTGGGTTGACTGGCGACAGTACATGTCAGTTGTCCAGTGTGTAACTCAGCAGTCACAGACTCATCAGCCTAACAAGTAACAACAAGATGTTAAAATTCTGGTTGTGGTCTCATAGTCACGTTCTCAAGGTTATGATCTAGGTCTTAAAACCAAATGTTTGGACTCGGCCTCAAGGCCAAAATTTGGGTCTTGACTTTGATCTGGTTGCCAAAATTTCCGTCTCAGTTGGCTGATTTTGAAGCCAAAATTATAAATATTAGTCTGGTCTTAGTCTCTAGGGTTATCTTGGTCTCGAGAATTTGGTCACAGTCTCAAAGGCCTGGTCTTGTTTTACAT
>Ga0126327_10000395_pt1 | contig 9813 bp, 5 predicted proteins | sample InaspJWI30metaG_FD_101392 | JGI IMG/M metagenome (GOLD analysis project Ga0126327, IMG submission 101392) | Marine gutless worms symbiont microbial communities from Oahu, Hawaii - Inanidrilus sp. 1 OAHU.JWI-30 metaG | ecosystem: Host-associated > Annelida > Digestive system > Unclassified... | reverse complement strand
TTTGAGAGCAATCGGGGCAGGCAGGTGTAGAGAACGGCGCTATGCTGACCACATATTTATTCAGATATACTTTAGAATGCACCATTCCGTAGTCAAATTTTCAAAATTTTCTTCGCCTCAGGCGGCAAGGGGGCATTGACCCCCCTTAACCAAAACCTTTGCGGACGTTCCTGGAAGGAAAAGCACTGGTCTAATGGATGTCGATTCCGTACGTGTAGGCTAGAGCACTGTCGATCCAGGACGACGAGTGCGCAAGCAGCTTTGTCGGATATCGGATCATGCAGTCGTATTCGCCAGATGGCGCCAATAGCACAAAAACGGACAACCTCGTACTCCGTAATGTCTAGTTGTTTACTATTACTCGAGAACCTCGAGCTATGGCGACCGGCCGTCGTAAATTCAGTCTAAACAGGAATGACAGATACTGGAAGCGGGCCGTGGCAGTCGGAACGATGGTAGTAAATCAACGACAGTCATGCCGCAGTCCGACGACAAATCATCCACTGTCATCATAATACGCCAAGTGGTCCAAACCTGGTAGTTTGTTCTAATCTTAAGCTCCGCCCGCAGCACGATAATCACTGCAAAACATCCAGGCAGCAAATGTATAGGCTTTTTATCCCGAACAACTTTTGACCTTTAATTTCGAGTAACTTTGCAGCGGTTATGTCGGTTGAAGTTTTTTTTTGATTCATTGATTGATCGAAAGCTTTTGTTAACGATAATCTTGCCAGTATTTGCACTGGATGATGATGAAGACGACGACGATGATACTAATATAGCGTGTGGCCAAAATAATTTGATATAAGGCCGCATCGCCGCCTAGCACGGATCGTTTAATCCTTCACGTCAGGATTCGCGCCAATGTGTATTTCCATCTAATACATGGTTACTCAGCCCAAGTGAGTTTGTCCCCGAATGGCATCTCAATCGGCTCATCCGTCGCCATACGCACGGTGACTGACGTTCCGGATATGCATACGCGCTAAATGGTTTCAATGCATATACATACATATTTTATTTCAGCAACCCAGAGCACACACATAAAATAAGCACATATAAGAACAATAAAAGAACTCTGGTGCTATGGCTAAACGAAGGGCATAATGCCTCTTAAACGCAGACAGGTAAAAATACAAAATACAAATATACAGTTAGTAATGTAAATCCAAATATATGAAAACAGAACACATAAGAGCACCTACAACTTGCCAATCAAAAACTGATTTAAATTTACACGTACCAAACGACTAATGAACAACGACAATTGAGTAGCCGAGACAACATCTTCGGGTAGCGAGTTCCAGATTCTCAACACATGAACAGCGAAAAAATGCTGTCTACAGTTAACCCTTGAATCCGGTAAAAACAATTTTAATGAATGACCACGTGTTCTGGAATTGCAAACAAACGTGAAAAAACTGTCGGGTGACAACAAAACCAGACCTTGTATAATCTTGTAACAAAGACATTTGCAACATTTCAGCTATTGTACATTGACAACATTGTTGCAGAATGTATGGTATCGTTAGCTCATGGCCGCGAACTCGGACGATTAGCGATCAGCTTGCGGTAAGCAAGCAATGCTACAATTAATCAACGTCAAGTAATGGACATCGCCAATGTTCAGGCATGCGATTCAATCAGCCAATCGATCATTAGAAATGGCGTTATTCGATAGGACATTTAGCTCTAGCCCTATCACTCACTTTCTGTTAGTGGTGTGTAATAACAACATTTCTATCTCGCATTATTTTTCAGGTAAGTCTAGGCCACTATTATGACATTTACGGTGAATTTCATTGTAGCGACCTTAAAAATTCCTTCATTTTCGATACGGCAGTTATATGGTATCATATTTTGCCATAGCTATGCTATATTTTTGAGATATGAAATTTAGATCTAAACAGCAGAAGTAACCCGCTTGAAACACGAAACTGGAAGCCGAAATAGACCACGTTTCTCTGGCAGCGTCCGGTTTGGCGGTGATTTGCCGTGTACAGTCTAACTGTCACGATTAACTTACAATTCGTTGCAACTTACAAGGGTAGAAAAGGCAACCAAAATTTCCCAAAATTTACAAAGTAGGATAACTTGGGCGGTTGTGGATCACTCAGTCACCTAAACTGGTAAGTCTACCATTCATTAGAACACTGATAGACGTCCACTATGACTACGTTACTGTCGTGCATGTACTGTTTCTCGGATGCAGCGAGATTGGTCAGAAATCGCCGTGTGTATTTAGCGTCCACACTGGGGTTACGTCATTACAATTTCATCAAGATGTTTGCCATCACGAAAAGTCAGTCCCTTTGGCTATCGTGTAGCGTAGATTATGTTGACAGCATGACCGACAGCCGCGGACAGAACCGGGCTGTAGCACGTACTGCGCTAGAATAGCGTCGCGCGGTAAGAATCGGTCACACACTGTCTTCCACGATTGATAATGAAGCGGAAACCACTGTACAGCAGCTGACATCACTTTGATTGATGAATCATCGCTCGATGAGATTACTTCCGTCATAAAGAAGCTGAAGAATGGATGTCCTCACGGTTTGGATAACATCAATCTAGAACTGCTGAATTGTCACACGTAATCCCTCCGCACCGTCCTTGGTGCCAGGTGATTGGAGAAATCGCAAAACATGATCGACGTCCCAACGTGGACTGCAGCATCTGTCGGCCCATCGTTCTTCTATCCATTTCTCCACAGTCTTTGCTCACGTCATTCTTTCGCACGTTCAGACCAGGCACAAATTCTCCAAAAAATGGTACCAAAACAGAGGAAGGATTTGGATTTGCAAATTGTAAAAAAATTCCTTAAAATCCATTGACGAGTATTTCAGATGAATGCATTTATTAACTAACACGTGGCAGAATTTTGGCAGACAGATATCGTCCAAAGTCAGACAAACCTTCCGCCAGGCAGCAGAAGTCGCACACTGATCAGCAATCGAAATCCAATAAGTTGTTTCAAAATGCCGAAGTGCTCGCGAACGATGCTGTCAATGAATAGATTCATACGGCCGCCCGCTATAGCCAGCTACCGTCACATCAACGTGTGACAATTCGTAGGCTTATTGGTCGATGGGTGCGGCGTCGTAAGTAATGGTGGCCAAACTAGCTAAATAGTTCGGTGAAACTAAACTAAAACTGAATTCAACTAAAATTTCAGTTAAACTTTTAGGCGATAACTTTTTTTACAAAAATACATGCAGATTGCGTTTACATTATCGTTGAGATCGTTCGTTAGTTCCCACGCTCGCCTGCCCTGGTGGCGCCTGGCACCCATCGTCGCCGTCCCTCTTGTCGCTGGGGTACGAATCGTCTTCTCGACAGATTTAAGGGTGGTACGAATTGTCCCCACGTCACACGGCTGCTAGCTGCGGCAGCTGACAGGACACAGGCCATTTGTCAGTGACGTTGTGCCGACCTCACCGCATCCCAGGAGTCGCTCGATAATGCCGCATCTGGGCGACGTCACCTGCTCAGAATTGACCCTTTCCAGCATTGTCGTCCACTCTTAACCAGCAAAGCCGCTATGGATATCGTCGCCCTTGTTCTGGCTGGTAGAGTTGCGGCCGCTAAACAGTGCCGCTCTGCTCTCTCTCTCTCTCTTTTCATAAAACTAGATACGAACCTATGTCGATCAGTGCAGTTGCAGTGGACGTTAGTCGTATTGCTGCTACTTTATAACACTGAACTTATTTGGGAAAAGGGAAATCTTTCTCAATTTCTTCATGGAAAAAAGTCCTCGAATTTTCATACAGGACCCTCAAATTACGAATCAGCACGGCCAAACTGCATCACAAACCGGAAACCCATACACTTGTTTTAAGGGACCCTCCCGGAGACAAAAATCCCCCCTGGTGACCCTAGCGTTCGGACGCGTCCAGTCATTTGTAGTTCGTCCGTATTTCACAGACTGATAGTTGCCTAATTTCGTCTGACATTGTTAAGCTACGAATAGGAAAATCTTAAGTTTCTGAACGATCATTTCTTATGGACGAAAGCGAACTAAGCAGAGCGGATGTGGCCGTCTTCTTTAGTCGTTTTCCAAAATGTACGAAAATGTACATTGATGGTAAAAAATTATAACCTTTTTCCAAAACTCGGAAATTTTACTTTGTTGCCTGTAAGTTTTAACTGGGAAAATTCACTGAAAATTTTGGCCACGAGGCTGCCCCTGCACTTGTCGTCTCGATAATCGTTATTCACCATAAAACACGGCGGCGTCACAAAAACGCATCAAAATCTCGTTCACCGAAACAGTTCTCCCATCAAGCCAAAGTATACGAATCGACGTGCGTTCTGTATTGTGGCTAGTTTGGCAGACTAGAGGGTTAAAATACACAAACGCGACAGTTATGACGAGCACAGACGTCGCTCGTCGTAAACTGGTTAGCATTCATCGCAACACGAGACGGCGGTTCACCCTCGGGTCTTCACGGAACCGACCACGACCGAGTAGACCGCCACGCTGAGCGGTGACTGGGGAAACGTAAATACGAATTAAGTGAAGCTGTCAATTATGTGCGGTACGTGATCCCGGAATATAACGAACTCATATATTTATAATACCGAAAAAGGGTGTCCGCAGAGGAAAAGAATAAAACCCATCGGTTTATAACCGCACACAATGCTTATCGGTAAAGCTGCACAGTCGCCGTGTGGTACGCAGATAGCATGTATGCTATCTGTAAATGTAGCTAAAACAATTGTGATAGTCCTGGTGCACAATGTTACTGACAAGTGACGAAGCATTTCTCAAGATCGCGAAATTTATGGCAAACAACTCTGTGTTCAGCTTCCTACGACAGCTGATAACGTGACACTGCTCGCAGGTGCTGCTGAGCGCCGACCGTGCAGCAGTCAATCGATATCTCCTGTCCGCCTGGCCCAGAGCAGCAAACCCGCCACACGCTGCTACAGCGGTCGATAGATGGGACAGACAAACGGAGAGACGGACAGACACCGTACCATTACGTAGACCCTGCCGCATACTATGCCAGCAATGTCAGTAACTGAAACATGGCTCAAGCAAACGTTGCTGGTGTATTCATATTTTCGTAACATCGTAACATTAAGCAGGTAAGTAAGTAAGTCTTGCATAACGGCGCCAGACTCGCAAAGAAACGACGCAACGGCGCCGGACGGTGTTCAATCATGCTGCAAATAAGTACGTTTTACCTACCTGCCGAGCTATTTTTTCCAGGAAATAAAAGTAAATAGCGTGCAGTATGTCTATTAAGCACTGCCAGCTAGATTGGCATTATATAGTTTCATTTGCGGGTTAGCGGCGCAGGTAATTGAAAGAGCACGCCGGACGCTGATGAACACGGCCGGCAAGACGCAATGGATCGCAGCAAACGGCGACATGGCGCACGACTGCGCGATTTGTTTCAATAGAGAACGAACCGTGACTTGTCCGGCTGCCGTAATTAGGACCGATCCCCGGCATCGCGCAATAATATTACATGACCGTCAGCAGCTAGCTGGCTGCGACGACTACGCCAGACCGTAAGTAACCGGCTGACATTATCCGTATCAGGCCGTCCGACCGCGCGCTACGTCTACGCCGACGCCACACAGTGGAGGAATCAGCAACCGGAGAAACTGCCTTCGATCGAGGTCACACCGACCGCGTTTACACGACCACGCGCGCTGGACGCAGCCACTGCCGCCGCGAAAAATTGGGACCATTTGCAGACTCAAACTGTCAGAATATTGAGCTTTTTAACAGATTTTTAACAGATTTATATGTAGCTGCAATAATTCAGTCACTGTTTCTTCTGCTAAATGAAGCGCATATAATTATTGGTATTCGGAAATCATGTTTGGATCAGACAACCTTGAAAAGGTGGTCTAATATATTCTGACGTATGGTGATAAAAGGGTGCACGGGGCAAAAAGGTTGGAATCGCTGACCTAGTGGCAGGCTACGCTGTTACAAAGGGTGTGTGTAGGGCTACTGCAATTTTTTCATTAAATGCGTACTGAATTTGCAAAGACAACGCATCCAGCTGCTCGTTAGTAGACGGTAATGGGTAAGCTTACCGGTAACTCGTCAATCAGTTTCAGCAGAATGGCAGTTGCAAGCCAGATGCACAAAGCCATTGTTACAACCAATGAATCAACAGTGCGTGCGTTTTCGTTTCCTAGAATTTGATGCAAGATATAGGAAAGTAATACGATACGATACGATAAACTAATCTAACGTGCGCAGAAAAGCTGACATTAGCCAGCTCAATATACCGCACAGGACCAAAAAGTACAAAGTGGAAAAAACTTAAAGAAAAAGTGAAAAACTGAAAAATAAAAACGGATTTGCTCACAAGTAACGGTAACAGTCCGGAAAGAGCATGGAGTCAGTCCTGGTCTTATACGAATGTCACTAGCTTAGTCACAACGTTGTGTGTCGGCGTGCATATGTAGGCCTACAATGACACGTGAATAGTTAGGCCTACGTTGTCATGCGTTGTGCCATGACATTCCTGAGTCACTGGCAGTCGCAAATACATCAAATGCACGTAGACTGCAACATTGATGCTTCTGGATTTCATCGCATGCAGCGCAACATCTCCTACAAATAAATAATAAATAACAACGAAATGCACGAGGACATCTACATTGCAGCAGATGACTACTAAAAAGCGACATCGTCGAGACTCGAGGACTCTGTTCCGTGGACGCTTTGGTATTGTCATTTGATGTATGCATTAGGACGACTTGGCGCTCCAGTCCTCAGTAGCGTATAGAATGCCGTCCGCACATCTAACATGAAATAAAATAAAATAACTGCCGAAAGAAGCAATTGTTTTGTTTTGTTTTATGTTATATGTGCGGACGGCTTAACTCTTGTAGAAAGTTGTAAAGGTGCGGTCAATTCACAACCTAAATGTTCGCATCCGTTGATCGGTAGCTTCTTAGAGAGGTTACATTCCTCTCTGTCAAAGCAAATAAAACCCTTTCCATTCGTAATTACAATACTTGAAACAAAAAGAACTTAAAGAGTTGTACGTGGTGACCAAAATTAAAATTTTTACTTAAATTTCTGATACGCAATTAAACTTTTAGCCACAGGATTCAGCGTATCAAAGACCCCGGTGGCGTCTGAAAGGCAAAATAGCCGTAGCCAAATACTAGCCAGCCTCTCCAAGCAGTGTCTCCAAGTGCAAAATGCAAATCTGTCGCCGGTTAGATCGCTAATGATATTAATAACGACGTCGGATGACGCAAAAGTCATCACTTAAGACATAAGTCACATAATGTTTACAACATGTTACGAATGCGCTACAAATTATCTACAAATTCTCCACGTCGAACTTAGGCCTACTTGGCGGAGACAAGGAACAGATATGTCGTTTAGGCTGCATTGCATGCATAGCATACATGCTGCTTGATCCTATAGTTCCTCGAGTGTGTTGTGTGTATGTGTGCTATCGTAGTCTGTCTGTCGGTTACGACCGTGAGCCATAGCTGCAAAGCGGCGGAACCGATCATAATGCCATTCGGGGTGTGAACTCGCGCGGCACAACTAGCTATCCGCCCAGGAAACCATGTACATATTACATATAGGGGTTTACATCCTGACTGGAAAGGACAGCATGGAAGGACATGACCTATAGAGCCATAAGGTTAGAGTCAAAGGCGGGGCTATTTCTACCGATGTGGCGTGGTCTGTCTGCAATGTTCCCGACTGGCCGGTATCACGTTAAATTCTCCCCCAACAAAAAATTCGCCCCCCTGCAATGCTGCCTGTTCGTAAACTTTTTTCGGGCAGTGTTGTTATCCGCCATAGCGCGACGTCCCATATCCGTCTTGTTCGTGGTCGTATGCAAACAATGTAGGTTTGTCTCGTAGATTGTTTGACGTTATATTGACGTCTATTCAGCCTGGAGTGTGACGATATATTGACTCGGGAGTGTGGCGGCAGGAGAAATGCGAGGCGGAGTCATAGTCAAAAGTGTATATGATGCTATCTGCAGAACACTATCTTGACAAAACGATGACACTTTCAGAGATGCTTTCTCAAGATACTGTTCACTTGAATAATTTAACCACAACACAATAAACCATTTCTCAGTTCTCCGTTCCGCCTATGACTTCACAGGCGCCGGCCGCCGTCTGCCGCACCCCCACACATGGGTCAATACAACGTCACGATACTGTCTCTTGAACTCAGCCTATTCATCCCACTCTGGGGCAGTGGCGTAGCCAAGAATGTGAATTGGGGGCCTCCCTTCCCTCTCCTTCCATTTCCCTCTCCCCTCCTCTCCCCCTTTTAAGGGGCGGAATTTTTTTTTTGAAATTAAAGGTGCTGGTAGGTAAGTTTTAGAGCATTTTGGGCCTCAAAAATAACACCTTTATGAAGCAGGTTTTTTTGAGCAAAACTTTCGATTTTCAATTAAATAGGCTATACAAGTATACATGTTGGACATCTGATAGAAATACCCCCTTACCGTTGGGTTATCGTAACATGCACGACCGGATTTAGCAGGACGGAGGCCTGGGGCCAAGCTTAATCCTTGAAAGTCCCTCTATTTTAATCAAAAAATTCTTTTATGCCAGGCCATTGGGGGGGCTGGACCCCCTGGGCCCCCCTTGTCTACGCCAGTGCTCTGGGGCAGAGTTCCCGCGCCGCGGAAGACGGCCTTGGTGAACGATCCGCGTCGACAACTTAATGAGTCGATTACACGACGCTTGTCAGCATTAATTAGCGACCGCGTATGGCGACTGCCGGCGAGGTATATACCTCGCCGGCAGTCGCCATGACAAGAATTCCTATATAGCCGGCGGCCGGACATGTGTCTCCGCGCAGTGTGCGAACTGACGGGGGTTCAGGAGGTTGAACGAACCTAGCCCCCGTGCTATACAGTTGACAACCCCCCTGTTCATGTAATTTCTGTCCCTCCAGGGGGTTGGCATAACCCACGTGATGCCACTTGTGAGACTTTTAACCTTAATAACGTAGCAGAATAAGCTGCCTGGAGACCTCAAAATACAGGAAAATTGTTCAGCGGCCAGGGCTCTGCCCCGAACCCCGCTGGGGACCCCCTTGCTGGTGGGGATGAGGCTAGCTGCACCTTCCTAAGAACCCCACCCTGCTATCAACCTTTCAACCGAAAACTCCCTTGACCCCCTTGCTGTTTTTCAACAACTCTCACACTGCCCCACCTGCCCCGAACATCTTCCATCGGACAGCTGCCCCCCGAAAACTATCATCGTTGACATCTGCCCACTGGTTAGGGTTAGAAACAAAAATGACACAGAAGCATGCTGGAAACCACGCAAACTGAACCTGAAGAACCTGTAAAAATCTTAATATTTTTTTTTCAGCAGTAGGGTTAGACTTAAGAGTTATAGGTTCGGGCTAGGGTTGGGAGTTAGGATTAGGTTATTGCGGTCAGAGTTAGAGTTGAGGGTAAAGGTTTAGGATAACGCTGGGGTTAGGGTTAGGTAAGGGGCAAACGTCCACGATGATAATTTTCGAGGGTTGGGTTGGGTTGAGTCGGGTTGGGTCAAATTTTTGGCAATATTGTCGTGGGTTGGGTTGGGTTCAATAACTCTGTGATGGTGTAATGGATTGAATCTAACGACTGCACTAGATAACTCGCGAGACTTTGCATTTTATATCAAAAACATGAAATTGGTAAAAAAAATAACCAGCATTACTGCATGTTAAAATATTTCACTCATTGTTTGTTATGATACGAATTCCAAAAACGTTGAAATTACGCAATAATTTTAGGCTGAAAATTATCAATAATAGTATATCACGTATTGTGCCATACCAGGATTAAATACCGATGC
>Ga0126327_10000394_pt1 | contig 9821 bp, 4 predicted proteins | sample InaspJWI30metaG_FD_101392 | JGI IMG/M metagenome (GOLD analysis project Ga0126327, IMG submission 101392) | Marine gutless worms symbiont microbial communities from Oahu, Hawaii - Inanidrilus sp. 1 OAHU.JWI-30 metaG | ecosystem: Host-associated > Annelida > Digestive system > Unclassified... | reverse complement strand
TGGGTATATGGCGTGATTCACTTCACGTCACCTGCGGGCTGACTGCCTGTACACCGGGATCAGCTCCGGGCCCAACGCTCGGTAACGAGTATGGGAAAACTTTACCTTTTACCTTTTACACAAAGCACAAAAACATTGACGCGTTATTCCTGGCGTAAATAACGATTTGTGAATTCATGTTAATGTGTTCTGGAGACTGGGAATAATGAATTAATGATGACGAGGATGATGATGACAATTTCACGTGTACTGGAAAAAGGCTGACGTCGGTTATTTTGGGCGATCATGCAGCTCTAAAGATACAAGCATAAAATTAGTCGACTATCGAATTCCAGCGGCGGATGTCAAGTCGCCGTCAGTCAACAGGGGGCGCCTCGTCGCCGGCCGCTGACGTCAATCTAATTTTCCGGACACCTGCTCAGCGCTGACTGTTGCACAGGACTACGGGGATAAAATATCACCTGCCACACACGACAGCAGCTCGATACTTAACCCTTTTCACCAGTGATACGATACGATACGAGATGCTATTTTAACGTGCACTCGAAAGCTGACACAAGTCAGCTTAATGTACCGCACGGAACCAAAAATTAAATATGTGAAAAGAAAGAAAACTAAAAAATAAAAAAAACAATAAAAAACGGATATGCTCAGAAGTATCAGTAAACCGTCCGGGAAGTCCGTGGAGTCAGTCCCGGTAAACAAAAAGAAGGCTATTGTGGGAAGGATTTGCAGAAAAGGAATAAAAGATTGAGGGAGTAATGGACGATAAGATTGGTGACTGATGAACCGATGGAAGAAGTGCCACTCATAAAACTAGGTGAATCAGAATTTGAAATATTATAAGGAGAGAAACAGGGTGATGTTAACAAAGATTGAAGCCTCAGTGCAAGGCCAGGCACAAAGACTGAAATTTTGTCCTTAAGCACAACCAAGGACCAACGACAAAGGCCAATGACAACATCACTGCTTTTCGCCGACTGTACTCATATAAGCTTAACTGATGCTTGCATGCGATGTAATGTAACCGACAATACAGTATGTACACGGTGAGTCAAAAAATTTAACCGCAAAGTTTTTTTACAATATATTTCACCAACAACTAAGAATTTTTGATTAAGATTTTGCACGCTTATAGTATGTTCACATCTATGCAAAACTACAAAATTTATTCAACTAAGCTCGATCATCTAGTGATTGTTATATTTCACTAGACAAATGCGATATATCTGCCGCAGTATGACTTATCTCCACAAAATTTGGCATGCTGATGCAGAACGTATCTCTGAAGTGTACGGCGAACAGCCGCCATCTTCAAAATCGAAAAATCGCAATATATGAGGATGAAGCAAAACTGGTCTGTTTAGCGTATCGGCGGTCCGCCATCTTGAATTTTTGAAACTGAAATTTTTAACAGCCGTACACTTCAGAGACACATTCTGCATGTGCCAAATTTTGTTGAGATCAGTCACACTGTTGCAGGGACATCGCAAAATTTCTCAGGGACGCGTTTTTCTAGTGAAATATAAAATTTCATCTGATGATCGCGCTAAATATGGCATAACATTGTCACAGTAAAGGTAGTTGAGATAGAGATAACTGAATATTTTTATTAGCCTAATTTCGCGTCGATATGAACGTGCAATATACGCGCAAAATTTTAATTAAAAATTCGCAGTCTTTAGTGAAATATTGCCAGAAAACCTTGGGGATAAAATCTTTTAACGCACATGCACTGTAGGCTAGTTGACGCAATAGAACACGCCACGGCCATAGGCGGATTTTAGGGGGGGGCAAGGGGTCCAGGCCCCCCCCCCCCGAATTTGGCCCCCAACAAGTTCCAGGAGAGGCCATCTGGCGCCTCTAGAATGCAAGAAAACCTTTTAGCGGTCGGAGCTCCGCCCGGACCCCGCTGGGTGGGGAAGGGGGCACTTACAGCACTCTCCCATACCCTTTAGCTGGTGGGGAGGAGCTCCCCAAGGACACCACCCTCCGCTCTCGGCTCTTTAGGCTTCGGCCCTTTGGACCTCGCCCATGGCCTGAAACAGGAGGCTTGGCCCTTCCGAACATGATGGGTTGGATCCGCCTATGGCCGCAGCAACTGTATACAAAATTTGCTTTAGACAGTGACAACGGTATAAAATATGTTACAAGCAAAGAAAGAATCAGGCCTACTTAACATATACAAAAGATGTGAATAGAATACATGTACAAAGAATGCGAATAGCCAATAAAGGGTTAAGATCGCTGCGATTCGCCAATATTCTAATCTACAATGAACATCGCTAACGTTAAGTGGCTAACACTGCAACTCATGCCGTATTCTTCTTGATCTCTCTCTCCGTCAAATACGCCCAGTAATATTTAATTTATTATGTAATTTGTGGTATGTTATCTAATTTCTTTTAAAGGTAACTGGTAGACTATATGAATATGAAACGCCTCCGCACGTATCCTCATTCTGAAAATTAAACCATATGCTGAACCGCCAACTTTAAAAAAGTCGAACTTTTTATAATTCGTTCAACAAAAGCATCAAATAAGTTTCAGTTCGTACATTTTCTGTAAATGACAGATATTGTGGAAAAGTTTGGCAATAACTGATATGATCTTATTTTTTTCTTCATCGGCTGTACGATAACAAGAAGCTCGATCCGTACTAGTTCCGCGTAACGGCTTTACCTTGAAAGCGAAGTTAATGGTCGTCCAAGGTTATTGGTACTGGTGCCACCCAGCAGCGCCGATGTCTGTTCTTAGCAATGTTAATGTACAGGGTGCGCCAATAAAAGACAACGCCTAAGAAAAAAATCTGTATTTCAGCAACGGTACTCCGAACTTGAGCCAAACTCTCAGACTTTATACCGTATGTGAGTGTTCACGCAACATATCCTGCAAATTTCATTACAACAACTGACATGTTGCAACAGATATAAAGTTTAAAGTTCATTTTTTAAGTTGACATGAATATTCACGAATAACAAACCAACATTGAACAGCTTTTCTTTTAAAACAGTTTAAACGTTTCAGTGATGAATGTCAGCTGCCCACTTAGTATATTTAACAGCGTGTTCAAAATGTCCACTGCTGTAGAAACAGACGATCGAAGTCTGCTGCGTACATTGCCTTATCGATGACCATATGTGGCAGATCAGCCTAACGGTTAGGTGCACAACGCGTCAAAGCTGAATGCATCGACCAGACGGCAAATCGTTTTCAACGTGTTTAAGCTCCAGTTTTTTTCAGGATACTCGCTCTTACTCTAGCCCCAAATCCTTGCCTGAAAAGCGTGTGAATATGCTATTTGTCTTCATTACTCAATTTACCCATCGTAATAGCATTAACAAATGACAATGAAATTATATCAATAATATCACAGCAAGTAACAACAAAGTTAAAATAACGTCATATTTCAAGAAATAGTAAAAGTGTGAATGACTGATAAATTTGTGTGCGAGTTTGAAATATTAGTGCTGTTATTTTTACACCAGAATCGTAGTTTAATAACTTCTTCACTTAGAAAAATGTACTTTTAAGTTCAAATAGTTGTAACAGTTTTTAATCAAACGAAAGATTGTAACCAATTTTGCTGCATACATGGCTTGCATCCCCGCTGTCAAATCTGTAAGTTTCGTTAAAAAATTAGCTACAATTGCGAATATATAGAATTTTTATAAGGGGTTGTTTTTTGCTGGTGCACTCTGTATACTTTATACGATGTTTGCAACATAAAGTGCGTCTTAGTGTGAAACCGCAACTTTTTCACACTCCCTTTCATTGAACGTCTCAAATAAGGAGATCTCCCCAAAGATGTTTGTTCTAGGCCTATGTTATAGCAATATAGCTGTAAAATAGCTGGTCACTGGGCTACAGTCCACAGTCCAATGTTGTCTATCAACACAATACACAATTACACAGGGTGTGGCAAAAAGTATACCAAAGGATTTCTGGCAATATTTCCCCAACGATTGAGAATTTATAATTAAATTTTTCAGACGCTATTGTCTGCTCATATCTTCACAAGATTACAAAAATTTTGTTCAATTATCTCCCACTTTCACAACGTTATGTCATATTAAACGCGATCATTTACTGAATTTTTACATTTCACTAGAAAAACGCAAAAATTGCGATATTTGTGTAACAGTATACCTGATCTCCATAAAATTTGGCACGATGGCGTAGAACATATCTCTGAAGTGCATGGCTGTTAAACATTCGAATTTTTTAAAACTCCAAGATAACGGACAGCCGTTATCTTGGAAATTGAAAAATCGCGATCTCATAATGACGCCAAACGCGTATCGGCCGTCCGCCATCTTGGACTTGTAAAATTAAAATTTTAACCACCGATACACTTGAGACACGTTCTGCATCATCATGCCAAATCTTGTGGAGATTGGTCATACTGTTGCAGAGGTATTGCAATTTTTCTAGTGTAAAAATTCACTAAATGACATCGCGCTTAATACGGCATGACTTTGTGAAATTTGGAGATAAATGAATAAATTTTTGCCATTTCGTGTAGATATGAACATGCAATAAACTTGTAAAATTTTAGTCAAAATTCTCAGTTGTTGGGGAAATATTGCCAGAAAACCTTAGGGGATAAATTTTTTAGCCGCACCTTGTACAGTAGAAGATGAACGGACACTGCCCGGAGGCATATTGGGTTCCGCGCTCTCGCATCGTTTAGCAATTATTAACGCTCTGCTGAGACAGCTGGCAGTAAACATTGTTGACGTTCGTGCGTGACCCTCTGCAGTCCGGGACGTACTATTAGCAATATCAGAGACGTGATGTGAAGTTCCGTATAACAATCACACGTAAACCGTGACTGCGCTGCGGATGAAATTGCAATCAACTGTTGCCGTAAACAACTGTGCCAAACAATGGCGTAACTAAGGATTTCTTCGCCCACGGGCAAAAGCAATGAAGTGCGCCCCCGAGGGGGGGGGCGCACCGGAGCCAGATCGTAAAATGCTATGCGACTGAGTAAATAATACGTAAGCAAGTGGGCAACCAAACTAGCAAGAGTTTATTGCGATAGGCTACATTTGGCTCATTCGGTAAACTTTTCATGTTCACTTTTGTGATCGTTACTCATAACATGTTACTGTTTTGCGCCCATCGGCTGCTGCACTGCCCCTTCCCTTCAGCCGCTCCCCCTCCAGTGGTGCCAAAACTACCGGGGTATTTTGCAACGAATTTCTCGATTGTGTGACGCACGCGCCATACTGTTGAAATATTTTCCATCGCCTTAACTTTATTATTGGCAATTGTTGCTTCTAACAACCCAGAAGCATAAAGAGCTGTGTGAAATCCCTGCCAACTGAAGCTGCTAAGCTAAATCAGTAGTCAACAGCTTACGTCTCCTAGTTGTCTGCCCTCGTTACCAGCTCGACCGACGTACAGTAGGCTGTCCCAACACCGCCGCTCAACTCATTTTCCGTATCGAGAAGTAGGGGCCTATGATAGTGTAAAGCACCCTGCGCGACCGTCTACATTGTCTGCCAGTCCCAAAGCGCATCCAGTTTAAGCTATGTCTACTGGTGTTCAAGGCGGTCAGTGGTTTTGCGCCATCATACTTGTCAGATCTCCGTCGCTCCGTGTCCACTGTGGTGTCAAGAAGGCTGCGTTCTGCAGCTCTGGGCGACCTCGTCATCGACACGGCACTCTCCGACTTCGGGCAGCATTCTTTTTCTGTCGCTGCTCCGAAGGCCTGGAATAAACTGCCGGACTCTTATGCGAAGTATTCTGACAGTAGACTCTTTCAAGTCGGCCCTTAAAACGTTTCTGTTTAATTCCTAGACACCCACTAACGACTTGTCGCCACGCGCCCTTGTAATGGCCTCCATGTTACGGCGCACGAGAAATTGTCGATTTATTATTATTATTAGGCCGCATCGCTATGCGAAGCATGAGATGCTGTCTATTGCTATCGATGTAGCGTGGTCTGTGGTCTGTCTGTTGGACACAAGCGTGAGCCCTGCAAAAACGGATGAACCGATCGATATGCCGTTTGTGTTGTTGACTCTGGTGGGCCCAATAACCACGTGTTAGGTGGGGGCCCGGATCCCCAGGGAAATGGACAATTTTGCGGGTTGTTGTCCCCGCTGGAAATCCATTGTAACAGCAAGAGCGCCGAAAACGGCGATATATTAGCTGTACAAGCCTGTACAATATACATAGGCCTAATATACATATAAACTATACAATATACATACCTACAGATAGCATTTGACCTCAGCAATATACGGGTGTAGTTCGTTTACAGATACACATTTGCATTTACGCGAAAAAAACAGTCTGAAAAGACAATATACGGGTGTAGTTCGTTTACAGATACACATTTGCATTTACGCGAAAAAAACAGTCTGAAAAGACAAATTGTGCAACTCACGTAGACGTCACAAAGACAAACTGTAGTGATGCGCCAGTCGAATAAATTTGACACCGTTTAAGTTAAACGTTTTCTCGTTGTAAATGTTTGCATGATTTGTGCGCACAGCGATGCGGCCTTTTGTCAAATTACTTTAACCTCTTTTTATTATTATTACTGATATTCATGGAGTTGATTATTTCGATTAATCCCACCGTTGACACGACGTAAGCAACGCTAGGCTGCTACGCTATACTCCCTGCTCAGGCATACAGACTATATACAGCACAGATGACGTCATCCACAAAACCGGAAGTAAACAATGCGTCGCACCGCTGCTAGCCACGACCACAGGCAATACACACAGAAAATACAATAAAGTTTGTCATGTGGTTTTTGAGATATGCGAGCGGACAAATATAAGCTTACAAATTGACATACAGACACGCCGATGACAATACTTCCTACACCCAGCTCGCGGCGAAGTAGATAATTGAAATCGGTAGAGAAGTGACAACGTTATCGCGAACAGTTAATTTTTGACCTACAGCGTATTTTGTTTTTGGCCATGCAGCATTAACAGCATTTGATGGATACGCGCAATAGTCTGGCGGTAAAGCTCTCAGCAACAGCGGTTGCAGCAGCGGCAAATAAGAGTACGAAGACATATTGCGTTCGGCACGGGTCATGATTTATCGTTTTACTTATTGAAAGTATCACGTCCACCGCGGCCGCCAAGACCCCCAAGAGTTTTCTACATCCGGCGGAAACGGCACCGATTGATTGACAACGTACAACGAGCTAAATCCTGGCGACAGGCGTAGGCCCGAGTGGAATCGTTGTACCGATTATGAGATAACTAATAAGCATGACGTACAGACCAATCACTAAGCCTAAACGTGACACAATGACAAATTGCTTATGACGGCGACGATGATGCAGTAGCCTATAAGTCTAGTTTTATGGTGAAAGGTTACAACAAGTTTAGCTACGTTCAGATCTGAGGCGCTTTGCAGAAAGCAGACGGAAGAAAATGAAAAGTAACAATGGTCGAAGAATGGTGACAAAAAGCCACAGCGCAGGGGGAGCACCCCAAAAATTGCCCCCTTCCTCTTGGGGGGATCCGGGCCTCCACCTAATTGCATGGTTCCTTGTGCCCACCCCCATTCATGTCCCAGTCGGCATCTAGATCGGTTCAGTCGTTTTAGCACAACTCATGGTTGTGTCCAACAGTTGATGCCAATAATCACGAGTATACTAAATACGGGGCTGAAAGTAGAATCCTGCATGACACGATAAGTCGTAGGATTTCGTGGCCTATGTCAATTCAGAACAGTTAAGATCTCAATTGGTTTTTTTCGCTGCTGCCATCCAATATGCTGCCTCCTGGCGTTAGCATGCAGTATAGGTCCAAAAAGTGCGAGTCAAAATACCAATATACCAAATACGCACTTCCGGTTTTATGGATGACGTCACATTTGCACATAACTGACCATACGGAGGCATGCCGATACCGTTGCAGCAAGTGACGTCACTGCGTCGTCGTGTGCAGGCTAATGTTCCTGATGCGTCGTATTACCAGTCGTCAATAGCAGACACCGATTCGAAAAACTACAAAATTTTCAATAATGACGCTGCTCGCTTCCGTTATGCGTGAAGGCCCTGAACCGCCTAAAGTGTAGTTAGCCTGATTACGAGAGCCGAATTGAACGCGGTGTGGCGGAGGTATGTGCTCTATATCTAATCTCTCCATTTTTCACATCTCGCAAAGCTTTCACCAACACTTAAACGATCAAGTCCCACCACGTACACCACGAACGCAATGATATACTCTATACTTTTGTGAAATATCATTACCACAGTATTGTGTTCTCGACAAGTCACAAACTGCAGCGATGCATTTGACGTGCGATTAGAAGAAAACAAGTTGCTGCAGTAGACAGCGAAAGGCCGAATCGCTGTTGCCACCTACCGAATAACTTTGGCTCACGCTGGATATTCCCTACTTCACAACGGGCCTGGAGATGTCCTTGGGGGGCCCGATGAATCTTCCAGTTCAAAAAATTGGTTAAGGTTTGACAGAATTATGGCCAAGAGTTTGTGGCCTGTTTTTGGCCCAGACTGTAGGTGACATGCTGAGTGTGGATGGAGATGCTGATGTAGCTGCGGAGGCCAGAATTCGAAGTAGCTGGAATACATTCTGGCAGTTGGTACCATTGCTTACCAATAAGGATGTATAATTGATTATGAGAAGAAGAATGTACAGCAATTGTGGGAAACAGTATGTTGCATGGAAGCGAGACCTAGCCTGCGAGGAAAAAATGAGGTGGCACTTCAGCCAGCAGAGATGAGAATGGATAGATGGATGTGTGGCATTAAGGTAAGATAGATTTCCAAGCAAGGAGCTGAGAGATTAGAAATAGATGACAACTTTGGTACTACAGCAAAACTGGCTGCGATGATATGGGCATGTGTTGCAAAAAGATGATGATTGCGTGAAGAAATGTATGGAGTATGAAGTAGAGAGTCCGAGACCACGAGAAAGACCACAGAGGACCTGGACAGAGGTTGTGGAAAAGGACTGTCAAGCACATAAATTGAACAAGGAGCATGCTATGAATTGTAGTAGATGGAGGAAGTTGATAAAGGATATCTGATGATCAGGATGGGCGTGAGTGGGTGAATGTCCTTCTGGTACTGGCCCACCTTGGTAGTCCCAGACAAAGGGCTATTAAATGGTTGTGTAAGTTTTAGACAAGCACAACAGATGATTTCATTTACTCCAATTTGCTTCACATGCCTTCAGTGCTTTTACGCTGTTGGTTGGGCGGCAGGAAGGGCATCCGGCCTGTAAAAACTGAGTGGTGGGATGTAGACCTGTAAGCCGGCTTAGTATTTAATTTCGGCCGGCTTAGGAAGAATTTCGGCTTATTTTCGGCTTATCCGGAAATTTTTCGGCGGCGACGGCTTAACAAATATTCGGCGGCTTAGCCGCGGCTTATTTTCGGCTTGTTGGATCCTGAACATCATTCTAATGTATTTCGCTGCAAGAGACCTACTGACTGACTCATGCAGTGGCGGCATTTCTATTTTTGTATCAAAAACGTTGACAGCTGCCGAGCCGAGGTTTCTTTAAATTCTCATCAAAATTTCCAAATAACAGCTACAGGATTTTGATTGTGGTTTGGGATAGGCCTAATAGTTTTTGAAGCATGACTATTTCTGTTGATAACTTGATGTAGGCCTATGTACTGTAGCAGATGTAGGTCACTAAATAGAATGACAATAATATTATGGCAAGCAGACGTTTTTGTTACTTGTTCCGTAGTAAACACTACCACGCAGACCTAGTAGTCCCATACTGTCGGGGTGACCGTTACAAGTAACGGTCCGCCCTATGCTACGGTAACGATGTCCTGTCTGTCTGTTAACTCTGTTTATA
>Ga0126327_10000393_pt1 | contig 9829 bp, 5 predicted proteins | sample InaspJWI30metaG_FD_101392 | JGI IMG/M metagenome (GOLD analysis project Ga0126327, IMG submission 101392) | Marine gutless worms symbiont microbial communities from Oahu, Hawaii - Inanidrilus sp. 1 OAHU.JWI-30 metaG | ecosystem: Host-associated > Annelida > Digestive system > Unclassified... | reverse complement strand
GATGATAAAGGAAGCACGATGATTCGGATGGGTGTGAGTGGGTGAAAGTTCCTTCTGGTACCGGCCTACCCGGGTTGTCCCGGATCAAAGGCCGTTAAACGGTCGTTGTTGTTGTTGTTGTTAGTACTCGCAGACAGCTGTTGGTATGACTTGTGTTTCTCTAGCACAATCATACCTTGAACCTGTTCCCGTCTGCACCAGAAGGTTCAAAATGAGATGTGCAGATTTAGTGCAGTAAAGACACATACAGTCGGACCTTTCCAGGTGCAATCCGGCTGTGGAACACTCTGCCAGTAGACATCTGCCAGTTATCTCCCTGACAGTTTCAAGACCCATCTCAACAGTTTCCGTTTTATTTGAGCACCAGACTCCACCATGTTTTTATCATCTGCACTGTACTGTTTTATCGGAGGTTACTGTTCATTGTTTGCTGCAGTGCACGGCTTTATCGATACACTTCTGCTTATTCACTCGTGGTGCGATATTGCTCAAAATCGAGTCGGCACCGTTATCGGAAGGCGATGATGATGATGATGAGATAAAGAACTTGGTTGGTTGCTTGTAGGTGAGTGAGGGCGGACAGCTGCGCAGCATCAACGGTGAGCTGTACGCACCAATGCAGCACGTGAGTGCTGTGCTGGAGGGCGGAGCCGCTCAGCGGGCCGGCGTACGGCGCGGCGACCGCATACTAGAAGTGTACGTGTCACCCGCACCATGTCTACAGTCACTTGGCAACTGCACACAGTTTACAGGGCAGCTGCCACAAACCTGGAATACTCAGGGATTTCTCTGAACATGAAAAACTCAGAGAATTCTATGCAACCTCTGGGAAAAATTGTATCAAACAAAGTAGTTTTAGTTAGTCATTGAAATACACACACACACACGCACGCACGCACGCACACACGCACACATACATTTAACGGCCCTTTTTCCGGGACTACCTGAGTGGTACCAGAAAAGTAAAACCAATCTAGATTTTACTGAAGCAAGAGACAGTGAGTGGCAGTGGCATCAGCTGGGCCATGTGCAAGTCTGCACCTCACTCCGAACAGATAACCACTCGAGCAGTTTTTCGAGCACCACTCAGTTTTTTACAGGCCGTATGCCACCCAACCAACAGCGTCAAAGCAGTGAAGGCAGGAGCACTGAACACAGTATAAGATAAAGGAAGCCTCCGTTCCAGAAACCAGCTCAATCTGTCTAGCCATTTCGATACATTACTGGCTTGTGTCCGACACAGATGCAGACAGACACTAGTACTGTGCTAGTACCGGTACGTAGCATGGTGTGGGTAAAAATGTGCATGACAGCTTTGAACTTCGTTGCTTGAAGTTAAACGCATCGATCCTCATTAATTCTGTAGCAGGTCTGGACTACATATTTTTGTAGAAACCTAACTGAATGAGTAGTTACAGTCTGTGTTGGCGATGTGGTGTAGTGGCTAGTGGCGTTCTTCGCATGAACAAAGTTAATGCACGTTGGGCCCGGTTAGTACCTGGATCAGTGACTGTCTTCAGGTGGGCATACCGTCTCGGTATGTAACCAGCCAACTAGGTCAACTCAGCCTTGCATCCCTCGGGTCGCTTAATCGAGTACCTGCTTCGGCTGGGGTAAGGACGGGAATGTCACCTCTGCCGGGTGGCAGGTAACACTCTGATCCCATGTGGCATGTGAGTTCCCGTAGCAGTGTGGCAACCTTGCGAACTGCCATACACTCTGTTTACCTTTACCTTTACCTTACCTTACCTTATTTTTACAGTATGTGCGTCAAGCTAGGATCATGCTTGTACTACTCCTCTTTAGTGTGAAACTGTTGTGCTTGTATAGGAATGGAGTGAATGTGGAAGGAGCCACACACAAACAGGTTGTGGATCTCATTCGTTCTGGTGGTGACACACTGGTATTAACAGGTAAATAATTGTCGTAAGTTTTGTTTTATTAACACACATTTTACAGTTGACACAGACGTTTTAGGGTCGACCTTTTATTCTATATTTCTTATGTTTTGCCTAAGATAGCAATCCATGTTTCCTAGAATTTTCGCAAATATTTTAATAATTAGAAATTGTTTCAGGTGTTGCCTAAGCTTTTCTTAAGAAAATATTAAGCCTTTGTTCAGCAGAGGACATGTTAAGACTTAACAGTTATATCCCTTATCCTTGTATGTAACAAGTGACGTCGACATATGCCTGTTTTAATGATGATGAGTTCAGCGTGTGGTTACTGATGGTGGCTGTAGTGATATCAGTGCCACGGACAGTGGCTGATAATCTGGACCAGAGTGATGATTCCTCCGGCCCGGCGCCGATAGACTACTCCGAGAAAAGATCTTTGCCGATTTCCATTCCAGACTATCACACTGTACAGCATGCCGGTGAACGCTACGTCGTATGTATCAGCTTTACTTCCGTGTTTAAGAAAAATTCCACTGCATCTTTTTGTTTGATCAGTTTGCTGCTATTTACCACCTAATGTATGAGTAGACTACTAGACAGTGCTGCATGTTCAACTCTTTTTCTCACATTCATGAACCTTAGTTAGCCAATTCCCCACTTTTCTTTCTTTAGTTATTGTGGAAGAAAAGCTTTGGGGTGAGTGGCAGAGGTTAATCTCGTACAACATGTATCAGCAGCACTTGTCTAATTTCTTAGATTTTACACACACATACACAACCATTTAACGGCCTTTGGTCCGGGACTACCCGGGTAGGCCAGTACCAGAAGAAACACTCACCCACTTAACACCCATCCTGATCATCGGACAACCTTTATCAACTTCGTCGATTTACTATGATCCATAACATCGTCTGTGTTCAGTTTACGTGCTTGACAGTCCTCTTTGACAACCTCTGTCCAGGTCCTCTTTGGTCTTCCTCTTGGTCTTGGACCCTCTACTTCATACTCCCGTAATTTCTTAGATTTTAAGTAATTAAATAAGTAATGTTCATTTCTGTTATGTTGAACACATATGAAGAGGTATCGTTGAGAGAGATACTGAATGCGTTGTTGCTGGTTTGTATCAGGTGTTCAATATTCACATGGCCGGCCGGCTCCTGTGCGAGCGGCGCTATCGGCAGTTTGCCCATCTGCACTCGATGCTGCATCAGGAATTCCCTGACTTCAACTTTCCCAAGATGCCCGGCAAACGCCTGTTCCAGCTGTCCGAACAGCAGCTTGATGCCAGGCGACGAGGCCTTGAACAGTATCTTGAGAAAGGTATAGCTTTTCTCGTTTTGCCGAAAGAGTATTTTCAGTGCTTTGACGCTGTTGGTTGGGTGGCAGGAAGGGCATCCGGCCTGTAAAAACTAGAGTGGCAGGGTGCTGGCGTGGTTATCTGTCTGGAGTGAGGTGCAGACTTGCATATGGCCCAGCTGATACCACTGCCACTCACGGTCTCTTGCTTCAGTAAAACCCAGATTGGTTTTACCTTTCTTGTGTGATGAGGTGTTGATGTAGTTATATCTCTAGAGCGAGGTGCAGATTGTTTGCATATGGTCCAGCTGATGCCACTGCCATCCCGAAACCCCATCATCTCTTGCCTCATTTAAATCTAGACTGGTTTTACCTTTCTTGTACCATCTTACCCAGGTTGTCCCGGAAAAGAGGCCGTTAAACGGGTGTAGTTGTAGTATTAGTAGTTTCATTTTATAGATACACATACTGGTGCTTGTTGTATGCTGTTAACAGTCTGTGCCGTTCGAGTCATTGCTGAGAGTGACATTGTCCAGGACTTTCTCGCGTCTTCAGAAGACAACAGCGTGAGTTCACTGTACAGTTTATAGATCTCTTTCTTGGACATATTAGCCTTCAATGCTTTGATACTGTTGGTTGGGCATCAGGAAGAGCATCCGGCCTGTAAAAAATTGAGCAATGAGGTGTTGGTGTGGTTATCTGTCGGGAGCGAGGTGCAGATTGTTTGCATATGGTCAGCTGACGCCACTGCCATTTCAAAACCTCATCATCTCTTGCCTCTTTTAAATCTAGACTCGTTTTACCTTTCTGGTACCGTCTTACCCACACTGTCCTGGAAAAGAATGGATGTATTTTCTGGGCATGTATTTATTGGCTCTTTGTTTAGCTGTGATGTTATGATATGGAGAAAGGTGCTGCTCCTCTGATGAGAGCTATAGCATGCTCTCCGTAATCAAAACTTGCTGGTATCAGGAGCACATGGGCAGTAAACTTGGCGTCAGCTGGATCCTCTGATTCTTCACACTCAGATTGACCTGTGACATCAAGCTGGAGTAACTCTAAATAAGTCGGTACTGTACACTGGTAGACAGAGCCGGATCACTGCTGCCCCCTAGTGGATAACATTGAGAATATCGACCACTGGCTAGTCTGGGCATGTCCAAGTGTAACCGATAGTGCTCTAGGATCGAGGCCCCAACCTTGTACATGGTTCCTTCATTCCCACATCCCAAACTACATCTCTGTTGGTGTAGCCATTTTAGCACAGATCATGGTTATGGGTGGCTCAGTAGCTGAGTGGTTAGCGTGCTGCACTCAGGCGCAGAAGGCCCGGGTTCAAATCGCAGTCGCAACCCTGTCGGGTAACAGTCTTAGGCAAACTGCTCACACCCATTGTGCCTCTGTTCACCAAGCAGCAAAATTGGTAGCGGCCCTCTTAAAGGTTGCGGGGGTAACTGCAGGCCTGGCGGAAAGTAATGGCAGCCTACTGCCGGGTTTATGATTTACGTCACCTGCAGGCTGACTGCCAAAAACTGGGATCAGCTCTGGAACCCTACGCTTGGTAATCAAGTATGGGCTACCTTTACCTTTTACGTGGTTATGACCAGCAAACAAACGAACCACGCTGCAGTGGTAAAAATAGTCCACATCTTACGTAGTGGTAGTAGTAGCAGCAGCAGCAGGATTATAAGCAGAAGTAACTTTTTTTAATCACAACTCTGTCAACTGCAAAGCTACATTACTTTTGGCAATTAAAAATGTACGAAACAGACGAAAGGATAAATGTCTCTAACTCTCTAAAATGGCAAACACAAGCATAGTGGATGATAACAGTACTGCAGCAGGGTGTAACAGGAGGCTAATAACAGTTCTTGTACAGCATGCGCATGATATAGTCTCGGTCACTTACGTAAGTTATTTTAGGTACGAGGGCTGTGTTATGTGGGCATTGCCTAAGATGATAGTGTTGATACTGGTTTTCTGGCAAATGTGGGTACTGGGTACAGCTTAGAAAGAAGTCCACTTACGCAGAGAAGTGGAGTGTGAGTTTGCTTGTCTATCTGGTTGTTGGTGACACTGAGTTGTCGGTTGTTGCATGCAGCCGTCGATGCCGTTTGAGAGCAAGGTCGAAGTGCAGGTAATGATGCCAGACCGCAATGTGGCCAGCGTCAAAGTACTCAAGAGCAGTTCCACACTTGACGTCTACCAGGTTAGCATGATATCTTACTACCAATCCAATCCAGTCCAACAGTAGCATGCACCACTATCGAGTGTGTAGCACTGCGCAAAGACATCAGTCTCCAGAGAGGCCGATTTTGCGCCAGATGTCTAGCCTCATATGTCCCAAGATCCAGACAGGTCATCATGAATGTTCTTCAAGTTGTGCGCGCCCACCCTGGTTGTCATCTCCAGTTCTCTGGCGGAGGTTTGAAGATGGCTTGGCTAGTATCTGCATCTTACTAAAAAGTAAAAAGGTAAATGTAGCCCATACTCGATTAGCGAGCGTAGGGTTCCGGAGCTGATCCCGGTTCTTGGCAGTCAGCCTGCAGGTGACGTAAGTCATAAACCCGGCGGTAGGCTGCCATTACTTTCCTCCAGGCCCACAGTTACCCCCACAACCCTTAAGAGGGCTGCTACCAGTTTTGCTGCTTGGTGAACAGAGGCACGATAGGTGTGAACAGTTTGCAGTTTTTAAGCTTAGGCTTAAGACATTCCTTAGGCTTACGACATTCAGGCTTTCTCTTCTTTCTCTGCTCACTAACACGGCTGCCTGGCCCCAGCGGCTCTGAAGTTACGACCTTATGGCGCTATACAAATCTGTTTATTATTATTATTATTACTAGACAACGTCGCGACTGCAATTTGAACCCGGGCCCTTCAGTGCCTGAGTCCAGCACGCCAACCACTCTGCTACCGAGCCACTCTGCATCTTACTGCCATAGAATAATTTATTGGCTGTACTGGTATTTGTTACAGGTGGAGGTGAACAAAATTATCGTCATGCGTGGGATCACCTCAGGATTCGATATACTGAAAATTATTTCAAATTAGGTGGTTTTGAGCCCGTTATTGAACAAATAAATAAGAGTGGTCTTTTGGGACTTAGTGTATATTTTGTGTTACTTTCCTGCAATTCTTTGCCTTCAGTGCTTTGACGCTGTTGGTTGGGCGGCAGGAAGGCCATCCGGCCTGTAAAAACTGAGCGGTGTGGTGATTATCTGCCTGGAGCGAGGTGCAGACTTGCATATAGCCCAGCTGATGCCACTGCCACTCACTGTCTCGCTTCAGTAAAATCCAGATTGGTTTTACCTTTCTGGTAGCGGCTCACCTGGGTAGTCCCGGAAAAAGGGCCGTTAAACGGGTGTGTGTGTGTGTTCCTGCAATTCTAGTATGGTGACGGTGTAGATAACACTGTTGAGGAAAACTCCAGCGTCTTCTCCTTAATCCGAATGTGCTGGTTGCTGTCTGCAAGGGCATGCAGGCAGTAAAACTTTGCACCAACAAAATCCTCCAGTTCTTAACTGGAGGTGCCGGCTAACACAGATATAATGGCCATAAAATGTTGTTTTTTGTTGTTGTTGTTCCTGCAATTCCGATAACTATTATAGGCCCAGTTGTTGAGGTTACAGGATTTTTGATGTTATTTTTGTGCATTCTGGTCACAGGCGTTGGCTGCCAGTGTTGGTCTCGGTCGAGATGCAGCTCCACATTTTGCTCTGTTTAAAGATGAAGGCCATAATTTTGGTAACAGAGCTTGTTTTTTTTCAGAAACGTATTATGCAGTGGTGTTTGCAGTTCATAGATGGTTTGATAGATTGCAGAATTGCTAGCATGCATTGAAATCTGTCAGTATGTGAGTGTTACTGTAGTTAAACTGCTTTTGGAGATTGTTGTCCTTGCTGTTTGATGCCTTTAGTGCTTTGACTCTGTAATTGGACATTGACGAGAGCCCTTCAACATGTTACTGCTGTGTCAGTTTTTAAAGGTTTCGTTGATGCTATATGAGAATATCTAGAGAGCACGGTTCACTGACATGTACAAAATTGGTTAATCCCATACCTTTGTCAGTCACTAGAATCAATGCAAGATTCCCTCGCATTCTTACGGTATGATCCATCGAAACATTTATAGATATCGTAAGATTTGCGTTACATTTTTGGCAGTAAGTCTGGGATCTCGTCCCCTGCTCCCTGTTTTAACATATGAAAGATACAAGGAGGTTGGGATACTTTTTACTGGATAGGTAGCTGCTTAAAAAAAACAACAAGAATATTTCCATAAAATGAAGATAGTTCAACAGTGTCAGTGCTTTGCCTTCAGTGTTTTGACGCTGTTGGTTAAGCATCAGGAAGGGCATGCAGCCTGTAAAAAACTGAGTGGTGGGGTGCTGGTGTGGTTATCTGTCTGGAACGAGGTGCAGACTTGCATATGTCCCAGCTGATGCCACTGCCACTCACTGTCTCTCGCTTCAGTGAAATTCAGACTGGTTTTACCTTTCTGGTACCGGCTCACCCGGGTAGTCCCGGACAAAGGGCCGTTAAACGTGCGTATTCAACAGTGTCAGTTGGTGATCTTTGCTGTTATTTGTCTAGTAAATTTGGAACACTGCTGTAAACCCGTCGAGTGTGTTTTGCTGTGAAACTGTCCACGTTGTGTGTATTCAGCTCGCAAGCTTCAGCCACACGAGTGTCCATACAACATCTACTCCGAAGGCTACAGCTGCGGTTCCTATGGCGGCGGCAGTGTTGCGACCTGCGTCTCGCTCAAGAAATGGGTCTTCTTGAGATCTCGCGAGGAGTCTGTCTGTGCCGATCCACGCGCGTTGCATTATATCTTTCACCAGGTGAGATAAAATGACACGTTTAATTCTTCTTGTTTCTTGCAGTAGAGAGCCGGCAGAAAGGGCGCAATGCTCCTTCTAGCAGTCCGGTGGTGCATGAAGAAAGTATGAGGTTAGGCCACTGGTACGCGTCAGATTCATTGTCACGATTTTTGGCGCCATATAAATTTGTGTGTATGTATGTATTGTGTGTTTCCTTCAGTGCTTTGGTGCTGATCGTTGTGTAATGGGAAGGAGTGGGGGCGTCTTGTCCATGATAAGCTCGTGCCACTAATGCCGATAGATTTACTGTTAGAACAAGTGGAAATCAAAGGGAGATGGTTAACTCGTCTTCAGCTTGAAATTGGACCGTTAGACAGCGTTAGATACTGGGTAGATCACATCACCTGTCGTACTGCTCTGTTTAACAAATTAAAAAGACTACGTCCCCACGTTTGCCTCTGTGCTGTAGTAATAGTCGACATCGGAGATTTTCGAGTTCCTTGTGTGCCTCCGCTGCCCATTTAGTGGGCCACTGGAGGCATTATGTTTCTGACGTGTCTCCTCATCTGGGGTGGCTCAGTAGCCGAGTGGTTAGCGTGCTGGACTCAGACGCAGAAGGGCCTGGGTTCAAATTGCAGCCACAATGCTGTCGGGTAACAGTCTTAGGCAAACTGTTCACACCCGTCGTGCCTCTGTTCACCAAGCAGCAAAATTGGTAGCAGCCCTCTTATGGGTTGCGAGGATCAGCCCCGGAACCCTATGCTCGGCAGTCGAGTATGGGCTGCTTTTACCTGTTTGCCCGTCTGTGTGTGTGTGTGTGTGCCAGTGGAGCATTCTCCAACTGACCTGCCGTGACTTCTAGTTTTGGTGGTTGACTCTCGTGAAGTTCTTAATGCCGTGGGTGCCATCTGTGTCTGTATAGTTCATAGTTAAGTCCGCTTACAACACTGATCAGCGTTTACACGGATAAAGATGGGCCTAACAGGAAAAGGTTAAAAGTTAAAAATTGTAAGAACAATACAAAGTAAAATTTAGCCCTAAGCACAGCAGACATAAGTGGATAGATTGATAGATAAGTTTAATAGCGCCTGTAAATTCAGTAGAGTCACTAAGTCCTTCCGTAAAAAAACAAAACGCATGTAAAAAACGGATGAGATTTCAGAGACGTGTGTTTTACTGGTGTTGTTCTGCATAACTTGCAGGTATTGGACGACATTAGCCGTGGCGTTATCAAAGTCGGCGACAAGCTCTCGGAACTGCGGTTTCTGAAGGACACCGGTCGTAAGATGGAGGTGAGTGTGACTGTCACGTTGGCTTGGTGTCCACGTGGGTCAGCACTGGCCAAAAAACTGGAGGACACCGATGAATTGAACAGCGAGCACCTTGAGATCATTTCGTTTGCTTCCCCACTAATCCTTTTTTCTTCGCTTGTTCATCACTTATCTCCTCCCTTACTTATCTTTTCCTTTGATAATAGACCCGCTCTGTTTCCGGGCCGGATGTCGTAAAAGGCGACTAAACCTGGCTTTGGTTTTTTGTGTTGTAGTACATTGCTTTTGATTGGTGAACGCGTGCTTTTGTTGCGCTAGGTTTAGTTTTTTTGATGTACCAAACCAAGAGATTGGCTATTTTGTGTCGAATGTGACGTAAAACCACAACTCAGTCAACCTTAAGACGGCAGGTGCTCACGTGTATAAGCATAAATGATCACTTGCCGTGCTGTGCCAATGCAGTCTGTTGTTTGTGCCCACATGCCCTTGCTGATAGCAACTGGCGCATGCACGGTTGGGAGAACACACGTTGACATAGGTTC
>Ga0126327_10000390_pt1 | contig 9846 bp, 6 predicted proteins | sample InaspJWI30metaG_FD_101392 | JGI IMG/M metagenome (GOLD analysis project Ga0126327, IMG submission 101392) | Marine gutless worms symbiont microbial communities from Oahu, Hawaii - Inanidrilus sp. 1 OAHU.JWI-30 metaG | ecosystem: Host-associated > Annelida > Digestive system > Unclassified... | reverse complement strand
GTTATCGCCCCTGGGGCGGCGAGACGATATGCCCCCGCCGATGGCAGTTCGACTCGCGGCGGATCTACGTCCGTCCGCGGACGGGTCCAAAGTCGGCACATGGCTAAGCTACAGGCAGCCAGCGTGCCTATAGCCCATGGCAGCTGCGCGCCTAGGGCAACTGCGCCATGGGACAGACAGCCGGACGGACAGACGGATCGCGGTATCGCTTAATAACACAACGACTCGACTGCGCACCGAGAATCTTGGAGATGTTTGAATTGTGCATCTGCGGGCACGCTGTGAGGATCTGTCGTCGTTCTTGCTTGGCCCACACCATGAACGCGTTCATTGGTCGCTTCACGTGTGGCGCACTGCCAGCTGCTTCAGGTGATATTGCCGAGCTGGCCGCCGCCGCCGCCGCCGCGCTCGGCTTCTCTGCTTACACACGCCACGACCGTTCAGCAATCACATCCAACTGCGGACGCTGCTGTACAGGCATACCTGTGGATGCGAATTCTATCCAACATGTCTCGGGCAGCAACTGCCTTCAGTGCTTTGACGCTGTTGGTTGGTATAGAATAGAATCCGTGCTGCTCCATGGTGAGTAACATTAAGTAGACGCTCTACTTGCGACGCCCTTGTCTGGCCGATTACGGGCAAACGTGACGTCATCCACAAAAGCATAGGTACATAACATACAGCAGAGTCGCGAATTATAGTGCCGTTTGTACGTGTGATTGCTAAGATATGCGAGTGTGTCAAGGAATTGTGGCAGGAATGGCATCCGGCCTGTAAAAAACAGAGTAGTGGGGTGCTAGCGTGGTTATCTGTCTGGAGCGAGGTGAAGACTTGCATATGGCCCAGCTGATGCCACTGCCACTCACTGCCTCTTGCTTCAGTAAAATTCAGATTGGTGTTACCTTTCAGTTTCTAGTACCGGCTCAACAGGTGTGACAGCCAATTATTACCCCCCTGACTGAAGTTACCTCCTGAGTAAGAACTGGCTGTCCCGGAAAAAGGGCTGTTAAACGCGCGCGCGCGTGTGAGCATATGTCTCGGGGGCAACAACAATGCTGCTCTGGACGCGAATTGTCTCATTTCCACTAAATTTGCATAAGCGTTATGCGTAATAGCTCTTAAGACTACGCTGCTGTTTCTAACCAAAATGCGGCATCGTATTCACTCACACAAAGTCGTCATAACCTGATACCCAGAATGCATCAAAACCACTTGCACAATCACCACTACCATCACCACCACCACCACCGTTTTACGGCCATTATACAGGTCAACCTGCGTTAGCCGGCACCTCCAGTGAAGAACTGGAGGATTTTGCTGGTGCAAAGTTTTGCTGCTCGCATGCCCTTGCTGACGGCAACCAGCGCATTCGGGTCAGGGAGAAGATGCTGGAGTTCTCCTCAACAGTGCTATGTTACTCTGTCCGCTTGCCATCACGGCTTTATTCCGGATCACTTTTGGGAGCCCACAACGCTCCCAGGTCCCCAGTCGGATGGGGAAGAGATATCCCCTCTCATTCTTTTCTTTCTAGACACTCCGCTCCATTGTTTTGAAAACCGCAATTAGCAAGTCTGTGTTTAGCCTCGTACCTCGGCAGTCAACGTGACACTGCCTGCATTTGCTGCTGAGCGCCGTGCTGCGGCGCCGTTGCTGCTGAGCGCCGGCAACTGTAGATGGTACGCGGCGCTGGCGCCCGCCGCAGTCGATCGATATCTCCTGCCAGCAGTAACCTGCCGGCTGCCGCTGCTGATGTCGATCGACGGTATAGACAGACGGACGGACAGATAGACACCCGACCGTTTCACAGTCAGTCATAGACCCTACTCTGCATACTATGCAGCCAGTGTCAATAACGAGAATATTATATTTAGCCAACTCGTTGCTTCAATGACAATTTGATTTCTCGCTTCAAGATTATTGCGTTGTGTCGTTCGCTGAGAGTGGAACTGCAGCGAACAGCAGGAAACAATAATCAACTTCTAGTCCGCGGCTGAAGTTGTTTGACGCAGACGAAACGCAATAAGCGAACGAGTGAACGAATTGTCCAAAATAACTAGCGTTACACTGCTTATGCAGCTGCTTACAGTTACACTGTATTTGCTCTTCAGAAAATGCTAAGTTACTAACTAAACAAAACACCGACTTCTTAGGCATTAACGATCACGTAATTAATTAAATTTCTAGAACGACATTTACGCTTTTTATTAGTAAAGGTAAAGGTAACCCATACTCGATTACCGAGCGTAGGGTTCCGGAGCTGATCCCGGTTCTTGGCAGTCAGCCTGCAGGTGACGTGAGTCATAAACACGGCGGTAGGCTTAACAGGGCTGCTACCAGTTTTGTTGTTTGGTGAACAGAGGCACGACGGGTGTGAACAGTTTGTCAAAGACTGTTACCCGACAGCGTCACGGCTGCGATTTGAACCCAGACCCTTCTGCGCCTGATTACAGCACGCTAACCACTCGGTCACTGAGCCACCGTTTTTATTAGGATCATTCAGATTTTAAGCCGATTCGACGAATTCTCAAAAGTGTGCATGTAAAGATTTTAGTCACCGATGTCGGGGTGCGTGCAAGACGGCGACGTTTTATTGGCGCGTCTTCTCCGAGTGCCGTTCGCCGACGCCCGTCCCACGTCACCCTGCAGATCGCTGCTTTCCACGGTCCTCGAACTCACGGCAGCGCCGAGCTGTGTCGCCATGACCTGGTACTCGACACTCGGTAACGACGGCGGCGTGATTACACAGTGACCGGGAAACATCTGATCCAGTGGCAGTCGGACGAATCCCACATACGGCGCGATTGGCGCCGCCGCAGTGGCCGCAACTCCGTAATTCAGACTCAATGATGTCTGAACGTAGACATCGACAAACAGTAAATCAGTCATGCCATCTAGGATCACAGTGTTACCTGCCACCCGGCAGAGGCAACATTTCCGCCCTTAGCAAGTAGAGCAAAATAAGGCCATCGCAGACATCAGACACCGCCCCCAGTCAGATGTTATCCCATGTGGGTCAGTTTGAGATACGCCATAGTATAGAATCCGTGCTGCTCCATGGTGAGTAACGTTAAATAGACGCTCTACTTGCGATGCCCTTGTCTGGCCGATTACCGGCAAACGTGACGTCATCCACAAAAGCATAGGTACATAACATACAGCAAAGTCGCGAATTATGGTGAAGTTTGTACGTGTGATTGCTAAGATATGCGAGTCGACAGACAGACATCAGACACGCTCATCACGGTACTCCGTTCCCCTTCCGCGGGCGAAATAATAATGACGACAGCCTGAGTTTAAAGCTTTAAGTTTTTCTTACAGTGCTAAGCTCATTTCAGCAAACCAACCTCGGCGGCCGACGTCTGCCAGGAGTAGGTCACGTGACCATGTGACAATTTCCGGTCTGATGACTCGGCTGAACTGGTAGTGACGCTGACTTTTGAACTCTGACCTATTGGCGTCGCACAGCCGTGAAGCCCAGTGAAAGCTGCTGGAGGTCGAGGTGTCCCGTCATACCAAGACGTTGTGGCTATCGACTGGTTACGTGTCCGAGTAAAACCATGCTGGTGGTCTACAGCAACATGCCACACACAGGAAAGTGGTAGAAACCACTCAACGGCTGCTTTCAGCTCACATACCCAGAAGTGGATATTTGTTGTCGATTCGTGTTTGTGATATCTTGAATGCAAGTCAGGAAGTAAGTACACGTCGTAAGAGTATTTGTATAGCGCAAGAGTATCAGCAGGCGGCACCTGAGATCTATTTATGCCTCGAAGCTTGGTGCCTAGAGAACAAGAAGAACGGTACTCGGTGTCAAAGAATTTGCACTCTCCAGCGCAGAATTCAGCTGCAGCAGCCACGAATAATGACGTAGCGACAACACGTATACGCGCTTATTAGCACAATCTGTTATTCGCTAATGACTGTTTAGCTGGCGAGTGTGACACGCGATGAAGTCAGTGTAGACTGTGGAAGTAGTGTTACTTTACTCGTATAGCGTAGTAATTAACACTGTGATGTCACCTGCGATATCCGTCCCGCAGGCTGCCGCCTGAGGTCGGGTTTTGCACGAAAATCGTTATGTTACGAATGTTCTCTTTCGTATAAATAGAAGTAAATTTACGTTCGGACACCAGTATTAGTCCGTGAAGACGCTGTCAGCTGTCACTTGAATTCAGCAGCAACATTGTTTGTGGTAGGTACTGTAAGTTATTTATGTGTAAAAAGGAATAGTCGCGGAATTTGAAAATAATAATATTCTGTGCAGACTACACATACGCGAGTAAATAGGATAATAATAATGTAAAGAGTAAATAATTTAATTACCACTGGTATTTGAATTGGACTTGGGACTGTCAACGCAGTCATTAAACAAAACATTTAGAGATTAAGAACATGCCAGTGAAGCCTGTGTAGTTGACACTTTTTTTCTGATAAGCCTGATAAGGTAGTTAAAGAGTTAGCAAGTTCAGCTAAGTTAGAAAAGTATTAAAGTTTAAATAACTTCTTTTGAAGCTGTTGACAATGGTGCCTGTCACTGAATGCAGGTGGTACGTAATCTCATCGAAGTTGAAGAAATGAATGGCATAGCTGATAACGCGACCGTAGATAAGATTCCCGGTAACATCACAATAGCTGAATTCACCACAAAACCAGCTGCGTTTTTCGATCCCACATGGCAGCTGGCCATGAAAATTGAGTTCTATTTCCAGTATGCCGTGATCGCTATCGGAGTTTTCGGAACAGCAGCCAACGCCCTGGTCCTCTATGCCTTGGTCGAGTATCACGTCAGAGAGACGAAGAAGCGTGCAATTAACCTGTTGATGATAAATCAGAACCTACTGGATCTCACGTCCTGCGTTCTACTTATAGTCACTTTCTCTGTCAGACTGGGAAACATCTACCTGACTGGTAGTTTGGGATACTTCCTCTGTACTATACTGATTAGTGAAAACGCCACTTTCTGCACTCTGTATGCGTCAATCATCAATCTAATATGACTCCTCTCTTTGTTATTTATATCTCTTCTTCTTCGTGATATGTGCCTAATCTTTTTTTGATCGTACACAATCGAACGCCAAAGTTCACGAAAGGCTGCCTTCTTCCACGTAGGACACGTAGGACATAGCCGAAATCTTCTTCTTGGACCAGCTTCAAGAATTCGACTATATATTTACGCCTTCTACTGACTACGAAGCTTATTCAATCATCAACCTAATGACCGTCACCATCGAGCGCTACCTCAAGGTGGTCCATCCGTTCTGGAGCAGGAAATATCTGAAGCGCTGGATGATACAGGCGGCGATGGTGTTTGCCTGGTTTGGCGGCATTCTGTCCATGGCTCCACCGGTGTTCGTCTCGACGATAGTGAAAGACGGAGTCTGCCTGTCGTTCTTCGTCTGGAACAGCCAATCCGTGAAGCAAGGCATCAACTTCTGGAGCTCGATTTCTTACACTGTTGTACCGCTGATCCTGTTTGTCTACTGCTACGCTCGTATCGTGGTGGTGATGCGAAGACAGATCCGCGTGATGGCCGCACACAACGTGGAAGGTCGACTGAGTTAAGTTTTGCATCGCAATCGACAAGAACTAGTCATTTCGGAGACGTTTTTTCGGTGGTGTAAGCAAGGCCGTTTTGCAGAACCTAGACGAAGAAGACCGCCCAAAAGTGGTATCGAGGTGCCTCGGGACCAAGACCACGATCTGAAAACAACGAGATTGGTTCTTCTCGGCCAGTCTCGCGGCTTGCTACTGACACAACGTGGAAGGTTCCGCTCAGATGAGCGCCGCACAGATGCAGTCCAAACGAGTTAAATGGAACATAGTCAAGACGATGATCTTCGTAGTTTCTCCTCGTGATTTTTACATACTTAAGCTGCATTTAGTTCCCTTGACTCCGCCCACAGTTCTGAATATTCAGCAGTCTTGAGTTCCCATGATCATGCGCAGAATCCTTTGCTTTTGCTTCTTTCCCCGTAATCCCCATTGTCTAACAGTCTGGTGCAAATGATCTCTTTATTATAGGACAATAATAAGGTCAAGACGATGATCCTTATAAGTGTTGCTTTCGTCGTTTGCTGTTTCCCGATATCTTTCTACTTTATCGTTGTCGACAACACAGCCCAAACTTCGAGCGACATGTTTGCTTCTTTTCATATCTTCGTAAGTCTAGAAATTTGGTGCACAGGTTGACCACATCAAGTCCCAGCCTGCCCATAACAAATCATCCCTGAATTGGGTGTGTTCGTGGTCACATAACCATCAACATCTTAGATTTTTGGGGCCCCAATCATATCTCTGGAACTGCGGAAGCTAAGGCGTCAAATTTTGCACATGCAGATAGGCGTGATGAAGTTATTGGCGTTATGGGCATGGTCACAAATGGGCATGGTCACGGTTAGGCCTACATGACCCAGTTCAGAAATTTACACCCCCAAAATATCTCTGGAACGGCTGAAGCTAGAGACATCAATTTTTGTACATTGGCAGGCCGTATGAAGTAGGCATCAATCGTTGTCGACCACACATCCCAGACAGCAAGCGACTTGTTTGCCGGCTACTACGCTACGGTGTTCCTCTCATACCTCTACATTTGCATGAATCCCTTCATCTACGCCATCAAACACGAGGCAGTGAAAGAGAAGTTGGCTCGTCTGGTGGCCTGGCTTAAACGCGTTGGTGCAGGGCCAGCGGTCACTGATGCCCCGGGAAACATCAGCAACGACCGTAACATCGCCGATGGAACTCGACGAGCGCACACGGGGACTGCGCACAGATAAAACTTGACGTTTTGTCCTCGATTAGGTTAAGCCGCGTTCACAGCATATGAACTGAGTTGAACTCGATATCTGACTATGTGCATTCCTACGAGATTGTTTTCGCTGGGGTTAGCGAATTCAAGTTCAGTTCAGTTTCGTGCTGTTAACGAGGCTTTATAGTGTTACTTAAAGTTTCAGACACTGCACCGTGGCATTAGTTGCACCGATTACTTCGTCAGCAGTAGCTTTAGCTCAACCCCGTTTCACTGTATTAGGCCTATCTTATCTATACCGTGTCTCAAATAAAAGAAGACACCTAACTCGCTGCGGTAACTCTGTCGATTCCTAACCTATTTTCAAATTTTTACCGGCAGATACCCCGGCAAATTTGCACTAAAGTGATTACTAAAAATGCCAGAACACTTTATATGCGTCTCTACACTACCTTGTAAAACACTGTCTGAAAACAAGCGACAGTCTCTGAGTAGTCGGTAGATCCTTTGTGTATCCGTCGTGTTTGTTGTTAGTAGTTTACTAGTTTCTTTTTCTTCTAGAGCTATATTAGTAGTTTGTAGATCATGTATCGTGTGTGCCTGTTATGGGCCTCATTGCCTGAAAAAATAAAAACGATTGATTGATTGATTGATTGACTGATGACGTCCTTAAGGATAAATCACAAGGTAGTGTAGCTACACATTTCATCCACATTTTTTTACAAATTTATTGCTGAGTCTGCCAGTGAAGATATTGTAAAATCGGATCGGTGAACGTTCGGCAAGGTTACAGGCAAGAGGATGACACTGTGAAAATAATATTATCTCAGAAATGGTGCAAGATAGACATGTTGTTACTACACATCGCCATAGAAAGTATCATACGGTCTATCGATTTGTGCCATATCCAATGACCTTGAATGACCCTAAACGTCATTCGCCTGTGCAAGGCTTTTTAAATGCAATTTTATGAACATTAATTCTCACGGTTTCAACTAACACAGCGCGTCGCGCGATCCCTCGGCGACAGCTGAGCTTCTTATACAAAGAGACTAAAAAAATCAAACTACTTTTTCTCACACGACGTTATGCTAGTGCTGTATATGCTATGGGCTTGTATCAGTCCTCCTCTATGTCCGTCGCAAGTGAGTGTTTTCCTAAACGGTCATACGGACTGACTTCTGGCACAGATCGAGGATTTCCTCGACACATCCAACGAAATTCGGGTACGTACAACACTAACGGTACTTTGCTCGGGAACTTTGTCTACAAGTAGCTCTGCTACCGCAGACGGATCGTGCCACACGCTGTGTCAGTCGAATTCTGGTTAACTGCTGCATAACGGTAGCAAAAAGTTGTACAACATATCCAAAACAAATCGAACTGATGGAGTTAGACGGTGACAGTCGACCGACGTGTAATAAACTAAGTGCATCCGTGACTCGTTGACCGTCGACGAGTTTTGTCGACAACACCATCGACTTGCCGTGGCGAAATTTCAGAGTTTGGTGCAAAGTTTCAGAGGAGAGTCTTAGGGGTACCAGATTTGTCTTATAACACAATGTAGGATAGGTAGAAGTTCACATGCTAAAACCAGCTCGATTCGTTCAGCCATTTCGCTAAAACTCCGACTTGTGACAGACACAGACGGACGGACACGACACAGGGCGATGGCATGCATATACAGCGCGTCGCGCGGTAGGAACGACGAGACGAGAGTGCTTGCCAGCGGATGTCGCGGTGGTATCGTTGGTAGTCGGCACGCCAGGAGTAGTCCACCGTGGCGGCGGTGGAGGAACGGTCAGGCGAGGATAGCAGAGATCCAGCGGTACTTCCTGTGTCTCGGCGGGTACCGGCACGGCACGGCTCGTCGACGGTAGAACTGGCGGCTCGACGCTGCGAACAGGAAACGGAAGTCCGGTGTCGGTCAGCGTCGCGCGACAGGTGTCCGCCGATGACGTCATCACTGAACAAGGATTTCCTTCGTCCGTACAACGATAACACACATACGCACATGTATAGCGACTAGCGAGTTACTCATCGAAAGTTGCCAACTTTAACCTATCCCACTGCAGCATTTGGCACCCCCGGGTGACCCTGTTCGAATTTCAAAAGGATCATCTGCGTCAGAAAACTGACGTCCCTGGTCTATCTTGCGGTTTGATTTGCATAAGTCTACGTGTTTTGACGCAATGCCGCTGTGTGACGGACGGATAGACCGACGGGCATATACTCGACGACAGCATAGGTCGCGCTGGCATAGTCGTAGAGCTCGCGTGGTAAAAACAGAACGTCGGCAGGAAGCTGATACAAGTCTGCGTTCAGCTTCCTACGTCAACTGACAACGTGACACTGCTCGCATTCGCTGCTGAACGCCATGCTGATGAGCGCCATGCTACTGCGGCGGCCGTACCGCTGGGCGCCAGGCGGCCGCCGCTATCTATCGATATATCCTGCCTGCCGGACCCTCAGTAGCAAACCCGCCGCGGCGACATGCAGCGGGCGATAGATTGGACGGACAGACAGACGGACGGAAACCGCACCGTCGCATAGACCCTGCCAGCTGCCGCATATCATACGAGCAATGTCAATAAGTATTTTAGTCGTTTACATATGTTTATATTAAGACAGTGAATAATTATAATATATTGGACAAGAATCTCAAAGACATGTGCAGGGAATTAATTTCATCTGGTCTACCTGCTCTGCTTGATGGCGAAACATGATGGGTCTCTCGTGCGTCGAAGTGTGCCTGTAGAACAGCAACAGATTTAGCTTAGCTTCTCACAGTACACACGTCGCTCTAGTGAACAACTATCAGCTGCTGCAGATGGACCCGCGCGACGCGCTGCCTCGCGCACAATGGGCTGTAACACACTGACGTGAACAGCTGCATGACAGACCGGCCAACGTTGTCGGTCACACGTCGAACGGCGTAAGTATTCAACTTGGCTCGACAACAACAGTTGCCAGATTATCACACAGAACTTTAACCCCTGTAGAACGAAGCTGACAACACGTTACGACATCGACGTGCCTTGACGAAATTTTCTAAGCCTAGATCTTCGGGTCGAAGTTCCAGAGGGAAGTACCTTTTT
>Ga0126327_10000389_pt1 | contig 9862 bp, 5 predicted proteins | sample InaspJWI30metaG_FD_101392 | JGI IMG/M metagenome (GOLD analysis project Ga0126327, IMG submission 101392) | Marine gutless worms symbiont microbial communities from Oahu, Hawaii - Inanidrilus sp. 1 OAHU.JWI-30 metaG | ecosystem: Host-associated > Annelida > Digestive system > Unclassified... | reverse complement strand
TGGGCCATATGCAAGTCTGCACCTCGCTCCAGACAGATAACCACGCCAACACCTCACCACTCAGTTTTTTACAGGCCGGATGCCCTTCCTGCCACCCAACCAACAGCGTCAAAGCACTGAAGGCATTCATGCTCTATCATAGTGCATATAATCAGTAGAAATGGATGCAACAGCAAAATAGTGAGGGCGGACATTATGCTGGCATTAAACATTCACATAATATACAAATAACATACAACTCTGCACAATAACAATAACCAATAGTCTTCTTATTTTACAGCCTTTAAGAAGTACTGACGTCAGAACCAGCATAAAGTGATTAGTATACATTTCCTCACTATTCAATCAATGGTTCAAGGAAGGAACCAGCAAGATGGCTTTCCGGATGTCGATAGAACATCAAAAGTGGCATAAAAGCCAAATGAATGGTAGAAAAATCACACTTGTACTCAAGTCACTTGATAGTACACACTTTGCCATGTAGTCAGTCAACACCTGCTGCACTTTATCCGAGTAACTCCATCCATGCTCCATTCGGCGAGTATAACCTGGCACCTGCAACACACAAACGAAGCCAAGCTGCTATTCCACAGTTTTTAAAGGTGCGTAAATGCCGTCGCAGTCGTTTCAAAATTTTGGTCTAATCGGCCTATTTTCCAGAGTTATTGCAGGAACTCCAGAAAAAAAGTTGTACAGGACTGGAACTAACAAAGTAAACTCTTCTATTAGCAGTAAAGACCCATCCTACAGTTTCTTCTGCTTCTCCATGGAACTATTAAGTAATAAGGCAAATGGAACTAATATAAAACTGAAGTAAAAAACCTCCTCCCCCTCTACGACATTTGTAGTTTCAACTGTTTATTCCGTGTAGCTGTTCGTTTTCACCTGCATACTAGCACACAGTTCACCACTGCCTAATATGTCAGCCTGCAGCTACACTGGAACTATTTCCTCAGCAAACCAATTTCCTCACTAAACTGTAACGGCACTGTGAACACGGATAGGTTACATCGTGGCATTATTGGTAAAATAATACAACAATACAAAAACAAAGTATCAGTGAAAAAGTAAAATTATTCAGACAATCACACACACCCGATTAACAACGGCCCTTTGTCCGGGACTACCCAGGTGAGCCGGTACCAGAAAGATAAAACCAATCTGGATTTTACTGAAGCAGGAGACAGTGAGTGGCAGTGGAATCCGCTGGGCCATATGCAAGTCTGCACCTCGCTCCAGACAGATAACCATGCCAGCACCCCACCGCTCAGTTTTTTTACAGGCCGGATGCCCTTCCTGCCGCCCAACCAACAGTGTCAAAGCACTGAAGGCAAATATTCAGACAATCAATAAAATAATATAAAAATACTCCAGATATTTAGTAAAATAGTACAGTCAGATACACCAGAGGCAACAGATGTGTCCCAAAGCAATGTATAACCGAGAAACCATCTTCATTTTATTAGCTTACCAGACTCCGGAAAAAAGAGTCGTTGCTTTAAGTCCGTAATGCCACTACAAACTAGACGTAACTGACTGAGTACAAAATTACTGGCACTGGACACCAGAAATGTCATCTTGCCTGCAAATAATTAAAACACCCCAAACCACGTGTTTTATGACCATTATACAGGTAAACCTGCGTTAGCCGGCATCTCTGGTTAAGAACTGGAGGATTTTGTTGGTGCAAAGTTTTACTGCCCGCACGCCCTTGCTGACGGCAACCAGCATGTTCGGATTAGGGAGAAAATGCTGGAGTTCTCCTCAACAATGTTATCTATGCTGTCTCTGTGCCTGCAAACAAATAGTGCTTAACAATCTCCAGGGTTTCATGGAAACTTGTTTGTAAACCTGGCAAATAGCAGCTGAAACCACTGTATCACATTGAGGCTACAAGCAACATACAGGTCGCAGTAGCCGAGTGGTTAGCGCATCTGACTGTGGTGTGGTGAGAGGACCGAGGTTCGAATCACGCCGCGGGCAGTTGTGTTATCGCAACAGTCACTGTGACATACAGCCTTGGACATGGGCTGCGCACCCATACTGCAGTGCCTAGGTTGACTAAGCCTTCCACCCTTCGTGGGACAACAGATGAGTATCAGCTTACGGGCAGAGTAATAATAACAATGGCGACGGTGACTGTGGATGGTAGCTGATAATTTTCAGCAGACTCACAGCCCAAGTCAATTGGCTTGATCTGGGTCTGTGGATTGGAGGCCATCCAGCGCTCAGTCTGCATTCATCAAATGAACCAGGTAAACTCTCGCAATGAGTCTGGTCATGATGACAGCACCACAAGCACTGTCGTGGTTATGATTACTATTATTGTTCACAAGTGTTGTCGTACTTCTTTATTAGTTTTATTAAACTTTAGGTTCAGTCCGGCGTTGAGCTTCGGTGCATTCTGCGTGGTGCCCTGCAGTATGTAGACAGTGCCGGTGATGCGGGACAGCAGGTGAGAGCTGATGCTCAGTCGCTGTGCCAGAATGGAGCCCAGATAGTAGCGCGGCTGACTGCGCTAAAATAACACAGGCACACAGCTGGAATCATTGCAGGAATCACACAGCTGCACAGCTGGCCAATTGTCAATGTACAAATCGGACTCAAGGACATTCCGGGCACTCCTGCATCATATGAAAACCGTGAAACTCAGTGAATGTTAGGCACCAGCATCAAACTTATTGGCATGAATGGTGTAGGTAGACCTGTAAGTTCGTCAGGAATCATACGATGGGTCAAAAAGATGAGATCAAATTTCCCACATTGGCAGTAGTGCAATGCATTCCCTTCAGTACCTTCAGACCACTGGTTGGGCAACTATAAAGATATCCATAGAAGGCAACTGTAGAAATCTGTACCAATTAACCTCCAACGTTTTCACACAGGGATACAGTAAAACCACTATTAAGTAGATACCGCTTAAGTATATACCCACTTAAAATAGATATTATTTGTCTGGTCCTATTTAGACACAGTGTAAAGTATAAAACGTGGACAAGTGGATACTCTACCTAAAAGTGGATACTCATGATCAGGTCCCAGTGCTATCCACTTAAGAGGGTTTGACTGTAGTCCCTAACTACAGTAATTTCCTAAAGCAAGGGTAGTTAAACAAAAATTATATGCATTAGGTCCAGTTACTAGTCAGTGTTGGTTGGGTATCAGGAAAGGCTATGATCTGCACTACACACCAGACGAACATAGTCCAAAGATCTGCCTAAAGAGATCAGTCAGACATGACTATGCTGCACGATAAACAAATCGACAAATGAAAACAACTGCTATCACACTAGGCCAAGCAACAAACGTTTCAGCCATGCTCGAAAACAGCAAGAACACAGTGAGACGACTGAGTTTATCAACCTCGTGTTGCCGAATGATGCCATTCAGCGACGGTTCCAGTGGAAGTTGAAAGTTTGAGCGAACACGACCCTCCGTCGCATCAACGTCCAAAACCTGACGGCAGACATAACACTTCACTTCAACATACTCGCTACGATGAAATAAAAATCAACATGTAGCAAGAAACTTTCTGCCACAGCTAATTCATCACAATAGTTTGTTACTGTTTAACTATTAATCAGCACTATACTATATATACATACAACTGTTTAACAGCCATATGTCCGACACTGCCCGGGTCGGCCTGTACCATAAGAAGAAGCATTTACCCACTCACATCCATGTACCGAGATTATGTCAGCTATTGTTAATCTCTCTCTCAGCTCATTACTGGGAAATGTGTGTCGCTTTACCTTAACGCCACACATCCACCTGTACCATACTTGCACGTAAATAAAATGTAAGCACAAATGACTCAACTGGGTAAAGCCGCCACCAAATGATCAGAATGGAAACAACATGTGGCCTGATGCACCATCTTGGTGTGGAAAGAACTAAGGATAAAAAGGTTGTAGGATTAGTGTTTCATTAATAGTATCTTACATACTATGCATGCCCAACATATCAAGCAGGCAATAATTATGATTACAATGATTTCAAACTGTGTTTAACCACTCTTTTTTCCACAGTTACCGTATTTTGCAGATACTGCAGCAGATTTGTTACACGACAAATACCATTCCTAACAGTGTGAAAAAAAATTGTATACTAATAAAATCGTAACGGCATTTATATGTAACGCATGCTGGGCATTTGCCCCATCCCCGTACACATGTCCCCCAAAAATCACTGTCTCAGATATCTGTCTGCCATAGACACAAACCAGGGAGTTGTGTCTGCGATAACTTGTTTTCAGAGGATGGGGCAGGTGTTTGGGGGGACAAATGTCAGATACCAGGTGGTGTCTTGGCATACGCATGTGCGGAGATAAGATAAGCTGTCCTCTGAGGCAGCTTAACGGTGGGAGCATAGAAGGGTGCTGGCCTGGACAGTAATCTGACACGCCTACACTTACTGCCCACAGCCACGGGCCATCCGAGTGCGAAGCAAGATACAAAGAGAGGGTCTAGGGCCACACATCCTAGTGGATAATGATTAATGATAATTACACTAATGGATTATAAATTACAGCAGTTAAATCCAGCCAGTGAACAAATGATAATACAATCACTTCCATATATGAAAAAAACATTAGCCTTCAAATTAAATTATTGAGCCAAATAAATGGCACAACAATTAACACAGGTTACTACCATTAAATAAATAGCAGTGGATCTTGTTTTATTGACCTTATTCTCTGGAGTTACTTGTAAGCAACACACACGCACACGCACACGCACACACACGCACACGCACACACACACACACACACTCAACCGTTTAACGGCCTTTGGTCCGGTACAACCCAGGTAGGCAGGTACCAGAAGAAACACTCACCCACTCACATCCATCCTGATCATCGGACATCCTTTATCACCTTCCTCCATTTACAACGATCAACGGCATCCTCTCTGTTCATTTTACGTGCTTGACAGTCCTCTCGTACAACCTCTCTCCAGGTCCTCTTTGGTCTTCCTCTTGGTCTTGGACCCTCAACTTCATATATTTCTTCATCCAATCATCATCTTCTTTTTGCAGCACATGCCATACCAATGCAGCCTGTTCTGCTGCAATACCAATGCTATGTCATCTATACCTAGTATCTCTCTCAACTCCTTACTTGGGAGTCTGTCTTTTAGCTTAATGCCACACATCCATCTGACCATTCTCATCTCTGCTCGCTGAAGTGCCACCACGTTTTCTTTCCTTAGAGGCCAGGTCTCACTTCCAAGCAACATGCTGCTTTGCACACAACTACTGTACAACCTACCTCTCATAATCAAAGACACGTCCTTGTAAATAACTAAACCAGGTTTTCCAAACACTGTTAAAGAATTTGAGGCACTAACTCTCAAGCCGTTCAAATTCACTGCATAGACGTCATTTAACAGATGATGCAAGGTAGTGAGTGGGACATGGAAATATGACGACCAGAGGTTGAAAATGTCACACAAGGGTGCAGCCCAAGTGTGACATTTTCAACCGAGGGTCACCCTATTTCCATGTCCCACGAACGACTGTGTGTCATATGTTTTGTCGTATGGCCAACTACAACTACCATGGCGAAACGTGAATGAGTATCGTCTGCCATCTAAAAATGCACACAGCCCTAATTACTGTTCATGGTTAGCTATATGTGTTAATTACAGTGCTAATTTTTACTGCAAAATCGCAGTGATTAATAGATTTAAACTGTATTTAATAAAAACTTACAGTAAGACGTTAAAAAAACAAACTAAACGTAAACAAAAACAACATAGAATATATCTTACGTTTGCATTTAGTGAACGTCACGTGACGTCACCCCGTTTGACATTATAATGTCACATATCTGACATTATAATGTCAAATGGGGTGACCGTGAAGCGGTGGACATATGATAATGCTCAACGTCGCGTGACGGCGTTTCGACCAATCAGCGAAGCAGCTCATATTGGTCATATGACAAAGTTTCTTGACTAACAGATGTCAAAGACAAAGGATACTGCACCCTTAACACCAGCTCTCTGGCTCTTCCAAAACTGTTACACAAAAGGTTCAATAACTACTACTGCTATTACATCCATTTAACGGCCTCATTTCCAGGACAACCTGAATAAGCCGGTACCAAGAAGGGTAAACCAAGAGATTATGGGGTTTTCGGATGCAGTGGCATCAGCTGGACCATATGCAAACAATCTGCACCTCAGTCCAGACAGACAAGCACACCAACACCTCACCACTTAATTTTTACAGGCCAGATGCTCTTCCTGATGCCCGACCAACAGTGCCAAAGCACCGAAGGCAAAAAGGTTCAATAACAGCATTACATACAGCCTTACGGCCATACCTCTCCAGCTGCACCATAATGTGGCTTTCCCAAACAGAATACCGTCGACGCCTTCTGGAACAGCTGGTCTAACGTCTTGAACTGTGTGAAATTTGGATCCTGAACCGTGATGTCCTAAAAACAAAGATTTACAAACATTTTTTACAAACAAAAACTTTTTTACAACTAATGCACAAAATTCAGCATTTGCTACAAAAACAATTATATATTGGAGTTTTCACAGCAGTTTCATTGTGCATTTCATGGCATTTTGAGAGTTTACAGTATATTGAGGGTGGGCAAATAACAATATGTGAGGCCATATGTAAAAGAGTACAAAGTTATCAAGCAACATCCGACCATCATCTACAATTGTGTCAAAATTTTAGACTGTCAGATACTACCTAATTGAACTGAGCAAATTTAGGTAACTTTTGACTATCATACTGCTGTATCTGCTATAGCTCACAGAATACGAAATGATGTTCATGAGGCCCTTCATGGAAAAGTTTGCCTTGCCCACCCCTGCATTATATCATGGTAAGTGATGAAGACTGACAAAGACACAACTAACAATAAACATGGCCAGCAACAATATAAAGATGTAAAATGATGTCTTTTTTAATTGTCATTTTTGGAGATATCATGCTGAACTTACTACAAATTAGCTAAGAAGAGTACTCTTAACAAAGCATTTTCATGATACTCAAATATTTCTGAACACTGCGATCCGCATAACAAATTGCTGTCTAAAAGATACCAACTTTCACGATGGTCTGATATGCAAAAGGTGTTGGACGACTTTGCCACTGTTTTTCCAGTGTAACCATGCCATGCTGTCCACATATGTACCTACAGCAGAGTTTCTCACATGTGTACTAACAATGTATGGTGCAACAATTACGCACACAGGACGTGCCATAACTAATAATGTGCCTGAGCACACCAAGTACAAACTCTGCACGATGATGTGCCGATGCCAAGACAGCACTGCTCCACAGAATCTGATGGCACACTGGGCACCAGTCTCTGAGACTGCGTAACGTCAGCATCTCTGTTCGACTGCCAGCCATCAACTGACAGTTCGGCCTCATTCTGTTTTTTCATTCCACATTTTCGACCACTTGTTTTGGAATAGAACATCTAGGGTCAAGTGGCACAGGTTATTTTATCAGACGGATGCCCTTCCTGTTACCTAACCAACAGTGTCAAAACACCAATAATCCAAAGCAATGACCCAATAAATCATCAAACGGCCTCATCCTTTTTATCCATCATCAAACTCGGGCACCAGACTCCAGAAATAAGGGGCATTTTTTGCCACATTAATGATCCTCAACTACACTAATGGTATCAAGAACACAAATTTCATTCAAATCATGAGACAACAACTACAAACACTAAGCACAAAACAACTACACAAGTTCAAAGTGCTTATTAAGAATTATGCACTTGCTATTTGTTCTCCAGTTTCCTTTAAAATCTAGTACAAAGTAACAAACTATGTTTCCATTAGCCAAATGCCTCCAGTGCTTTGACACTGTTGGTTGGGTGTCAGGAAGAGCATCTGGTCTGTAAAAATTAACAAGTGATGAGGTGTTGGTCTAGTTATCTGTCTGCAGCGAGGTGCAGATTGTTTGCATACAGTCCACCTTACCCAAGTTGTCCTAGCAGTAGTAGTTTCTGTTAGCCAAATTATCACCATATTATACACAAAATACATGTCACTTTGCAACATTTCATACAACAAAGTCATAATAAGATCAGCCTACAGCATTAGTATAAAGAAATACTATTCAGACGAGACATTACCTTCGGCCACACATGGGTCGTGCATAAACAAGTATATACGTGTCGCCGATTTCAACACCCATTCGCCTTTTATATCTACATCACAAAATGCAATTCTCTAATTTACATTAACAGAAGCACAAAAAACATGCAGATAACAAATTAAAAAACTACTACCACTATCCACCTAACACTACCCCTGTTTTAACGGTCGTTTTCTTCATGCAACTAAATTCTATATGCAATATAAACAGTCCAATAACAAGTCTGTATTCAGCTTCCTACGCCAGCTGACAACATGACACTGCTCGCCTTTGCCGCTGCATGATGTGCTGCTGCGCAGCCGCCACTAGTGATCGATATCTTCTGCCCGCCGGGCCCACAGCAGCAAATCCGCTGCAAACAGCTGCAGCTGTCAACAGCTGGGACAGACAGACAGACACCATACCATTACATAGACCGGCCGCATACTATGCAAGCAGTGTCAAAAAGTCCCTCAACTGTCTGCATTGAGCTGCGAGTGACGTCCATAAAGTGACTGCGTGGTTAGTAGTTGTTGCTGGAATGGACAGTGTCAACCCGGCCCAATCGGTAAAACTGCCACCTTCTGTGTTGATCTTATACTGCCTAAAATTCAGGAAGTAAATGTCAATTTACGACAAACTGTTGAAAATAACTTCAGTCCTTAATCTTTTGGACAATTACTAAATTAATAAAACCTTAAGTATTGTAGCTCTACTTTTGCAGCTGGTAAAAGAATGAGCATACTGTGTCGAAACTAAAGTGATGCCAAAATTAAAACCTACATAAAAAGAACATAATTCAGCGAATCTTTATATCATTTTAACCTAACTAATTACTATAATTTGACATCAATTGTACAAATTTCACAGTTTCTGTGATATAAAAAGTTTTAAAAGTTGTACTTGAAAACTTCAGTTTCCAGCATTGTGAAAGCCCACTGCTGACTGAATGAGTTGCTATAGGCAACACTTAGAGCCTTTCTGGGACACTGAAGTCAAGTGACCATGAGAAATAAAAAAGTAAACATTTCAGAATAAAATGCTTTAATTTTGTACACTTCATTTTGCTGTGGTGACTACAACATGACCTGAACCCCCAAAGACTTGCTGCATTGATGTAACCACGAGTTGCACAGACAATGACGCAATTAAAGCTTACGTTTTCATCAATATGATGCTGTTCACAAGAGAAAAGATAATTTTTCCGGATATTTTAAGGCAAGATAAATGTTACAGTGCAAGACAGTTATTAAAAGAGTTTTAGTTTTGGCGATGGTTCTGTTTATCACTCGACTGACTGCCGCGAGTACAACGGATAGATGGCAACTTGACTCACAAACTGATGGTATTAAAATTTTTATGTCGCACAAACTACATATTACATTAAACAAATGGTAATATATGTAGTTAAATGCCTTCAGTGCTTTGACACTGTTGGCTGGGTGGCAAGAAGGGCATCCGGCCTGTAAAAACAGTGGTGGGGTGCTGGCATGGTTATCTGTCTGGAGCGAGGTGCAGACTTGCATATGGCCCACTGCCACTCACTGTCTGTTGCTTCAGTAAAATCCAGATTGGTTTTACCTTTCTGGAACTGGCTCACCCGGGTAGTCCCGGACAAAAAGCCGTTAAACAGGTGTGTGTGTGTGTGTGCATATAAGTAGTTACAAGAAGCTCAGCTATCGACGAGTGACCGCGCGACGCGTCTTGTCAGTAGCAATCTTGCTAATTACCATGCAAC
>Ga0126327_10000388_pt1 | contig 9870 bp, 7 predicted proteins | sample InaspJWI30metaG_FD_101392 | JGI IMG/M metagenome (GOLD analysis project Ga0126327, IMG submission 101392) | Marine gutless worms symbiont microbial communities from Oahu, Hawaii - Inanidrilus sp. 1 OAHU.JWI-30 metaG | ecosystem: Host-associated > Annelida > Digestive system > Unclassified... | reverse complement strand
GTACGGGAAACCGATAAGTTCTGTGTATAAAAATACGTCACTACCAAACTGCAAGCTCCATTGTTAGCTGTATTGGGTTGGGTTGGGTCCAAATTTTTCCACTTGTAGTGGGTTGGGTTGGGTCACACGAAATGGACCCATGGACAACTCTGCGCTACCGCTACGATACCTTGTTACATAGCATAGTAGGCCTATACACACGTATGCCTACACACAAGCATGGTCTTCCCTGGTAGCGCCGATTTTCTACACGACTACGCAGGTAACGTATACCTTCTATTCGCCCTCCGCTAAGCTGAATTTTAACTTGGCTACCGGTACTTTTTAGTTGACTCGACCGTAGTAACCAATCAGCTTGTGCCTGCATCATACAGTTTGCCATTTAATTGGCTGACATGGCGTATATATCTAGGAATAGTAGTAGTAGTAGTAGTAGTAGTTTTTCCTGAGTTGTGTTTGACCTTGGTGTATTGTCGTTAAATGCCTAAACGGATCGGGTTGCCGAGAGCTTTATCACTGAGGACAGCTACTTTGTATTAGATGGGGGTCGGGATCTGCCTACGAATAGGTGGGCGTTGGACTTAGGAACTAGAAAAACTGCTCTTTATCCAGGACCGAAGACCGACTGACCGCGTTACCATCCTCGCTAACCCTAACCACTCGACCTATGACTACTATGCCTACTACTACTACTACTACTATATATTAGCCTCAAAGCACACACACACAAGCATCACACAATGCGCATTTGCACACGCATTCAAAAAAAACAACAGAGGCAGGCTGCCAGAGAGGCACTAATACATATCAATGCTGGCCGCCTTTACAACTAAATGATACAATATAGGTGCACAAATACACAAAAAGCATTAAAAAAGACCTTGATTTAAAAAAATATTGTGGCCCATAGCCCCATATACAATACATGCAACAAATCAAGCAGTTCCCAAGTTTCAGTGGAAACAAACAGACAGACGGAGTGACGGACACGGCCGAATTTATTATATTTTTCCGCTAACACGGTCGGTAAGTATTCGGCTGTCGCTATGCAAGTCGGTCCTTCCAGCAGTTGCCGATTTCTTGTGGCCATTATGAATGCAATGCAGGCGACTCCGCCGGGTGCAAGATGAACAGGGACTTGACAGCAACGACACTGAGCGGTGTCGATTATTGACAAGAAATCGATATATCGTAGACCCACTGGTTGACAGTTCGTCGTCTCGTCCAATTAACCGCGTCTTTGTGTTGTATTTTTCCCGTGATTGATGGCCACCCGCGGTGATCCGCCGCTGCCAGTCACGAGAGCCTAGTAACAATAACAATAATGCTGGATCGCCGACGGGTCGAGGATAAGCTAGCCAAACAAATTGAGACCGATTTCTTCGCGCATCAGCATGCACGCCTGCAGAGCGCGACTGATGTAGCCGTTCCGTTTGTCTGTCTCTTGCCGGTATTCTGTTAAACGGACTGAATCGATCATTAAGCAATCAAGGTAGCGCAGGAACTCTGGTTTATAGCACACGAAAGAGCTCAGTGAAATTCTAATGACGCTATCCCCCATTGAAACGCCAAATGTATGGGGTAAAATTGGCCATTTTCAACAAAATATCTCGCTGTATCTTAGAAACAGTAAATGGTACAATAGGGCGTAGTTATGTCTTACTACGGACAGTTAGGGAGTGAGTGATGCCATGTTCGTTGCTCGTGGGTGACCAAGGACGTCATGTCACTTCGACGGCTCCCATCGCGTCGTATAGTCTTATTTTTAGCGAACATCGTTATCTCGCGGACTATCCGTGATTCGGATAAAAGCCGCAACTGCGGTTGTCAACACATTGATTTCCATTCGACGAAGGACATTATGCCACAGTGATGACGTCGCAAGTGGCACATTCCCGGCATCCGTGAACGTCGACGTAAAATTCACTCGCCAGCGGCCGTCGATGAATATCGTGACTTGACATTTGCCCCCTGTGCCGTGGATATCCCCGACAACTGCCATCGCGGACAAACGCCCCCTGGTTCGGGCCAGGGTTTAGAGTTACATGGTTAGAGTTTCGGGTTACGGTTAGGGGTTAGGGTTTATATTTGGGGGTTACTATTAGATTGTAAAAGACAGAGTTAGTGTTACGGTTAAAGTTAAAGAATTAGGGTTATCCATAATAGGTCCATATTCTTTCGTCTCCGTACAGCATGTGATGATTTGACTTGATTAACAGTGAAAATGTGTGTTAAAATATTATTTTGTCCTAAGAGCTTTAAGAAACGTGGCTCAGTGGGTTTATACCACCGGTAATGGCTATGTTGAGTGTGCGTCACGACCAAACAGATTCTGGGACAGAGACGTTTTTGCCGTTCTGTGCCGCAACGTGGTCCCATAACGGTCATCCACACGTTGCCGTTCTCGTTGCTGGAATTCGATTACACTGATCCGTCGATGGTTGTTCGTTTCAAGTCCTCTAAAATGACATCGTCGTCTCAGAACATTGTAGCCGCTGACAAGTTCCTATACAAGTCCATTTGCAAGCAAATGCAGTTCAACACGTGAATTGTCCTGTCGCATTTCCCCGAGTAGGCCTAAATGTGAAAGTGATATCCCTATATATGGACGTAATCGCCGAAAACTGGACTAAGATAATTAAGTCGAGAATACATGAGTTTGTGTTTGAAAGAACAGACATGCAATATTACCGGTTGAAAAAGGAACCATATTAAAATGGCACCAACAAATTTCATTACCAAAAAAACCATTAATGAAATGAATTACGTTTTTGGACGTCACTGATTTAGACAGATATGAGGGAGAAGCGTTACATAAAAGTGGCAGCCAACAATAACGCCGTCTCTTCTAATTCTTGGCTGTGATGCTGCCGCATCGCATCGTCTAATTGAGTTTTATCACACTGCTTCAGTCAAGCGGATATTAAACTAAGCTAGTGCTGCGGCTGATGCCAAGAAAAGGGATGTTTCTTATGCGCTGTATACTGCAAACGATGTCTATAGACTCTAGGTATTTGTCAAAGAACTGATACACGCACGTGCCGCCTAATTATAAGAATCAAACATTTGTGGGAATTTATTAACTTCGGCTTTCCGAAGACGACTCAACGTTGCCTTCTTTTCATGGATATAAACAGAGTTACTCTTTCCTTTCGAAGAAATATGTATGACCTAACATTGGGCTAGTCGAAACTCACGAATACGGTCAAAGTATGAAATAATTCACACTGTAACTTATTCATATGCCGTTTTAATAACTAAGTGTATGACGAGTGACTCTCAGTAGGATATCATTATCGTTTTGTCAGCATGCGCCGTTAACAGGCAGCATTCTATGCCAGTAATATCCGTGGTCGATCGATACGACGTACGCGACTTACGACGTTATCCGGCTGTTTGCTGACGCGCTGTGCGACGCGACAAATTGCCATTATGACGCTCGACAACTCGTTTACTGACTGACGTCCGATTCTTCGCACCGTGGCAACATCTGGCCAAAGCGCGGCAACTATCCGATGTCTATATGTCTATCCGTCCGTCCGTCCGTCTGTCCGTCACAAGCCGGTATTGTATCGAAATCGAAACGACTGGACAAATCGAGCTGGTTTTTGGCACGGACGCTTCCTTAATCCTTCCACGTATCCTACACTGAGTTATAAGGATATTCAGGTACCTCCAAAAATAAGCGTACTTTCCTCTGGAAATTTGACCCAAACTCTGGATTTGAAACATTTCGCTAAGGCAAGTCGATCATGTCGTCAACCGGACTTGTTGACGACATTTTTCTGCAGTCAACGCGTCGTGGCCGGACATTGTTACACGTCTGTCATCCGGAAATGCTCTAACTCTGTTATTTGTTGCAGCAGTTGAAAGATATCGACTGACATAAAGCGTCGCGCGGTCTGTTTGCGGTAGCAGAGCTTCTTGTGAACGTTGTTTCAGACTAGAACTTAGCCAGTTTATGCTATTTCAACAGCCGCAACTAGTTCAATTGTCGCTATAGTTATGAGCGCTCATCTTTGTCTAGAACACGTCGATAGTAACACAGAACGTCGCGCGGTCCATCCGCGACAGCTGATACTTGGTTTTTCCGGGCACGATATATACGTACATAATTATGCTAAGCAAGTTAGCAGCTAACGTTGTCAACTAGTCAACTGTTGGTACGCTAAAACAATAATGTCGTTAGGCCCATTAGGCGTAACGAATTGACTTGGTTTGTGGTGAGGGCTACCACAGACGACAGCTACTTTGCATCAGATGGGGGTCCCGATCTGCCCCAGAAAAGGAGACTTTACCCCAAAAGGGTGTGTGTTTTGCTTTAAAAATTTTATGGCCGGTCGGCCTTCTAAGCAGTTGTTGAGCTTTTGTATCAGATAAAATGCGTGCACATCTGGACTAGGATAACAGGATTAATAGCTACGATGAGTATGGCGAAAGAAAGGATGAAAGAGCGAAGAAGTTAATCGATCGGTTACCGTTTGGTATAGTTTTATTACTGAAAGCAAACCGCTACATTTTATGAACCACGCTGTGCATTTTACAGGCCTATTCCATAGACTGAAAGCTGGTAGCCTATTCTGCAGTCCGATTGACTAACATAATTAGGCTATAGGCCTACTCATTATGCAGTTGCGCACTTCCGCTATTGTTGCCAGTTGCATGCTGGTTTCGGCAATTACGATACTTACCGTTTACTGTTTTGTCTATGGCCTAGAGAATTACAGGGAGACTGGAAGCGTCCATTATTGTTGGCATAATTTCAATACTACATGTATATACACTGAATTTCTTCATGCTCTGCCCACGCTCATGCTCAGCGCAATTTTAATTTACACGCAACGATGAGACCAGCCGCTGAAACAAAACATTCAGGTATTTAGACATTTGTCTACGGCTAGCCCTGTTTATCGTGACATTTCAAAGTCGAGTATTAAGTTACTTCATGGCATTGTCAACGTGAGAATTCATCGTATTCAGCGTTGTTAATTATTTATGCACAAGACCTTCCGTCTTCGCACGCTGTTTTTCGATACCGACAGTTTTCTATTTAGACCATAGACAGTGACAATGTTTTTGGTTTAGACACAATATGCTGCGACGTCTGCCTTCAGCACGAATAGCCTACGCTGCTGCTGCTGCAAGCCTACTTTCACTGTAAAGCTGCATGAACACGATACAACCAGTTGAACAACCGGTTGTACAGCCGGTTGTACAACGGTTTGTATCGTGTAAACGCCACTTAACGTGTAAAGCTACTGTAGAAGCTCTGCGCCTGCCTCCATCGTAAGCTCCGACCAGCGTTACAGGGTCTGACAATAACATAGTGTAGATGACATGTACTGTAAAACGTCTTTAGCGCAACAGTCATACATTATCGTATAAACTGAGACTGCGTGTTGACCACAGAGAAAAAAAGACCACAGCGAGCAACGCTTGGACTCAAAAAGCAAAAGCAGTGTATAAACTATCGGCTGTTGTGTGGGCCAAAATTCAATCGACTGTCGCGCGCGCGCGCGTTGAATAGATACACCGCATCGTACTGCTATCTGCTCGTCGCGTCAACGCCCAGCAGCAGCAGCAGCAGCAGCAGCCGCGACTAAGATAGAGGATTCCACGACGCGGTGTCGCTACGCGTGATGCGCTCAGGACAGTCAAGTCGTGTTCACGTCGCACGGACTGGAGTTTGTGAACTGCACTGCGAACAGTCCCACTGCGGAATACACGTGTTGAGAACTGCACGACCTAGTTCGCTGCAGTGCCTGTAGTGCGAAGTAGGTTTTGACGCTGGCGATGGACTTTGCGCGCACGACCTACTTCAACGCCTTCGTTACAACCGGGTCGACTAATTTAGGTCAGTTCAGTTAACTTTCGTGCGGTGTGAACGAAGCTTTATTCAGAACGCCGACGTTGGTCGCCCGCCGACTGTGTGGTCCGTGTGCAGTGTGTCGCCGTGGTCAAGCGCATCGCTACGCTGTAAATAACGTCGGTCAGCGAACAGACGCCGCCAGCTCGATAACGACCGATGCAGTTCTCGTGTCGAAGATAGGCCTAGAGAGTGTATGGATTTCGACGACTTGGATCTGCAACCTCAAAGTTACAGGTAACTATTAACGCGATTTTGTAATCCTCCAGTTTTGGTGGCTAAATTATTGCCGCTGCCCGCTTCTAGCGGTGAGCGTCTAAAACGGTACCGTGTCCGTCTGTCCGTCTGTCTGTCCCGTCGATTGATAGGCAGTAAGCAGCAGCGACGTATAGCTGCTTTACCGCAGCCCGGGCGCCAGTGCCGCCGGCAGCGGCGAGCGGGCAGCGTCAAGCTGAGAGCCGAGGTACGAGGCTCGACACAGACTTGTATCAGTCAGATCTCCTAAACGAATATTAGCACCAACTCCAGCCCTAGTCCTAACCTTACTGGTCCTACTAACTTTGAATAATTTTGCCACCTAATATAAAGATTTACCTGCGAGATAATCAATATCGACCACTTTCGTGGTCCAAGTAGAGCAGTCGGTCCCGTGTGTCCCATGTAGTAGATACACTGCATGCTGGTTCATCGTGAATTTATTTTTATTATTAAGAATGGAGAATTTAAGAAAATTAACAATTTATTAAGTCATAATCGATCGTTAAGATCACCAGTAGGCCCTATGTCTAGTCACCGTTCACGGTCACAAGAGAAAACAAGCGTTCAACAAATGCCGAGATGGCTGACTGTGGCTAAGTGCCTTAAATTTAAAACTGCAAATAAGTAATAACCTGCCAAAAATTTTAACGGTTTGCTGACGTGTGATCTGAAACGGTATTTGCAACTTTGAAAAACTGTTTAACTTTCAACATGGTTTTGCTGCGTTCTTTCTGTATCTGTATCTGTTTACTACTGTTTGCTGGTAACACCGAGGCTTGCTGTTTAGTTAAGTGTAGTTTTTACTAAATGTAACCAAAAGTTAATGTAGTGGAATCTTTGTGGCCGCACACTGTAAATGGCGAAAAAGCAATTAGAGATATATGTTATCAATGTGATACTCAAAATTTTAGGCCTAGTTATGATGTAAATGTATAAGTCGCCAATACTCGATTACCGAGCGTAGGGTTCCGGAGCTGATCCTGGTTCTTGGCAGTCAGCCTGCAGGTGATGTGAGTCATAAACCCGGCGGTAGACTGCCATTACTTTCCGACAGGCCTGCAGTTACCCCCGCAATTCTTAAGACTGCTGTTACCAATTCTGCTGCTTGGTGAACGGAGGCACAATGGGTGTGAACAGTTTGCCTAAGACTGTTACCGGACAGCGTAGCGGCTGCGATTTGAACCCGGGCCCTTCTGCGCCTGAGTCCAGCACGCTAACCACTCGGCTACCGAATCACCCAGTTATGAGTTATGATTTAGCATGCTCAAAACCGGCGTTTAACGACTTAGTTAAGCTAGTTTGATATATCAAACGTTACCCACGTAGAAATATTTTCATAAAATTAAAGACCTCATATTGCAGCCGTATAATCACCGATATCGGTGGGTGTATGTGACATTTGCGTTTTTGGCTTCATGTCAAGTCGTTATCGTAAAGTTTGCGTTGGTGAAATTAATATAACAAGCCGGAGGCGGGACAGGTCGATGGGTGATGGAGATATACAGTAGTTCGTATTCAATATTGATACTCGCGTATGCGCGGCGGTCCGTCGACCGGCGGCCAAATAGAGACAGTGATGAGACGGAGACGTCAGCATGAATATAATATTAACAGTGGTTTATTGCGCTTTCGGCCGACCAGTGGCGTAACATAGGGGGGCAGAGGGGGCAGTTGCACCCAGGCACAGCAGGCGAGGGGGCACAAAACGGTCTCACCAAAATATTTTATGACTAACGAACAGAAAAAGTGAGTATGACAGACATATAATTGTTTCGTGATGCGCCCTCTGTCTCCCAGTTTCCCAATATAAGTAACTCTGTTACTGTTATTGTTACTATGATATTACTACGACAAAGTTTGCTGAATAAGCCAAAAGTAGCCTATCGCAACAGACTTTAGCTATTTTGGTTGCGGGCTTGTTTAGGCAGTCGTGACTCCATTGCGTAGGATTTTATTTTTGGGTCCAGTGCGCCCCTCCCCAAAAAATCGGGGGAGGGGAAGAGGCGCCCTTCATTGCTTCTGCCCCTGGGCGCCGAGACCACCCCATTAGTTACGCCATGTGCGGCTGACAAGCTACGTAATGCGGATACCAACTTCGACTATATCGAATTAGCGCCGGTATAACAGCATCTGTACGTCGTCGTAATCAATAAATAATTCTTATTGTGGCGTTCGTGTATGAGTTGCGCTGAGAAATGTCGACTGCGAACAACGATCGGGTATGTGAGATGCGGACAGTCGTTGTTGCAGCGGTCGCGTATGCTTTACGTGCATTAAAACGGTGCCGTGTCCGTCTGTCCGACCGTCTGTCTGTTCCAGGGGCAGCGCGCGCGGCAGCAGCAAAGCCGTGGACATGCGCGCATCGTTGGCCGCATATGACACGCGGGCCGCGTAAATTTTGGTCCGACTGTTAGGAGGCCCATCATACATGCATGTTCGTGCATGTGTACATTTCACGCTGTATCGTTTACGCTGTCGCTCACAGAGAGGCGAGCTTTGCGTATCACTATCACATTCGCGCTATGCGTCGCATACGTTCCTTTCTGACACTTGACGAGGCAAAAGCCATGGCTGTTTCTGTCGTTGGTTGTAGGCTTGATTACTGTAGCAGTGTACTGTATTGTATGTCGCAGGCGAACATCGACAAGTTACAGCTCGTGCAAAATATACTGGGCGGGTTGTAGTAGAAGCACCATGGACTTCTAGCTCATTGAACGTTTGTCGCGATTTACATTGGATACCTGTTGGTCATCGTATTTACGTATTACCTACAAACTGTCTCACCACCTGGAAAACACTTCATACCTCTCAGCCTCTCTACTTGTCTGAACTCATCTTTCACTATCTTCCACCCAGATCCTTGCGTTCTTCCAATACAAATCTCCTTACCAGATTAGCCGATATTACCAGCAACTTTTCCTCTCATGCCTTTACCTGCACACATTCGTTCTATCGATACCCTATCCACCTTCAAACGCCACCTAAAATTCCATCTCTTCTAGTCTGCCTTTACCGTCTAGTCATCCTGTGCCAGCGCCTCAGATTCGTTCTCACGATTTTTGGCGCTATATAAATTTGCATGTATATATGTATAACTCAAGACTCTATTCGACTGAAAAGTTCTGTACTCATTAAGCATTAATCATTTGTAGTTTTGTTAACGAATAACTGTACAGCGTCGGTCAGGTGTGCGTATTTTCTGTGTATGAATACTAATAGGTAAAGAAGAAATCGAATAATAGCCTGAGCCTATCAGGGCTGCTTTATACCTGTAGTATTTTGTGAAATCTAAAACAAATACATGTATAACAGCCCTCACTAGAGGTCGAACCGACCAGTTTAGCAATTGTAAGGTATGTAGGGTTTTAGCCGAGACCTGTCAATCAAGCGGGGGCTCAGGGCGAAGAAGCTGGCAAGGGAATAGCCAACGGCGGCGCGCGGCAGCGAAGAAGGCGGGGCGAAATGCATAACGACAGTGCATACAGAGTTGCTGGATCATTATGAGAGGATCAGATGATGATATTATGATATGATAGGATGCCGAGGACGATGCGGATTAGCGTGTTGAGAAGTGAAACATAATAAGAACTGATGTAGAACGTGTTGAACGATACTGTAAATGAACATGTTCCTGTTCCTTAGCCGTCCTCGATCCGAGGGTTGGCCACACCATGGACGTACTTTCTCCATTTATCCCTGTCCTCTGTCATTCTGATTGACTCTTCCACGGAGAGTCCTGTCCACGT
>Ga0126327_10000387_pt1 | contig 9872 bp, 8 predicted proteins | sample InaspJWI30metaG_FD_101392 | JGI IMG/M metagenome (GOLD analysis project Ga0126327, IMG submission 101392) | Marine gutless worms symbiont microbial communities from Oahu, Hawaii - Inanidrilus sp. 1 OAHU.JWI-30 metaG | ecosystem: Host-associated > Annelida > Digestive system > Unclassified... | reverse complement strand
TTTGCAAAGCAGCGCACAGGGCGGCTTCATCGACCACTGGACCACGCGACGTGTTGATCAAAAAGGCCTCCGGCCGCATGCGGTCCAGGGCAGCGGCATCGATGAGGTGGTGGGTCTCTTCGTTCAGTGGAACGTGCAGGGAGACGAAATCCGAACGGGCCAACAGCGTTTCCATGTCAGTGTAGGTTGCATTGAATTCACGCTCACGGTCTTCCGGCATTCGCCGGCGGCCGGTATAGAGCAGGCTCATGTTGAAGCCGGCCGCCCGCCGGGCCACGGCCTGCCCGATGCGTCCCATGCCGATGATGCCGAGGGTTTTTCCGCTGATCTCAGACCCCAGAAAGTGAAACGGCGCCCAGAATCGAAACCGGCCTGCCCGGGTATAGCGATCACCTTCCACCAGCCGGCGACCGGCGGCCAGGATCAACGCAAAGGTGATATCGGCGGTGGCATCGGTCAAAACGCCGGGCGTGTTGGTTACCGGGATCCCGCGCCGGGTGGCGGCGGCCACATCGATGTTGTTGAAACCGACCCCGTAGTTGGCGACGATTTTCAGCCCGGGTGCCCGGTCCAGCAATTCCGGATCCACCGTATCGGTAATCATGCACAGCAGGCCGTCTTGGCCCTCTATTTGAGCTAGTATCTCTTCCCGCGGCATGGGCCGGTCGGCCCGGTTCGGCACCACTTCGCTGGTTGATTCTATGTCGGCCATGACGGCTTCCGGTAAGCGTCCGGTTATGAGAACCTTCATCTTGGCGATCCTTGGAAAGAGGTTGACAATTGATTGGAAATCCTTAGTATCAAACGGTTTTCATGCTTTTGCCATCATGCCGCCATGTTGCTTCGGGATGAGGACAAATTCACAATACCATAGTTCGAAAGCTGGAATCAAAACAATGGGAAAATGCGTAAACCATCCGGATGTGGAGACGGAATTCGAGTGTATGAAGCATGATATATACCTGTGTCCGGCCTGCAGTCGCTGCAGTGATCCGGATCTGTATTGTAAATTCCGTACGGCTTGTCCGATAGCCTTCATGGAAAAAAGCGGCGACACCTGGGGTGAGGGTGAACCGCCAAAAGCATGAGGGTGCAGCCGTGCGCAGCCGCCGGGACCTGGTATTCGAGGGCACCTTTCAATCCCCGGGGTTGCAAAACAATGAAAATAATGTATAATCGATAGGTTAAATGGATTTGGCCCGGATCGGCGGCGGCTTGCAGGAACTGATTGCTGCCTGCCGGATCTGCCGTTCGGTGCCGGCATGGCCGACGGTATTTATAACATACTGAATATAGTAGAAAGATTCCATTGCGTCCGTGAGGGCGAAAGGGGCGACATCAGTAGGACCGCGGGATAGACGCCCGCACCCACAGGAAACACATGGTATTCTTCAAAGGCTTCACACTTTTCAAAAGGAGTAGTAGAACAATCGAAAACCAATCCCAAACACCTCACGATGGGGTGGACAAACCAAAATTCCTGACCCAGACCCGTTTCGACTCATTCAATCTACCGGAGGCCCTGCTGGAAGGGCTTAATGACGCCGGATTTATAAACTGCAGCCCCATTCAGGCCCAATCCTTGCCCATCTCTCTCGCCGGACAGGATGTGGCCGGTCAGGCTCAGACAGGCACGGGCAAAACCGCCGCCTTTCTCGTTACCGTATTTGCGCGTCTGCTGGAAATGAAGGACCGCCAACCCGGCGTGCCCGCCGCTGTCATTGTGGCCCCTACCCGTGAATTGGCGCAGCAGATATACGATGAAGCCAGACTACTCGGTAAAAAAACCGATTATACCCTGGTCCAGATTGTCGGAGGTATCGATTATGTAAAGCAGGCAGACAAACTGCGCAAAGGCGTTGATATCGTCATTTGCACCCCCGGCCGGATTATCGATTACATGAAACAAGGGATTTTCAAGACCGCCGGGGTGAAAATCGTGGTCATCGATGAAGCCGACCGCCTGCTGGACCTGGGATTCGCCAAAGATATGCGCTACATTCTCAGGAAGCTGCCGAAATACGACGAGCGGCAGTCCATGCTGTTTTCCGCTACCCTGTCCCACCGGGTAATGGAGCTCACCTACGAGTACATGAACCTGCCGGAATTCATTTCGGTCACACCCGAAGAGATTGCCGTTAAAAATATTGCCCAGGAACTTTATCACGTTGGCAAGGATGAAAAGCTGTCCCTGCTGCTGGGGCTTTTAAAACGTGAAGAGTGGCATCGGATGCTCATTTTTGTGAATACCAAGGTGGGCGTCGAATGGTTGACCCAGAAATTGAAAGGCAATGGCTGGCCGGCCGAGGGCATCACTGGAGACCTGCCTCAAAAAAAGCGTTTCCGGTTGATGGATCAATATAAGAACGGGCAGCTGAAGATCCTGATAGCCACCGATGTGGCCTCGCGGGGCATCCACGTAGAGGACATCAGCCATGTGATCAATTATGATTTGCCGTAGGACCCGGAAAATTATGTCCACCGGATCGGGCGGACCGCCCGGGCCGGCAAATCCGGGCGCGCCCTGTCCCTGGCCTGTGAGCGCTATGTGTTTCATTTGAAACCGCTGGAAGAACTGCTCGAGTATCAGATCCCGGTTGTCTGGCCTGAGGACAGCTGGTTTGAAGGAGACCTGGCCGGACCGGTACCGGCCGAGCGCAGGGCAAAACGCAGTCCGCGTTCTCCAGGTGCCAAGCGAGCCCGCGGCCGCACCCGTAATTCCGCACCCCGGCGTCGCCATGAGCCCACCCTGCCGCCGCGTCCCAAAGACTACTTCCCGGGGACGTTCTTCGGTTTCAAACCCAAACCACAAGCCAAGGGCCAAACCGACTCGCCGGCAGACAAGCCTGGCCAAAAAGCGCCATCCGAGCAAGACGGGAAAGAAACGCCGGATAAATCTAAAACCGCGGCACCCAAACGCCGCCGCAATTATCGGCGCGGCCGGCGGCCGGCAGCCCGGAAAAAGTCCGCACAGGGCAAAGCGGCCCCCAGAAAGACCTCCTCCGGTAAAACCGCCCCTAAAAGGGCAACGTCCCGCAAGGCCGCTTCCAAAAAATCAGGCGCCCGGAAAAGCGCTCCTCGCAAGACCGCACCTGAAAAGGCAGACTGAAGAACTCCGCAGAACTTGCTGTATTTGGTAGTTTCGTGGATTGACCACTAGAAGTGGTGATTGAACCATTTCTAGTAGTTGCCGTGGCGGATGATCTCCCCTTCCACCAGGTAGATGACCTCTTCGGCGATATTGGTGGCGTGATCGGCAATGCGTTCGAGGTGGCGGGATATCAGGTACAGGTTGATCAGGGAGCCCGCCTTTTCAGGGGTTTTCAGCATTTCATTCTTAATGAGATCATAGGCCGATGCGTGCAGGTCGTCAACGTCATCGTCCAGGGTGACAACCTTGAAGGCAACATCGACATCCAGATTGACCAGTGCGTCCAGGCTTTTTTTCAACATGTCTTCCACGATGGTCGCCATGTGTGAATAGTCAAAGCGAAAGACATCATCCTGCTTGCCGGTAATGTTGGCTACCCGCTCGGCGATATTCACCGCCTCGTCTGCGATCCGTTCCAGGTCGTTGTTGATCTTGATAACAGCCACAATAAACCGCAGGTCCACCGCTACCGGCTGGTAGAGGGCCAGGATTTTAAGGCACTCTTCTTCTACCTCCACCTCTTTTTCGTCAATTTCGTAATCCAACTTGATGACGGATTCCGCAATTTGCAGATCCCCGTCGGTAATGGCCTGAATGGCCAGCCTTAATCTTTCTTCCACCATGGCCCCCAGTGAAAGAATGTGCTTTTTCATCTTGTCTAATTCTTTTTCAAAAAATAAGGTCATCTTTCTCTCGCTTATCCAAATCGACCGGTTATGTAGTCCTGGGTCAACTGGTGCCTTGGTTTGGTGAAGATACGCTCGGTAGGTCCGACTTCAATGAGGTCACCGAGGTGAAAATAAGCCGTTCGTTGGGATACCCGCGCGGCCTGCTGCATTGAGTGGGTTACGATCACAATGGAAAATTGGGTTTTCAGCTCCGTTATCAAATTTTCGATAACCGCAGTCGCGATTGGGTCCAGGGCTGAGCAAGGCTCGTCCATCAGGATAACTTCCGGGCTGACGGCAATGGTTCGGGCGATGCACAAGCGCTGCTGTTGTCCGCCGGACAACCCCGTGCCGGGCTGGCCCAGCCGATCTTTTACCTCGTCCCACAGGCCGGCCTTGATCAACGATGTTCCCACGATGGTGTCCATTTCCGCTTTATTGGCAGCCAGTCCGTGGATCTTGGGCCCATAGGCGATGTTGTCGTAAATGGATTTAGGAAACGGGTTGGGTTTCTGAAACACCATCCCGACCTTGGCCCGCAGCGGGACCACATCCATCTTCTTATCGTAGATATTTACATTATCCATCATGATTTCACCGGTTACCCGGCAATTGTCGATGGTGTCGTTCATGCGATTCAGACAGCGGATAAAGGTGGACTTGCCGCATCCGGAAGGGCCGATCATCGCCAGAACTTCATTGTGGCCGATATCGATGGACACATCATTGATGGCGTGCTTGTCGTCATAGTAGACATTCACGTGGCGGCACGTCATCCGCGGGTTGTCCACGACAATCTCGCCAACCGTCTTGCGGTTTCACGGCTGACCCGAACGCGTTTGTCCCTGGCGCCCTCTTTGGCTGCGGCGCTATCTTCCGGCATGGTGGTTACTAAGCCTAGTGCATTGGATTTCATTATCCGGGGTATCATTTATATAGCCTGTTTATTAAAAAATTCAAAGTCAAGACCGCAAATCGGCGGATCTTGAAACTATCTAGATCCAACCGATCTACGGACTACTTCTTCTCGATCCGATTACTTGATGGATGAGAGCGTCTTTAACGCGCCGGCGTTGTTTCTAAAATTCCTGCGTTCCGCATCCGGCAAGGGGATCAGGCCCCTTTCACTCAAGTAGCCGTCTGCGCCCCAGGCTTTCTCACTGGTAAATTCCTGGAGATATTCACGCATGCCGGGGATTACTTGGGAGTGGGCCTTTTTTACATAAAAATAAAGTGGACGAGATACCGGGTATTGGCCATCGGCAATCGCGTCAAAGGTCGGCTGAACACCGTCCACAAACGAGCCCCGGAGTTTGTCCGTATTCTGATCAAGAAAACTAAAGCCGAAAATCCCTACCGCACTCGGATTGGCATCCAGTTTCTGGACAATGAGATTGTCGTTCTCACCGGCCTCGACGTAGGCGCCGTCTTCGCGAATTGTGTGGCAGATGCTTTTGTATCGTTTTTTGTCTATTTTCTGCATGGTTTTGATCCACCCGATCTTTTTGCCGCCACCTTCCATGGCAAGTTCGACAAAAGCATCCCGGGTGCCGGAGGTGGGCGGCGGGCCCAGGACTTCAATCCTGGTAGCCGGCAGAGACGGGTTCACTTCCTTCCAGGTTTTATAGGGATTGGGAACCAGCTTTTCAGCTCCGGACGGATCCGGCACGTCTTTAGCAAGCGCCAGGAAGATATCTTTGCGGGTCAGTTGCAGCGCAGCGGCTTTCCTGGAATTGGCCAGGACGATGCCATCATATCCAATTTTCACTTCGATGATGCCGGTGACACCGTTTTTCCGGCACATTTCAAACTCGGATTTTTTGATCCGACGGGAAGCATTGGTGATGTCCGGGTGCTGAACGCCAATACCGGCACAAAATAGCTTCAACCCTCCGCCGGAACCGGTGGACTCAATTTTAGGGGTCTTGAAAGGTGAGGTTTTTCCAAACTGTTCGGCGACCACCGTTGCGAACGGATACACTGTCGATGATCCGACAACACTGATATAGTTTCTGCCGGAGGCCGCATGGGCCGGGGTAAAAATGGTCGTGAGCATGGCAACCGTGACTGCAGCGATGAACATTTTATTCATTCTACTTTTCCTCCATTTGTAATGTAAAGAAGCGTCTAAAGTCCGTTGTGGCCTATGAGCCATACGGTAAACCAGATGCATTCTTTTTACTCCGGCGGTTTTTGATGGATGTTAGCAATGCGTTTGTATTCAGTTTAACAAGAGTCCATCCCAACAATGTCTTTTGGCCCAATCTCGGCGTTGGGCGTTCGGTTTCGGCACGGAGTGAAGCGTAAGCGCTATCCTCAAAATACTGCAAGTATTCCTCCGGTTGCGACTCGCAACTGGGAAATATAATAGCGGGAAGCCCCGCAACGCGGGGAAACCTCACGGCCGCCTTGACCTTGAACCAAAATCCTATTTTTGAGATAGCCTCAAGTAAAAAGGGTTTAGCCGCATGCCTACCAGCGGCGTTCAAAGCGTTTGCGGAGAAATACCGCGGCCGCATTCATGGTTATCAAAAAGGCCAGTAAGACGATGATGGCCGCTGAAGTGCGCTCTACAAATGCCCTTTCGGGACTGTCCGCCCACAGGTACACCTGGACCGGCAACGCCGGGGCGGGATCGGTGAAGCCGGTCGGAATATCAACGATAAAAGCCACCATGCCGATCATCAATAGCGGGGCAGTTTCACCCAGGGCGCGGGCCATGCCGATAATCGTGCCGGTGAGCATTCCGGGGAGCGCCAGGGGGAGGACATGGTGGACCACCATTTGCATCTTGGAAGCGCCCACGCCCAGCGCGGCTTCCCGGATTGAAGGCGGAACCGATTTCAAAGCCGATCGGCTGGCGATTATGATGGTCGGCAGGGTCATCAGGGTCAGCACCAGGCCGCCGACCAACGGTGCCGATCGCGGCAAACCAAAAAAGTTAAGAAATATCGCCAACCCCAATAAGCCAAAAACAATGGAGGGTACCGCTGCCAGGTTGTTGATGTTGATTTCAACCAGATCCGTCCAGCGGTTTTTCGGGGCGTACTCCTCTAAATAGACTGCGGCTGAAACTCCGATCGGAAAGGAAAGCACGAGAGTGATGATTAAGGTATAAAAGGAGCCCATGACCGCCCCCCAGATACCGGCCAGTTCAGGTTCACGGGAGTCGCCTACAGTGAATAAAGTTCGGTTGAAACGTTTCTCAAGTCTTTTCGTGGCAATCAGTTTGTCGATCCAGGCCAGCTGTTTGTCTTTCAAGCGACGTCCTTCTTCCGGCCCGGAACGTCCAATATGACCTTTCAGCAGCATGTCGACATCATCAGCCGCCGGCACCCAGATAGTATGCCGCTGCCCGATAATCTGTGGATCGTTCAGGACCATCTTGCGCAATTGAAAAGAAGCTCCGGTGCTGACCAAGCTGTAAAGCATGCGCTTGTCACGGCGTTTGGTCACACCCGGGAACATGTCGCGCAGGGATTGCTTGACCAGCCTCTGGTAGTCGGCAGTTGCCAGGGAAGCCTGTCGCAGGGTATCCGCGGAAAAGTGGATATCCAGTTTCAGATATGTCTGCCAGAAAGCGGTGTAGCCGTTGGCTGCAATGGCAACAAACAGGAATACGAGGAACGCCAGACTGATCATGATGGCCATGATGCCGTAAAACCGAAAGCGCTTTTCAGCCCGATAACGCCGCGCAAGGCTTTGATTGACGATGTCTCCGGTGCACCTGATGTTGTCAGGGGTGTTATTCATACTGCTCCCGATATTTACGTACCACGTAAAGGGCGATAACATTCAAGATCAGCGTGACAATGAACAGCAGCAGCCCCAGGGCAAAAGCCGCCAGCGTCTTGGGACTATCGAACTCCTGGTCGCCGACCAGGAGCGTCACGATCTGGACGGTCACAGTGGTTACGGTTTTAAGGGGGTTAATGGTCAGGTTGGCCGATAGACCGGCGGCCATAACGACGATCATGGTTTCACCGATAGCCCGTGAGACGGCCAGCAGAACACCACCGATAATACCGGGCAGGGCCGCTGGTAAAATGACCTGCTTGATGGTTTCTGACCGGGTGGCGCCCAGGCTGTAGGCCCCGTCACGCAGTGAGTGGGGGACCGCATTGATGAAATCATCTGACAGGGACGATACAAAAGGGATGATCATAATGCCCATCACCAGTCCGGCGGCCAGGGCACTTTCCGAGGAAACATCGAGCCCCGCCAGGGTGCCGGCTTCGCGAATAAGCGGGGCAACCGTCAAGGCGGCGAAAAAACCGTAAACTACCGTCGGAATGCCGGCGAGTATTTCGATCAGCGGTTTGGCCACTGTCCTAAGTCGCTGGCTGGCATACTCCGAAAGATAGATGGCCGCCATCAGACCGATTGGAACGGCCACGAACATGGCAATGGCAGATATGAGAATGGTCCCCATGAATACGGGTATAGCTCCGAAGGCGCCGGACGAACCGACCTGATCAGACCGGATAGCCATCTGGGGGCTCCATTCCAGCCCAAATATAAATTCGGTGACGGGAATTATCTGGAAGAAGCGAATGGCCTCGTATAGAACGGACAGGACGATGCCAATTGTTGTGAAGATAGCAAGGGTCGCGCAAACAAAAAGAAGATATTTAATAATTTCTTCAACGTGATTGCGGGCCCTCAGGGTGCAGGTAATTCGTCCGCGGACCAGCAGGGTACATCCGATGGCTATGCTGACGGCTACTACCGCGAGCGCGGCCTGACTGATTGTTTTTAAGTGGCGATAGTGGTTGGCTGCGGCTTGTTGCGCGGCATCAATTTCGCCGGAGACGATGTTGCCGTTGACCAGGTTGCGCACATTGTTAAGAATAAGATTCAGCTCAACATCCGGCAGTTGGCGCATATGGTCCGGTAATTGCGCCACCAGGAGCTGAACTAGAATCGGGTCTTCACCCATGAGCCAGACGCCATAGAGCAGCAATGCCGGGATACCGCACCACAAGGCTGTCAGGGTGCCGTAATAGGTAGGTCTCGAGTGCAGCGCCTGTACCCTGCCGGCCGTCCCGGCGACTGCATGGGCCCGCTGCCATCCGAGATAATATCCAACAACAGTGAGTCCCAATAAAATGATTATCGGTGTGGTGGCAGGCATAGATATCTCATCCAGATATAGGGGGCATGCCGCTGGTGCCGATTGGAAACCGTTTGCAGGGGCGGCCCGCTTAAAAGTTCATGTGAACGGTAAAAAGTATTTGTTAGAATTCGGCTAGGGATTTATGAGTAATTTATGAACATATCTATGTATCTGTAATTACAAATTTTTGGACAGCTTGAAGTGTAGTGGAATCCGAAGGATTCAGCTCGTCTGACAACCGAAAATCTGGGAGGGGTTATGACACTTGCCGACATCCAATCCCGATTGGCAGTACTGGCGGATGACCAACGGGCCGGCCTACAGATGCGGTTTTTCAAAACCGGCCCAGGGGAATATGGTGAGGGTGATCGGTTTATAGGGGTGCGGGTACCCGAACTCCGACGGCTTTCCCGGCGGCACCGCCATCTTGATATGCCGACGATCGAGACATTGCTGCACTCGGAGATTCACGAAGAAAGGCACCTGGCCCTGTTTATCATGGTCTTGCAATTTCAGAGCGGAGATACGAAGCAGCGGCGCCGTATTTATGACCGCTACCTTGACAGTCTGGCCTATATCAACAACTGGGACCTGGTAGACTGTTCGGCTGAGCATATTGTGGGCGGTTGGCTGGAGAACCGTAAGAAGACCCGGCTGTACACATTGGCCCGATCTGATAACCTTTGGCATCGCCGGGTGGCCATGCTGGCGACATTGCACTATATCAAAAAAGGGCAATTTTCCGAGGCATTGCGCCTGGCGGAACAACTGCTGGCCGACCCGCATGACCTCATTCATAAAGCCGTCGGTTGGATGCTGCGCGAAATCGGGAAGCGGGATCCGGCTGTTGAGGAAGCATTTCTCCAAAAACACTATCAGGCCATGCCCCGGACTATGTTGCGTTACGCCATTGAAAAATTTCCCCCTGCCCGCAGAC
>Ga0126327_10000386_pt1 | contig 9891 bp, 13 predicted proteins | sample InaspJWI30metaG_FD_101392 | JGI IMG/M metagenome (GOLD analysis project Ga0126327, IMG submission 101392) | Marine gutless worms symbiont microbial communities from Oahu, Hawaii - Inanidrilus sp. 1 OAHU.JWI-30 metaG | ecosystem: Host-associated > Annelida > Digestive system > Unclassified... | reverse complement strand
TCCACACATTATGCCATGTTATACCCACAAAATGGCGATCGTATCGTGGCCATAGATTCTGTGACGTCACTTCACCCTATGTATAGGAAGAGGTGTTGTTCGAGCTAATTAAATCAAAATGTTTACCTATTCTCTTGTATGGTACTGAAGTTTGTCCGACGAACTCAGCTGATAGACATTTATTGCTGTTTACAATAAACAAGATACCCGGTAGTGTATAAAACACTCGGTGCCATGTCGAAATACTTACATGGTGAAATATGTGTTTATTTTGCCACAGATTCTGTAGAAAATTTGGCTGCTAATCGGCAAAATCGCTTTATTAACAGATATGGTGAAACAGACAATTTATTATCTATGTCAGATGTTGTGCTGATTCGTTTAGCTTGTTTCGCCATATTTTTATTGCGTTTGTTCAATTTCTGAATTTATTCATTTATTTTCTGCTACCACATAAGACGGTGAAATAAAGCTGTATATAATATCGCTGACATCACATACACTACAAAATGCTACAATAACAAGCAGCCGGCGTCGTCGCCGCTGCGCGTATCATTCTGTCATATTCGCCAGGTGGCACCGATGTACATCCCAGGCCATAAAACATTCGGTTTCTTGGTTCGACGCGAGTTTTCACCTCAAACGGCACCTCAGGCGTTTTTGCAAGGCTCACGATTGTACACAACTCACACCCACACAGGCAAACACACAGACATACATCTTAAACACAAGACCAGAATGCCAACAGTAGTCGCATCGCCCGTAAAACAACAACAGAAAGAACATAGGGTGTTTTACAGTCGCTTTTGAAACACGACGCAGCCAATAAGACCAACCAACAGTAGTAACGACCAACATATTCACTGGTTACATCAATACATAAGCAATGACGAAAAATTAATAAAAACCAAACAGCCTAAATGTACATATTTTATCGATAATTTAACTTTACACGCCATACACAGTCGAATACACTCACCAATCTTTCCGTCGTAGAGATCGCGAAGGAACTGTCTAAGAAATTCCAGAGTTAACTCGTTGAAATCTTCACCACGAGTTACGACGGCAGCCATAAACAGATCGGGATCGACAGTGACGTCTTCATTTGACGGAAAAACAAACTTGATGTTATCCTTTGTTGAATTATCGCGAAGAAAACTTCGCAGTTTAAACATCTCCATGCCCTCCTGCAAGAAAGTCGCACGCTATCATACAGCATTAAGTGAATAGCTTAGGAAATAAATAAATAATTAAGTAAGTAAAAGTATTTGGCACCAATACTGTACAACATTAAGAAAGATACCGCCAACGAATCTCTTTTGCTGAAAAAAATTTCGAAGGACGCCCGTGTGCATAAAGACGTTAGACGTCCCAGGAATGATAATGGATTAGCAATAGGCCTACAACACGTTTTAAATGCCTTCAAAACGAACCGATTAAAACTGAATATTGTGACTAAAACTGACCAAGCCGTGTATTGGAAATATATACGATTTTAACATACAAGTCAAGTGACTTCAGTGAAAGGAAATTTGCTGTTTAAATGCACATACAGCAATGGCTTCAAGCTGGCGAAATCTTTCGCTGTAGATGTACTGAATAAGTAGTTTCTGAATAACGAGATGCCGCGTTTGATCGGTCAGAAGTATGTGATGTCCACCGTGCTGCATCCTCTCCATCAGAACTTTGTGGTCCTTCTTTGTCAAGTTCTCTCCACTTTCCAGCTTTAAACAAAACACACTTACATACTTACATATATTTAATGTACATTTTGCGTTTCGTTTACACAGCAATGCCAACTCTTCGTCGCAGAAAATTACTGGTTAGCGCGTCCAACTGCGGTATGAGAGGACCCAGGTTCGAATCTCACCGCGGGCGGTTGTGTTTATCATGACAGACACTGTGATACTCAGCCTTGGTCACGGGCTGTGCACCTTTACTGCAGTGCTCAGGTAAACTCAGCCTTGCATCCCTCCGAGGTCACTAAATCGGCTTGGATAAAGGCGGGAATGTCACCTCTGTCGAGTGGCAGATAACACTGTGTGATCCCATATGGTATGTGAGTTCTTGTAGCGGTGTGACAAATTGCACTTGCGTACTGCTATATTAACGTTGCTTTACTTTACTTTACTTACTCTTTTGGAGTCTAACTGTATGATTTATTTATTATCATCATACTCCAGGCCAACGTGCTTCAAACACAGAAGAACATTCAGTGTGGTAAATTTGCGACCGTCGATCTAACTGATATTGATGCTCCGATTCGACTTAAGAAAATTTAGTCATTTTGATATGTGACAATGTTCTTTGAGCGATATTTTCGGCAGTACTGAAAACTGAAAACAACAAATTACAAAAGATTCCTTCCTTTTCCTGTAATTTGTTTTTTTTCTTTAATTTATACAATTAATGAGTTTCTCTATGATTAGTCTGAAGTGACTTGATGTATTCTGCGACGAACCAGTAGGCCTAAGTGACGCATTTGCCGATCAGTACCTTTGCCAGCAGGCAGTACAAATTCTCATCGTCAACATCATCGATGGAAACAGGTGGACAGTCGTCTTCAATGAAAGTGAGTCCTTGTGCGTGAACCAGGTAGTACTTGATTGCAGGTGAAAGGCCAGGTAGACCATGGCAGCCGTGGCGTACAGCGTGCGCGATCGCCATACCGAGACACCTGAAAAAACATTGTGATAAAAAACGCTCCTAGTACCTGTACAAAACGTCCACAAACCAAAACGCCCCCAGGAAAACGTCGTCAGGACAAAATGTTATTGTTTTATTATTCATTAAAAGAATGACTTCCTTGGTCATTTATGTTAGGCCTACTAACACTTTTCAAGTTTTCACCTGTAACATTTCCGAAAGTTTATGACAACGTAACAGTACTGTACGTTAAAGAATTCTAATACAAACATGGCACGTGTAGCGGATAAAGGAATCTACGTGTCAGTCTTTTGCACCATTTTATCCCAGTATTTAAAAGCCACAATGAAACTATAATTAAATAGGCCGTGATTTTATTACGTCAATGCGCATGTTCACCCGCTCTAACAATTAAAAAATCTTATGGTTTACATTAATGGATGGAGCTATTAAAATGACATTATCAGCATAGAGTACGATAACTGTTTGGAAATAAGTGAGCGAATTGTAGCGATGTCATCTAAATATATTGCAAACAAAACGGGGATAGAACAAAACCATGCCAAACACCAAACTTTATGGCAAACGTATACGTAAAACATGGTCCCATTAAATACCCGAACAACAATTTTAACCAGTATTCAAGCAGGTCCAGGCACCTAAAAGCGTCCATTGTGCTGTCATCATTTGTCGGAATGAGTCGACCCCTCTCGCCAGTCATCAGTCGAGTGCCCTTGTACGTTCCAGAAATGCACGCCTCAAACGTCAGGTAGAAGAATTCGCGCGAGATGGCACCACGGTCGGTGCCCGGCGTCCCAGCGAATGTCACCATCAGCTGTCTCATTAGCTCGTGCTCCTTGGCGTGTTTGTACTTGTCGAATGTTGCCACCAGGAACTCCTCGGCGTGGCTGCAGCGATCGGTCGCATTCGCCGAAGCTTGGTCGGCGAGAGACGACGCAGACTGGCGATCAACGGTCCACCTGGTAGTCTGCATTTTGTTAGTCGCTCCGAGAGCATCCTTCCAACCCTCCCTCCAATCATCGAGCGACTTTAGCCCATCTGTTAGAAACAAACACGTTGCTACAATGCTGGTACCGACGAGGCCGCATCGCTGCCGCACCCCCCCTTTGCGAATACGGTCGAGAATATCGACATCGGCACAAGTATTACTCCCCAAAAGTGCCCCTTCTCGTGGCCCCCAAGAAAACGTGTTTCCTTGGGCCTCCGTGAGTCCGAATCCGGAACGGCATCTCGATTGGTTCAGCCGTTTTGCAAGGATCATACGCTTGTGACCAACAAACTACATACGGTATGCATTACGATACTACCTAAAATATTTGATTATAATACAAAACTGACATCATTAATATGAAAGATGCTCAGTGCTATCAATAAAGAAAGTTTTATAACAGTCTTTTTGCCTGTTTCACTCTAATCACTTAACTCAGCCGCCAAACTATATTCCAAATCGGTAAGGCAATGAAATTATTATTTAGAAAAAAAAACTACAATTACTTGTAATTTTCAGTCAGTGTACGAGAATGACAATCGGTATAAAGCGAAGAGCTCCGCCACGCCACAATGAACTAGGAAGAGTGTCGTTACCACCGAGCAGCAGGTGCGTTAATGTAAACGAAGTGGACCTTATACCCAACCCTAATCAACTCTTCCACTGTCCCAAGTTTCATGAAAGTCCATCCACAATTTTTTTAAATTATTCTGTTCACAAAAACACAGGTGCAAACATCACCTCTGCCAAACTTGTAGCAGTGGCAAAAATAAGGATTCGTCATAAATTTTGGATGGCAAAGAAACAGGCACATGAAAGACGATAAAGAAAGTCAGCTACGTAAGGTTATTTAATTATTTATGAAATCCGCAATATACATCCATGCAGCAGCGGTTCATACCATCGTCCGCAGCAGGAATACACACTGAAATCCACTCATCAGTTGCCGGCTGTCTCGGTCGCTCTGCAGCCAGTTTACATTCCATATTTCAATCATTCAGTAATTACTAGACAAACTGCCCTCGGTCGAGGATCGAGGTCAGACAAACCGAGTTACCATCCTTGTTAACCCAAACATGTTTTGTGAAATTTTTACCCTTCTCTTCTGCCAAAACAACTGCCCAAAAAATACTTGTAAGACGAACCCACAATAAATACATCAGGAGTCACAGTCACAACTATACTCAACTAGTTGCCCATGAATATTGCAAATCATCGAACTGCACTCGTCCTCCGGTCACAAGCTGTTACTATCATTCAGCGTGCATACCGAGTTCAGCTTCAGACGAACTGATGATAACAAACGACGCATAATCATCGTCCTCTGCCTGCTGCTGCAGCCGTTCTTTCTGCGGTTTCTTATCTGCATATTAATAACAACAATTGCAACAGCACTGTCACTGGTGAAAAGGACGCCCAGATGCCGCTGTAAATAAAACAAGGCAGTCATAGACCCCAAACATCGCCCCGGTGTTGCTAACTGTGGAGTTATAGCACACGTCATTTTCGTATCGCTATATACGTAGGGATATTATGTGCAAACGTGATGTCATGAATATTCAACACGCCCGAAAAGTAGGCCCGTGAGTGTGTGTCCATTGACCGACAACGAGTATTCCTACGCCCCGTTTATAGCCAAGTCCAAGGCTGCATGTGGACTATGCTTCCATCAACTGGGCGGCCACGTTCAGCTGCCTTAGCTTATGCGCAAGTATGACGTCATCCATAAAACCGGAAGTACATAACATATCGCAACGCCGCCAGAGGATGACCGAGCCACGGCCATAGGTAACATGCACAAAAATTTGGCGAATATCGGAATGTATTTCCAGAGATATGCTCGCGGACAAACACACACAGACATGCTCATCACAAAGTTCAGTATAATCAAGCACGGTCATCTGGGCATGCTCACGTATGACCTCAAAATGCCACTTTCCGTAGGCGGATCTGGTCTCCCATCAAATCCATGGTTCACTGGGTCAAACGAGCCACACTCAAACGGCATCTCGATTGGTACGACTGTTTTTGCACGGCTTACCAACGTGTCTACAAGACAGACAGATCAACAGACCGCGCTATGTCGGTAACAGAGGCCGCATTCCTATCCCTATCCCACCATAAAATTATAACTTCTGAGGCATCATTTCATTAAATACACAATGGCTTTATTTGTCGTCGCTTAATGCCCCCGCCATAGGGGGGGGCATTAAGCGACGCCGCTATCCGTACGTCTGTTTGTCTGTCTGCCCGTCTGTCTGTCCCAACTGGCCTCGCCTAGGCCAGCTGCGCCACAGCTGCCCTGCACGCCACGAGAGCTGTGCGCACGAACGTAGATCCGCCGCGATCGGCGGGGGCATATCGTCTCGCCGGGCGATAACTTGTTACGGTAGGCCAAAATACAGTAAAGTGAAGGGCCGATCGTAATATGACGCTTTTCAGAACTGTAATTAATTATTGCAATATTGTAAACTGTACTGTCTTTGTAATATTCTATAAATAAAAGACAAAATAAAATCTACACTGAGTACAAAATAACCGCCGAAATACCTGCACGATGGAAATACTGCTGTTGCTGATGAACTGGCGGTAGGACAGGTAGACGAGGCACTGCAGGTGACGTATCTGCGCCATGTATGTTGTCGGTGACATCAGGATTGACGGTGGAACCCGCTACATGAACATATGTTGTCGGTGAGATAAACAAACATAAATTTTTACCTTTGTAATATACAATCACACTACTCATTACACGAGTTTAAAAACAAACAAAAAATGAACAGGACTTGAATGCGGACAACCACGAAAAACAAAAGCGGATAATTTTTAATCGCACTTTAATCGCCGAGTGGTTAGCGTGCTGGACTCAGCCGCAGTACGGCCTGGGCTCAAATCGCAGCCGCGACGCTGTCCGGAAACAGTCTTAGGCAAACTGTTCACACCCGTCATGCCTCAGTTCACCAAGCAGCGAAACTGGTAGCAGCCCTCTTAAGGGTTGCGAGGGTAAATGCGGGCCTGGTGGAAAGTAATGGCAGCCTACCACCGGGTTTATGACTCACGTCACCTGCAGGCTGACTGCCAAGAACCGCGATCAGCTCCGGGACCCCACGCTCGGCAATCGAGTATGGGCTACCTTTACCTTTACTTTAATCGCGGTTTTAACGCACATTTCCTTTGTGTTACAGGCGTAGGAGGTCAACGAACGACGCTGTTGAACAGTGGTGTGGCGACGACGTCGTCGTCATGCGCGTTGTCGTGCCGTGAAGACGACGACGACATCGTGCCGTGCTGATGACGACATCACGATGACTCTTCGTGTTTTATTTCTTTGAATCTGAAGGGTAAAATCGCCCTAATGATGCTTAGAATAATCACTGGGTTCACCAACAGTTTACTCTGCGGAACTGTCGTCACTCTTCGTATTAAATCTTGCTGTAAGAGTAACTAATTTGCGTTAAAACTTTAATGGCATTAATTTTTTAATCGCGATTAATTTCCTTAACGCATTGAAGCGTTAATTAGCACGTTAGATCACCAGCCCTAACAAAAATTAAGTCACTCACAAAACACGAAAAATCTACAAAACTCCATTACCTTGGGCCAATACGGAAGAAAACAATTTGATTACACGCTTCAGCAGTTGACGGTATTAAACATAAACGATCTTTCAAACAAACGGTATAGAAGGCAGGCAATGCTGACCTGGTTGATCCAGCAATACAGGTGAGGCCGTAACCGAGGCGTCGGTCGCCGCGGTACATGCACCGTCAGTCACTGGATTCCGTACATCTGTTGACTCATGTCCATCGTTGCCGGCATGTGTGACGTCACTTGCGACGGGGTGTGTAGACGCCGGATGAAGCTCCAGCGGCAGCAGCAGATCGTCGTTTCTCGACAGTTGTGCATCGTCATCACCGTCAGCTTCTGAGGCAGAGGCGCTCACCGTTGTCTCCTCAGTGTTCACCCCGACTGCCGGCTGCTGAGACCTAGCCATTATTAACAGACATAACCACACGATGCGAATACGACACGATATGACCGGCTACACTAATATCTACGTGCGACCAAACACTGACTGTTAGCAATGCAGTGTAATCTAGAGCACGGAGCCAACCCCTCCGCCAGAAAAGTAATGCAATAATTGGGCGTAAAACGAAAACCGTCTATGCTTAGAAGAAACGGTAGCGGCGAAACACTATTAACTGCCAAAAAGGTACACTGCAATTTGGTTGGAGGACATACAACAATAAAAGGTACGGGCTGACACAAAAGATAAAAAGTTGCTGCACTAATGGTATCCAGACTCCAGAGGCCACATTGCTGATGCTCATGGTCAAGTATAACCCTCAAATTGCCCCTGCCCATGGTGAGATCCGGGAGATCCATTACCCAGGCCTACCTGGTTACCTGGACCCACCTAAGTCCACCCCAAACGGTGTCTCGATCGGTTCATCCGTCTTTGCAGGGCACACTGTTGTAACCAACAGACTCACAGACCACGCAATGTCAGCTGCACAGGCCGCATTCTCACGCCTAGCATGCGATGCTGTCTATTGTCCAAATTCCACCAGACGGCCCCGACCAGACTTTGTCGCTGGTCGGGCCTGGTCGTGTAGTTCCTGAATTCCACTACAGTGACTACACGGACCCGACCAGACCAGACCCACGGACCGCTTGGGTCTCCGACAAGTCCGCGGACTTTGTCTGGTTGTAGACTTTTCCGCTCAATCTCAACACGTACCGACGGGTCTGGTCTGGTCGGGTCGCAGACAAGGTCCGTGGGTCCGTGGGTCCGTGTAGTGAAATTTGACACGGACCAGACTTTGTCAGAGACCTGGTCGCAGGCGCGAACGTGTCTGGTCCAGTCCGGTCCGTGTAGCGGAATTTCGAAACGATACGACCAGATCCGACCAGCGACAAAGTCTGGTCGGGCCCGTGCCAAATTCCACTACACGGACACGGACCGGACCGGACCTGACCAGACAAAGTCCGCGGACTTGTCGGAAACGCGCGCGGACCCAGCGGATACTCGTTTCTGCGACCTGGGTCTCCGACGTAGTCTGGTCGGGCCCACCTAGTGGAGTTTGGACACAACAACTCACCGGGCGTGCAGAGTGCGGACGAGGTCTCGACAGAGCGGTTCGACCACGTCGAGCATCTCGCCGAGCAGCGAGCTGGTCGGGTCGTCGGCGTTCCGCCTCACGTACTCGCGCATGCCGTCCAGCTGACGCTGTTTCACTCGCAGCATCGTCATGTACTCCTCGCCGCTGAACTGGCGAAGAACCGAGTCGTCGTCGTCGTGGCTGCTACCGGCCGCCTCCGCCTGCAGGTACAATAATTACATTCCAGATATGACAAGTATCAGCTGTCGCTGATTTTTACCCGCGCGACAAAATCGTGCTGTAGACAGAGCTTGACGATGTGTGCAGTAAACTACTGTGGTCGAGCGTCGGAGCTCGGAGGTATTGTCAACTTAGTTGCCCGACGATGGCCCAGTTTGTCACGCTTTGAGCGTCCACCTTTCTCGAGCTTAGTTGGTAAAAGTGCTTTCAGACTACAACAGCACAACATGTAGAGATGCGTAGTCGCAATGTTGTTCAATGGAACCTTTCACACTAGCAACGTGGAGCACTACATGAAGCACTACATGTAGTCGTGAATGTGCATATGCTTTCCAATGGAACCTTTCACACTAGACGCATTTCAGAGACGCATGCATCACTACATGCATCTCTACATGTGGCTAGTCTGAAAGCACTTCGACGATCGATATGTTGCAGCGAAATTTTCTAAGTCCAGAGTTTGGAGCAAAATTCCGGGAGGAAATTTTGAAGGTACCTGAATTTCCTTATAACACAGTGTAGTATATATGGAAAAAAGCCCCCAAGCCGAAAAACCAGCCAGATTCGTTCTACCGTTTCGATAGAACACCGACTTGTGACATACACAGACGGACACAGGGCCATAGCTAGTACCCGCGCTAGCATAGCGTCGCGCGGGTAAATCAGTCTAGTTTTAGTTCTAGCTGGTTTTCAGAGTAATCATTTTTATGTCTTCGCTCGTCCAATCGATGGCGCCAAAAGTATTATGTTTTCGGGTTGTCCGTCCGTCTGTGCGTGTGTGCGTACGTAAGTGCGTGCATTCGTTCATGCCAGAAAAGAGACAGTCCCTGACCGGCTTGCCGTCGACTTCTAGTTACCTTATTTAGTTCTAATTAACTAAAATCTGTATTACTG
>Ga0126327_10000385_pt1 | contig 9895 bp, 7 predicted proteins | sample InaspJWI30metaG_FD_101392 | JGI IMG/M metagenome (GOLD analysis project Ga0126327, IMG submission 101392) | Marine gutless worms symbiont microbial communities from Oahu, Hawaii - Inanidrilus sp. 1 OAHU.JWI-30 metaG | ecosystem: Host-associated > Annelida > Digestive system > Unclassified... | reverse complement strand
GGGGAACCGCAAATCCCAACAAGAGGCACACACAGGCAAGCCTCCTAGCAAGGAGGGGGATAGAGATGAAAAAGTGCTATTAAACCACTATCATCTTCCCCTGTGATATTTCTCCTACATCCTACATATGAAAACAGAACACTGCACCACTGCACCAGCCAAATGAATACTCCATTTACAGCAAGTGATTTCAATAACACTAGCATACAACAACTACAGCCACAGCACGAGAAGCTAGAGTTTAAATTCCAAGTGCTTACAAAGCAAGCAGTGGAGCGTAACTAACTACCAAGAATGGGTTAGTCTAATTCCCATTACAATAGAGCTAGACCTAGACCTAGACATCCCGTTTGCTTCATCTCTTAAGTCATCACGCAATAACATGTACTCCGCTCCCATAGAAACTGAAAATGTCGGAACGGGCTCACAATGGAGGGCTATCCCTACACCTTTTTGTGATAAATACTTATCATTCGTAGAAGTATCGGTAGAAGTATCGGAAGTCTGTGCTTTAAAATACCTAGCATAGGAAGCACTTAGAGCTAAAGATAGTTTATCGGTTATTAACTGCTTCCCAGCGACATGCAAAGCTACCGCCTTGTTCTTAAGGCCTGAGTGTGTAAAGTCACTAACGCGGCTGGACGGAAAAAAAGTACTAACCCTCTTAAGAGCTCCAGCTCCATAAGCTACACGAAAACCGAGACTACCATGTTCTTTTCTACTAAACTCAGTTCCAAAACCAACGGCCCAACCTAAAGAATTGTGATCAGTTCTCTCACCACCACGCGAACTAGGTTTACCATATCCATCACGCAATGCAATCATAACTTGAGACGATCCCCAGCCCTGACTTACCCTGATATTACCAGCAAGATCCGGAAACCTTCTCACTTTGTTATAATAGCGCTCAGAGTCATAACTAAGAGCACTAGGATTTTCAATTGATACAGCCGCAGTAACACCATTCCCGAAACCATGTGTATAAGACACTAAATCGACATAGCTGTCACAATTTTCCCTGCCATATTTGAAGTACAGTATATCACCAGAAAGGAAATGCCATGGTGTCTTAGCACGCCCTAGTGTAAAGCCAGCTAAGTGCATATAAGCTTGCTCTATATATGGTATCATAACCCATTTATGAACATAACCCTTATTAGAGCTCCGTTCCGCATCGAAAGTCATGTCTAAATTGAAAGCTCCATACCCATGCAGAATACCATGTTCAGTGTACGAACGAGATTTTCCTGCAAGATTCAGTCGAATAAAATGTTCCATACCTCCGATACTCAAAGTAGGTTGATAACGTAGATATCCTTCAGACTTCAAACAACTGTTTAACCCTGGAGAAAAGCTAAACCCAGGTCCATAGACACCACAATCACTGCTAAAACCAGATTGCAGACTATTGTTCCCATAAATGTCACCCCGAAGAAAATTACCTACAGACGGGTCAGCAGCAACAAATCGAGGAACAGTTGCCACAACACAACACAACACAAGCAAAGTAGTCGATAGAAACCTCATTATCACTAACTCCACTGAACTAAAAACACAAACAACAACAATAAAAAAGCTTAATATACCAAATAAGCAAGATCGGCTAAGAATCAAACCTACCAAAACACAAGCCTATACCCCGCGTCACCTACAATAAAACCGTTTTCAAAGTCCACTGAAACTGTGTACAAAAACTATTAAAACACTTATACACACAGCAACTTAACTTCAGATATCATACGCCACATACTAAAAATAGCACTCCTCAAACACACCGCACTCTCGACTCTAACTTATTGGACACCCGATAACACGATGCCAAGTACGGTTCGTATTTACTTAATTCACACTGTATTTGCAATATAACTAACACTTTATTTATAACAGTTAACAGGAAATATACCGGCTTGTGGTCAGGTGCCTTATGTATTAGCATGAAGTATTCGTCTACAAGACATACTTGGTATGGTGGCATGTTACTCCTGATAGACTTGGTTATCTCAAGGTGCTGTTTTTATTGGCTGCGTTGATTATATTAAAAACAATTTAGGAGACTCCCATCTTAGCGTATCATGATACCCCTGTTGTTTTTTTACAACATGCTCGTACTGTAATAACTCCAATTTAGTAACACCAGTTTCCAAATCAGATGATAATACAGAAACTCTTAAGGTTGTTAGAATTGCATCTTCAGCCAATCAACAAAAAGTTCGTAGTTGTTATTTTACGGGACAGAGAAAATTCTCTCTTGATAATGTTTGGTGATTTAGATACCTTGAAAACGGGAAATAGAAGACAAAGTACCCTCGTATGAAAACATTGCTGAAAGCAAGTTCCATGGGTTTGATGAAACTGTCTCTGAGGTTGGTTCTAAGATGGTGTCAATGTAGGGGGAGGGTACTCCACAAAAATATTCTCAACCCTCTAGCTCTCCAGATGAGATCATAAAGACTGATTTGTCGAGTATAATGTAATCCTAGAGTTTGAAGATTAAGCTCTCAAAGGTTGATACAAAGCTACAGTGCTACATTGATAATCTTAGCACTTCTAGGTGGCAAAGAAACCTTTTCATACAACTAAATTCTCAATGTTGCTCTCAAAACTACGGAAAATCTCGAATGTTCAACGAATACATTTTGCTAGTTGCACTTGAAATTAGGTGAAGATTGCGAACATGCCGTTATAATGCAGGCATGGCCTTATCAGTATTCAATTGTTCGTATGTCCGTGAAGTTTTTGCGGGTTTTTATTTTGAGCTGTTCTCGGTAGATTTTTATTGTTTATTCGTAAACAGATGGTTCACATAATTTCCACTGCGTTATTATAGTCATTGAACAGATTTTAAATCTTTGAAGCTTGTATTGACGGTTTCAGTTCTCGAAGGATAGTATCGGAAGTATGGTTACAATAGCAAGCTTATCTCGTTAGAACAACGCATCTTGATGTGTTTGTTATATAATGCTTATGTATTTAACTTATAGTTGTTGTGGAGTTTCTCCGTTAGCATTATGTTATCGATTGTTAGTCTTTTATGCTATCATCTAAATTAGTTTGTTCTAAGGCGTTTGAGGTTCTACGTGAAGTATTGGATTGCAGAGAAACTAATAGTAATGCACATATAGCTCAGTACTTTTAGCTTGTTAGGTGGACTCATTGGGAATGGAACCATAATGGAGGGATAATGTTTTCGCTTTTTAATTCGTTGAAGTATATTTATTGTTTGTTAAGGCCTACTAAAATTCGTTTGCATAGTACTCTTGTATTGGGAGGCACCTTGTTGCTGATCATGCAGCTGATCTGTGTTCCTTCTAGTGCCTGTGAAAAGCAAATTGCACACTATTCTATAGCTGATTTGGTGGAGCGATTGCAGAATAGTGTAGTTAACATCTCCACGATCATGAAGGGTTCAGAGCATGAAAAGTTTATGGACTTTGTTACAGTGTTCCCATACGGCTCTCCATTTAATGACTTCTCTAACAAGTTATTTCGAGAGAATAATAATGGTTCACGTAAACAGCGTATGGTATCACGAGGATCTGGCTTCATTGTAGATAGTTCAGGGGTAATTGTAACTAATCATCACGTTGTCGAGGGAGCGGAAGTGATTACTGTTAGCTTGCGTGATGGTACTGAGTTTGAAGCTAAATTGATCGGAAAGGATATGAAGTTGGACTTAGCAGTACTTAGAATAAACCCAAAAGCGAAACCGGGAGTAATGTTAACTAGTATCAAGTGGGGAGATAGTGAGAAAGTTCGTGTCGGAGATTGGGTGATAGCTATGGGAAGCCCACTTGGCCTAAAGGGCTCTGTTAGCGTAGGTGTGGTCTCGGCACGGAACCGTTTTATTGAGACAGGCGAATATGACAACTTTCTACAAATAGATGCTTCAATTAACCAGGGCAGCTCAGGAGGTCCTCTATTCAGTATGTCTGGAGAGGTGATAGGCGTCAACACCGCCATAATGTCACGAGCTGGCGCAGCTACCGGTTTTGCTTTTGCTCAGTCCTCTAATACGATAAGTCCTGCTGTTCCTCAATTAATCAAGCATGGTGAGGTTCGTCGTGGCTGGTTGGGAGTGATGCTTCAGCCTGTTACTGAAGATCTAGCATCAGCCTTGGGACTGCAGCGTTCCAAGGGAGCGCTGGTAGTGTCTGTTTTCGATGATGCCCCAGCAGAGAATGCTGGGATTTTGCGGGGTGACTTGATATTGCAATTCGATGGGCATGAGATTACATCATTACCTATGCTAACACGTATAGTTGCTAACACAAAAGCTGGTACTAAAGTGCCTGTGGTCGTTTGGCGTGATGGCAAAACATTTACCTTTTCTGTCAAAATTAGCCGTCGTAAAGATGGTGAAAAAAAACTGGTGGCTAGTGATAAGGCATGGTTTTTGGGGGAAAAAGCTACTCGCACAGGGAAGGTGCTTCCTGGTACTGGACTTAGGCTAGGTCATAGTGACTTGGATATTGCCAAAAGCAAGTGCAAGCTTAGCAGAGACAAGGCTGTTGTAGTTCTTGAGGTATTCCCAAATTCCGAAGCCCAAGAAGAAGGTTTTTCCAGAGGAGATATAATCTTAAACGTCAACAAGAAACCGGTGTTTACGGTAGAGGAGGTTGAATTAGCTATTAAGGAAGCAAGGAGTAGGAGGGATAGAAGCGAAGAATCTGTCCTTATGTTGGTTTTAAAGGCTGGGAAACATTGTGTGCCGCGTTTTATAGCACTTGATATTGATGACGAATAGGATGATTAAGCAGTTACTTTTGAGATGTTTTTTTATTTGTTTTAAATGGTCACCTTGCGGAGGTTTTTTACGTGCGTGACATGATCAGAACTGGCTTATATGGACTCGTATTTTTTGACTTGTAGTTTTCCTATTCGCTCATACTAAGTTGACGGTATTGAGACGAGCTGGAGGTATGTTAGGTTTCTTTTATCTGATATGTTTTTTGAGCTCCTAGTATTTTTGTTTATAACACTCATAAATGCCCTATTGGTTATGTCCGAGATGGCTTTGGTATCCTCTAGACATGGAAGGCTTCTGTTTTTAGCAAATAATGGTGATAGGAGGGCAAAACTGGTCGTAGAATTACGTAAAGAACCTATTCGCTTTCTTTCCACAATACAAATAGGGATCACCATTGCTGGATTGTTGGCAGGAGCTTTTTCAGGAGCGCGTTTGTCAGGCGTCTTTGCATTGTTTTTAAGTACTAATTTTCCAATTTTGCGTGAGGTTGCTCATGAAGGTGCCTTCGTAGTTGTAATCTTATTAATGACGCTGTTCACTCTGGTATTTGGAGAACTTATTCCCAAACGTATTGCCATTTCTAATCCTGAAACAATTGCAATTTCGCTTGCCGATTTCATCAACCACCTAATCAGATTTGCTGTTCCTTTTAACCGCCTCTTATCTTTTGTGTCAAATGGCTTATTACGCTTGTTCGGAATATCAGACACACCTAACATCAATGTAACGACAGACGAAGTTAAACATTTTTTGATAGAGGGGGTAGAGGCTGGTGTTCTAGAAGCCAAAGAGCGGGAACTGCTTGATGGAGTCATGCGCTTGGCTGACCGTTCTATTAAGACGATTATGACTCCAAGAACAGATTTATTTTGGGTTGATTATAAAGATCCTCCTGAAGTATTGCAAAAAAGGGTTGTGCAGTGTCCTTATGCCCTCATGGTAATTGCTGATGGATCGATTGATGAGCCAATGGGAGTTGTGTTTAAAAAAGACCTACTATCGCAAGTACTGGACGGATCGTGCAATGCATTGGATATAAAAGCAGCATTATGTCAGCCTATATTGGTCTCAGAAGACGCTAATACTCTCGGTGTTATAGAGATGTTTCGCAATTATCCTGTTCACTGTGCTTTTGTTTTGGATGAATATGGCAGCCTGCAGGGTTTAGTAACACTCACAGATATTATTCATGGAATAACTGGCCATCTTGCGGATGATAATATTGTTAATGCCAATCCAATAAAGTTAGAAGACGGAAGCTGGATTATGCATGGCGACATGTGTATTATTGATCTTGAGAGATATCTTAGTATTCCAAGGGTAGAACTAGCTAGTTACCATACATTAGGAGGTCATTTGCTTTCTTTGTTTGGTAGAATTCCTAAGATAGGAGATCGTGCTGAGATTGGGAATTGGGTACTGGAAGTTATAGCCATGGAGGGTCGAAGAGTAAGTAAGGTTCTTATTGTAGCTAAACTGAAATGAAAATAAGTTTAATAATTGACTTTTGTGTTGCTTAGCCTTTGTGGTGACTTATCTTAGATCCTGGCTGTAAGGTGGCTGGGTTTCATGGATGGTATTTGTGGACGCATAGCTCAGTGGAAGAGTGCTCGCTTCACATGCGAGAGGTCGTAGGTTCAAGTCCTACTGCGTCTATTTCTTTATATTTGTAAAGTGTGGTGATGCGGCGTTCTTAGTCTGTGAGCACCAGTATCAGTTGGTACGAGATAATGGCCAGTCTACCTACACGCAAATGCCACCAACTGCTCTCCTATATTGACTGCTTTGTGTGGTCTGCATAGCCGCTCGATCACAATACCACTGTCCTATCTTGTGTTGCTTGTGGTGCACAGACGAGCTAACCCCAATACTGCTATCCCAGACAGAAAACTCGCAAGATTCACAGAAACACAACCATAAGCTTCTCGACACAGAGGTCGTGGGAAAACAGAGAAACAAGACAATGGGGGCAAGCGCAACCCAACATAAAATCGACTTGGCTGCTTCTTTCCAGACCTGACCAGATGGAAGAAATCACGCTGCCCGCAGAGAGCCCCCGGCCAGCCACTCTACTATGATACACTGAAAGATACAACAAAAACTTATTCCACACTCCGGGAAACAAAGGTTAATACGCCATCAAACATAGCATATATCATCCGCTTAAATGACAGCTTAACGCGCTACGCTATTCAATTTAGTTAAGATAGTTACAACTCGGCGCTCTTTCTTCCAGCAACTCTCATTACTACAAAAACCAATAGGACATTCTTTTCCATAAGCAAAACTTCTAATACGATGTGAGGGAATTCCGACGGCTACTAAATAACCCACAACAGCATTCACGCGCCGAGCAGAAACTCCTAACTTGTACTGTCTCGTCCCTCTTCCGTCTGCATGACCTGCTATAATCACCCCATATTGCTCATTTTGCTTCAACCAATCCGCCTGTTTGCTTAATGTTCTCCTAGCTTTATTAGAAAGCTCGGCAGAGTCCAAGCTAAAAAAAACTCTGTCCTCTATATCTGAAGCGAAGGGTACTGAAAAAATACATTGAGATCTGCTTTGCAGATCGCGATCTTCACGAAATCCATATTCAAGGCAACCGCTAAGTACTAACGACCCACACAACACTAAGAGCACACGACTAAACCAACTATTAATGATGATAAACACTCAGGTATTCCTCGCAACTACATAGCAAAACCGTACAGCCATTCAGGCGTATGGGATGGTATCACTAGGAATAAAACAGTCAAACATAAATCTAAAAACTGCTCTTGGATACTCCAACCAGATTCTCTATACAGTTATCTTAGTTTGAGTTTTATGCGTGAAGGAGTAGTTATCGTTATGTCAATTGATGAGAATACAGTAAGGCGAACAGCTGAGCTTATTCGAATAAAATTAGAGGATTACGAAGTTCGAAATCTTCAATTGGAGATTAATGACGTTTTGGACTTTCTTGAACAAATAAATAAGTTAGATTTGTCGGATCTGCCACCGACAGTTGGATCTGTTTCTGAACCCCTTAGCATGTACGATGATGTTGTGGAAGAGGGTGGGATAGCCAAGGAAATACTCGATAATGCTACTATGAAACGTAATAATTTTTTTGTTTGTCCTAGAGTAGTGAAATCACGTTGAATCCGAATTACACTAGTCGACTGTTTTGATTGTTAATTATCTTGGTGCTCGTTTATGAATGACCTTGTCCAATTATCTATCGTGGAGCTTATGGACTTTCTGGCAAAAGGTGAAATATCCTCGGTGGAATTAACAAACTGTTACCTTGATGCTATTGAGAAAGCATCTCATCTAAATGCCTATGTACTGGTGACACCAGATTTAGCCTTAGATATGGCCCGTGCTTCTGATGCCCGTCGTGCCAAGGGGGAAGTAGGAAATCTAGAAGGTATCCCAATTGGAGTGAAAGAACTGTTTTGCACTAAGGGTGTGCGCACAACTGGTTGTTCTAATATGCTGAGTAACTTCGTGCCTACTTATGAATCTACAGTGACTGCTAACCTTTGGCGTGATGGAGCAGTTATGTTGGGCAAGCTTAATTGTGATGAGCTTGCAATGGGATCCTCAAATGAGAATTCATTTTTTGGTCCAGTTATCAACCCATGGCGAGGCAAAAAGAATATAGATTTAGTTGCTGGGGGATCATCTGGAGGCTCTTCTGCTGCTGTCACTGCTGGTTTATGTGCTGGTGCTACAGGTAGTGATAGTGGGGGCTCAATCCGTCAACCAGCTGCCTTTTGTGGTGTTATAGGTATTAAACCAACTTATGGAAGCTGTTCTCGCTGGGGCTTGCTGGCTTTTGCCTCTTCACTGGATCAAGCTGGTCCTCTTGCCAAATCTGTACGTGATGGTGCAATTCTATTAAACTCTTTCGTCTCACTAGACCATAAAGATCCCACATCAGTTGATACAGGTGTCGATGATTATGGAAAGTTGATAGGAAGCTCTCTTAAGGGACAAGTAATTGGAGTTCCGAAGGAGTATCACGTAGAAGGTATGTCCTCAGAAATTGAGAAGGTATGGTCTCAGGGTGTTAGTTGGCTCCAGGATGCAGGTGCCTCAATTCGCGAAATATCATTACCCAATGCAAAATATGCTCTACCAGCTTATTGCATTATATCTTCTGTTGAAGCTTCATCTAACTTATCTTGCTACGATGGGATAAGGTATGGCATAAGCGTTGCCGGAAAAGATATAGAGGACACTTACGAGCTTACCAGAGCCACCGGTTTTGGAACTGAGGTTCGTCGCCGCCTTATGGTTGGTACTTATTTGTTATCTAGTGATTGCTATGAAGGGTACTTCACGCGTGCTCAGAGAGTCCGTACCCTTATTACACGAGACTTTAAGAAAGTTTTCAAAGAGGGGGTCGATGCGATACTGACTCCGACTACACCTACAGAAGCCTTTGCCGTAGGCGCAAAAACCAGCGATCCTGTAGAGATGTATCTTAACGACTTGTTAACGACACCAGTAAACTTGGCTGGCCTGCCAGCTATGTCAGTGCCAGCTGCCATCTCAAAAAATAACCTACCTCTCGCATTGCAGGTGATAGGACGTCCATTCGATGAACCCAACATATTGAACATAGCTGCAATTATCGAAAAAGCAGCTGGAAGATTTGTTACACCCAACTTCACAACCAGATCAAGTAATGACTTCGCTAAAACTAATCTGCAACAACAATAAAGAACCGTCTAGCTTCGCGAAGCATACCCAAATCTCCAGCTTTATACCAAAACTAGCTATGAGATTAGCCACTTCCCATAAAATCAAGCTCAAACCTCAACTCATGAGTTGCCCGCCATTAGCAGAAAAAGTGGAGCCTGTAACGAATCCGGACTCATCTGATGCTATAAACAGAACGATTCTAGCTATTTCGCTTGCTTCTCCCAACCTTCCTACTGGTATCTGTGCTATGATGCGTTCTTTATGTTCAGTGGGGACTTTTTTTACCATCTCCGTATTGATATATCCAGGACACACCGCATTAACAGTAATCCCCTTGGAAGCATTTTCCTGTGCAAGAGCCTTCATAAAACCTATTCCACCAGCCTTTGCAGCAGAGTAGTTTGTCTGTCCCATTTGTCCTTTCTGACCGTTGAGCGATGAGATAATGAT
>Ga0126327_10000383_pt1 | contig 9936 bp, 4 predicted proteins | sample InaspJWI30metaG_FD_101392 | JGI IMG/M metagenome (GOLD analysis project Ga0126327, IMG submission 101392) | Marine gutless worms symbiont microbial communities from Oahu, Hawaii - Inanidrilus sp. 1 OAHU.JWI-30 metaG | ecosystem: Host-associated > Annelida > Digestive system > Unclassified... | reverse complement strand
CCATATGCAAGTCTGCACCTCGCTACAGACAAGATAACCACGCCAGTGCCCCACCACTCTGTTTTTACAGGCCGGATGCCCTTCCTGCCGCCCAACCAACAGCGTCAAAGCACTGAAGACACAATGTAGCCACTTTACGTTGGAATATCCAAAAAAAGTCATTTTTCAGCAATATTATTCATATAATTAGGATTATTTACGTTACCTCAGAAGAAAACAAACAGCAACTGTTGTACTGCAGCTTTAGCTGTTTACTTACTGTTGTTTAGTGCTTCCTATTATCTGCATAGCCCTAGTACTGCGTCTGGGGCACGCTACAGGAGAAGCGCTTGTATTGATATGGACGTATTGAGGCTTGCGGCAGCGGCTTGTTGCGACGTGGGCTGAATTTCAGCACAGCGTCGTGTACTACGTGACTGAACGGTGTCGAGAAAGACTGGAAGCATGTATTAACGCAGAAGATGGTCAGTCTGAACACTTTCTGTGATATTGCTGGTCTGACATTTCAGTTGCCACACACCACAACATGTTCTTTTCAAAGCCACCGACGACAACCCATAACTAACTCTTTTCAGAGCCACCAACGTTTGAAAGAACGCAACAAACCTTCTTCATTCTGATGAAAAAGTCTTGCAATTCACGAGTTAATGTGTTGACATCTTTAGGTTGGGTGGGGTATTTTGGGCAAGTAGATTACAGTTTGTTTTCTTCTGAGATAACATTAATAATGAGAAGTATGTATGAATAATGCTGTTATAAATGACTTTTTTGGATTTCCCAAGGTAAAGTGGCTACATATGACAGGTGAGATGGACAAATCTGTAAGATTTTCATGTCAAATTTTATCAGGATTTATGTTGCCAAAAATCACTAAATTAAGTTAATTTTTGACAGAGGTATTCAAAAAATAAAAGGTGGTCGTTTTGGGGACACGGTGTAGAACTGCTTTTGTTGCTGCTGCTACTGGGCAAACTGCTGCTGAGCATGTTACGTATTTCTTTTTCATAACACACTTTCCAGTCAGCCATTGACACTGTACGAATATTGAAATTCACAAATACTAGATTCCACTCTAGCATTTTTATTAGGCCTACTGCTAACTTTGTGTTACATCAAACATTCAGGGTAGTCATCAAAAAATTGTTAAATTGACGAATATATCGGCCCTCAAACAAAACAGCCGAAACGTACGCTGGCCGCGTCGGGGCACTGCTAATTATTGACAGCTAATTAACGCTAGAGAAAAGACAGAAGAAACCGAGAGACGGGCGGGTGGACAGGCACCAGGCCGCTGCTATCAGTGCTATGTGCTTTCCGCTGTAGCCGCCGACGTAATTTTGTTTGGTTTATGAGCTCAGCGTCGCTGAAATGTCCTGACAGTCAAATGGCTAATCTAATGGCATGTCTTAACACTAAAACTCTGTAGTTAACTTTACGACATTTTCCTTGAAATGTACGCTTCTTATTGTTATATTGACAACAGCGTCGTCGTCGTCGCATTCGTATCCTCCCGTTAGCTCGATGAATAAAGGCCGTAGGCGCCCATAGATTGGGCGAGGGGCAAATGCCTCCCCTTGGAAAACTGGGAGGCAGCCGCCTTGGATGACGAAGTTTTGGGATTTTCGTTAGGTAACTGTAACTGTCACGAGTATTTGTGTTGTGCCCCCTACTGGGAGACCGAGAACGCATCACAAAGCAATTATCAGTCTCTATGCAGGTGTCCATAGGATGACTGGAACGTACAAATGTGTGTACAAATGCTTCGAAGCTTTCAGCTTCATGAGGGCTTTGCCTATGAATTCCTGACCAGAATCTCTGACCCTGGACACCGCTGAGGGCTCCACCCCAGACACCCGTTATAAACTTGCGCTCGCGCTTGCTATGACATCCCCTAGCCCCTGCCCCTTCCTGAGAAAAATTCTCATGGACGCATATGTAGGCACGAATTATTAGGCGATCTTGTATCAGTAGAAAAGCCAGAATGAAGAACGCAGCACTGTTTGCCCGGAGTTTTGCCAATCCCTTTTCACCAGTGAAACAAATTATCATTGTCCACTCCGACGCGGCATCGTTGCACCGGCTGGTCGGACTAGTGGCTAATCAGACGAGCTGACTATGATATACGCTGTCGTGCAGGAGCGGTGCGGTTAACGGTGGAGAACGTTTAACGCCGTCGTTACAAAGCAACTACGAAGATACTACGATTTTGGTCGAGATATACCGAAAGCTCGACAGAATGCACCGCAAGTTTCATGTGATTTACATTATCATTATTATCAATTATTTCGCCGGCCGCGTTAATAGCGTAAAGCAGTGGTCTGGTGTCTGTCAGTCCGCATCGCCAGCACTGCGCCGCTCATTGCTACCTAGCTGTCGCACGTAGCGTGGTCTGTTGAGCACACGGGAGAGCCATGCAAAACGGATGAAGCCGGTTTGGGAACAGACTCCCGTTGACCCAAAAGCCAGGTATTAGACGGGGATCCAGATCCTTCACGGGAAATGGTAATTTTCAGTTGAAAGGTCGCCGGTCCATTGTAACGTAGAGACTCTACTGCGCACAAGGCAATGTAGGTCGACACTGGCCTTATAGCCCGACTACTGCCGCCCAAGCTATGCCGCAATGCTCCCATTCGCGGCCCACGACGGCGACGCGTCCCCCTTGCCAAATTACTGTGGCGACCAATAATTGTTATTGCTTTATAGTAAGCTCATGGACAACTCGTAAACAACTCGCACGACTGTAGTGCCACAGTGGTACGAGCTCTTGTCGTTTACGAATATTTTTGCAGTCGTGGCAAGTTGTGTGTGGCCTGGGGTGTAATGATTGATTAGGGCGCTGGAATTGCGATTCAGTGGTACGACTTACGGCCCTGCGCTTTCAGGTGGGGCAAGTTGTTCGCACGCGCGTCTCTGTCACCAAGCAGTATAATTTAGTATCGATCAAGGAACAGCGATGGACTGCGGCTGAGAAGGAAATCGTCGCACAGGCCATGCGTCACAGACTTCAGTGGTTTATCTACCTAGGGGCTCACAGCCTAAGGAAGGGAGATGAACACCCAGCCTATACACTCTTCAGAATTTGTTTTTACCTGGTCGTGTCAAACTACGAGCGTGGCATCGTAGGTGTCACCACGACTTAGTCGTATTCGCATCACAAGAAGATTAGCGAAGTCAAAGCGAAATGCCAGCGGTGAATCAGTAATGAACGTCTAGGTTAAGCAGGCGAAATAGCTTGTGTACAGTACCAACGAAGCCAGTACTTTGGATGATTAGGTGCGACTTTGACGCGAAAAGTCCATGCGTGTTGGTGACTGATGCCTATGTGACTCATGTTCCTCGTTAAGACTGTTTACCTAATGCAGTGTATGTGATAATACTGGCAAAGGAGAATAGTTTATCAGCATACAGCATTATTGCAAAATGTACTTTATTGTATTGCACTACTGCACTGTAATTAGATTGATTGATTTTGTGCATATTTGCTATTACTTTTCTGATTCTTTATAGGCTATTGCTGCACATCCGTTTGATAGCTGCAAAGAAATACTGCTTATTTACTCACTTAGCATTACCCATAAAACAAAATTGCGAACGAATTGAATCGTCTTCGACCGTCTCCCAGAAATACGGTCAAAATTGGAGTATATCTTGAATCAGGAAATATATTTTTTTAATTTATGGAATAGGCTTACAGTCAGAAATCATTTACTGCCTTTCTATTTGGTATCAACAACTTAACTATTAGTTAATTACTTTAACAGCAGTAGGCCTAACTTGTTTTCAAGCAGTAATTAACTAAAAAAGGTGAAGGTAGCCTATACTCGATTGCCGAGCGTAGGGTTCCGGAACTGATCCCGGTTCTTGGCAGTCAGTCTGCAGGTGACGTGAGTCATAAACCCCGCTGTAGGCTGCCATTACTTTCCGTCAGGCCCGCAGTTACCCTCGCAACCCTTAATAGGGTTGCTACCAATTTCGCTACTTGGTGAACAGAGGTACAATGAGTGTGAGCAGTTTGCCTAAGACTGTTACCCGACAGCGTCGCGGCTACGATTTGAACCCAGGCCCGTCTGTGCCTGAATCCAGCACGCTAGCCACTCGGCTACCCGAGCCACCCCAGTAATTAACTACTGTAATTAATTACTGTTTTGGAGAAGTAACTAGTTTATTGTAATTAACTACGTTTGCATAGTAATCGTACCAACACTGCCAATACGGGTAGTAGCGCAAGACCAGTAGCACAGTATGACGACGGTAAGGTATCGGCCTCGCGGTGGGTAATAACATGATCTGGAGCTGTGGCGTGTTGCGAGGGCGGACACGACCATAATCACGGATTCGGTTCCCTTGATTGGCGGTCTGGTGGGTCGCGATGTACCGTCAGCTGAGCATTGATAAGCTAAGTGACAGATGGAGGTCGGTGTTAGAGGCAAGTGCCCGCTCCTGGGTGGTGGCCGGCAATTGATCGCAACTGAGGTTTCCATCTCCACAACGTTCAGCTACAGTCATCTAACGAAACGAGCTGTACACTCGCGATGTGTGTTCTGCTGGATTTGCTAAAAATTTAACGAAATCTGAAATTATAGATGAATTTTTAATCAAACAACTATATACCCGACCCAGAAAGTCAGCAGTGAGAAAGTATGCAGGAGGACAAGGCAAATGAAGCTAGAAAGTAGTAAGCGAGGAACAAGGTTGAGATACTGTTATGATCCGTATTGTCGCGTAGGGACCGGCTGTGTGAAGAAGGCGTGTTCACAGCAGCCAAACTAAACTGAACTGAACTCCAGTTCGCGAATTGCAGTTCGCGAACTAGAGTTAGAACTGCAGTTCGCAAACTTCAGCCAATCAACTTCGTGACGCTGACCTGCGTGACCAATATCGCGTCGTGTAACTGGCCGGTTCAACTTGTTGCAGGTCAGTTCAGCTTAGTTCCTTCCGTTCAGTTCGGCGGCTGTGAATTTTAGGCATCACCGAATGCTGACGGCAGCGACGTCGACGCCTCCATCTCAACTGCGCTACGTCACACGCTACTCACATATCTTCAAGTGCCGTGGAGCGTCGCGCTGTACCTTTGTGACAGATAAGCCTCTTGTGTTATTGCTGGAGGCAGAACAGCAATTCCTTCAGACTGTCAGACTTCTGGGCTATGTCTAGGCCCTAAGTGATAGCTTAGCGACTTTCGTCGGCAATAAAACACTGCGGACAAACGGACCTGTCAGTAACAACACTTAGGCTAGACTGATGAATATGGCCAACAGTCATGCACGCCAAAACTATATACAGCATGAAACGCATTTACTACAACGACGCGGATCGGTCAAAATACACCAACAGACTATCGGTCTTCATTAGAGTGTTATCGAAGCTCGCAGTAAATGATCAACCAAGCATCGCGTTCTCATGATCGTTGGCATTCAACAGACGTAAAAGCATAATATGCTACATATATGCTGCAGCCTATAAATATTATTTACAGGCTGCAGCATATATGTAGAGCATAAAGTAAGTTGTTGTCGATCGATTGGTGTTTGCGCATGTTTTCCTCTATTACTTTTAAGCGGATACTTTGTTAATGACAATGTAGAACAGCATCGACAATCAAATATCAATACCGATATACTAGGCCTAAATAACAACTACTGCCATTGTATAGCAGTTCGAATTCAACACGACGGACAACCTGTTTGCATGCAAGAAGTTTAGAACGTACAAATCTACTCTGTACTTTGCTTCCAGTAGGTCATTTTCCTGTTATCGTTTGGCACAGAATGTCCTGTGATAATTTTTATTATGTTAACAGCCAGATATTGTTTAGTTACTTTAACACAATCTTGGATCCACTACCGAGCATCGGTTTTTGTAATTTTGATAGTTTAAGCCTAAATAAGTTAATGAATTTGTTCTATTTTTTCCATTTGTTTTCAACACGTGCATCGGTCCTTGGACACAAAATGTCATTTCGCGAACTGTTATTTTGGCTGTCAGCCTGTCACAACGACATCAGTGATAAAACGATGCAGCCGTTGATGACTATTTCACATTGCTGCCAATAGAAAGGACTTAAATATGAATGGTGGAGTGATGAATTGATTATCCAGCTAGAATAAACGAAGGCAATCATAATGAAAATGGATTATAGGCAGAAAACGACAGGGAAGTATCACAGTAAGGTATTCTTACTTTTGCATAATGGGCACCTTAATTCGGCCTTATGCGTTACCAAATCTCTCCCTAAATTTCAATAAGCAATAAGTCGCACCTGGCCCCAAACTGATTTCCCCCATGGGAGAAGTTTGGAATCCTCTCATGCAACATGCCCGAAGAAGAGGAGCCGTCTTCAATATAACACAATAAATTGGACGGCGGAAATGCAGAACTAGAAAGCGTATCAGTATTTGAACTACGTCACAAAAAGCTCGTAAAGTCTAAAATAATAAGTTGCTACAGCACTAGTAGCCAGAGGCCGCATCGCCACGTATTGCCACTTACGAATCACGTTGAATCATGCTTTCTTGGGCCCACGTGGGTCTGCCCAGATACAGCATCTCGATTGGCTCAACCGCTTTTGCATGGCACACTGAGAGTGAGAGACCACTGTACGTGCGATATCTGTAGCAGTAGTCCGCATCTATGCACTGTGTGCAGGCGAGCGCGAACAGATAACACGTCGGCCTCAGGAGCAAGATGAAACCACCACTGGTGTTAAGCTGTTTATCTTTGATGCATTGCATTTACATTAGAGCAGTGCGAACAAACGTGCCGATAACTGCGTGGAACAATAGCATTATGATTCGCAAATGGAGCGTCAAAGAACAGCATACAGGCTGCGTATCAATATTGTTCATGACATAATGTGCTCGTTCGACCAACACGCTAATAACTTCATAAATGGATATAGGCCCCTAGATGGCGACTAATGTACATCGTGAGTCAAAAAAGACACCAAACTCTTGCCCATAACTTTTCCCAAATGTTAACCGGTTTTCAAAATGCTTTCATTTGCAGACTCAGTGAAAAATTTGCAACAAATCATATTTACATATTCCACCATACCTTTAATATTTCGCTGCACTACTTTGTGAAATATGAATATCAGTAAACTGGCGGCAATCTGAGATATGTATTGAGATTAATAATAAATCACAAGGTAGTATAAGTTGAAATAGGTATCGTCAATACAAATTTATCAGTCAGTTTGCTGGCGAAAGAATTTTTACAATCGGCGAACATTTGGCGAAGTTACAGACAAAATGGTTGACTGTGTCATACGCCTTACACTTTTGTCCTCAACGATGCAGAACTCGCCAGATAAGTAAAATGACTTATATATTACAGACATAAACTGTTACTAATTGTTGTTATGTTAATAGGCAGATTAATGTCAGCTTATTATCAACAAATATCAAACTGCTGTAGACCAGTTTTGACTTACTCACTGACAGACTGATGCAATCAGTGACTGCTGATCATGTATGGCATTTTTCTGTGACATCTTTTTCTTTATTACATCAGTTGTGTACAGTCACTGATTTTTATATGATTCGTGTGAACATCTTTTTGTTTGTTAATGAATTAAATAATGCTCATTTTACCAGAAAAGTAATTTTAAAACAATTTTGGGACTTGCGCGACAGTTTGCTTCAACTGCTTTTTCAGCATGACGATTTTTGTCAACATAGATATTTCACATGGTAGTGTAGAAACACGTTTAAGTTATGGTGACATATTTAAATACGACTGTATTAGAAATTTACTACTGAGTCTAACAGTGAAAGAATTATGAAAACAGGTTAATATTTGGCGCAGTTACGGACAAGAGTAGTGTCTTTGTTGACTCACAGTGTACATTGGATTATCGAATCACACGATCTATGAAGTTATATAACCGTCTATCGAGGGACGTTCGTTCGTTCATGTCAGTCTGCCCTCGGCAAATCATCCCCCCCAGATATAATATATCTTCCGTTATATTTCGCTTAGCCATTGGGCACAGTGGCTTACAAAACGGCCGACACCGATGCCATGTGAAAGCGACGCCACGACAGTGCAACACGTTTTTAGCCGCGTCGCGTCTAGCGAGAGCGGATGACAGGATACTTCGTTGTGTTGTTCTTATTGGGAAATTACGATCTGCTGCCTTTGACGGCTTATAACTCGACAACGGTTCCCCTTACACCTCATGTCGCTAAAGAACAGATATAGAAACACTTCACATGTCGACTGGTGCCATCGACGTGCTTCTCCGATGACCGGAAATGCCCTAAATCGCCTTCGACGCCTACTGATTTCTGCACTCGGCGACGTGGCCATTACCCACATTCCGGTCTTGTTAACACAGACAGAACAGCAGTAGATGAGGTTCAGGGTTCTGTACCAGATGAGCTTCCTTGCTCATGTAATGATGTTCTATGGTGAACTTTAAAAAACCAAATTAATTTTTTGCAGTATTCTAATTGGCTAATAACTAATTTTTCAGTGTTCACTAATATGTATTGGCGGTGTAAATTAAGTGTAGCATCTCGTCATTTATTACAGAAGTTGTCTGGAGTGAATGTCTGTCTGGGGGTAAATGCCCATTTGTACAGAGCCGTGCCAAACGTACTAAGATCGAATCGATTACTAAAGTATTATTAATGATGTGCAGCTGCAGCATTTAGTGTCAAAATAATTGTATCTGTTGTGCGTTAATGTGACACAACGTGAAAGGACCGCAGTATTATGTGGTTGTCGTCTGATTTCGAATGAGCACACATATGCGAAATTTGTATATCACTTGGCCGAAAAACGCTCGAAGACAGCCTAGACAGGCCATGGATACCCCTTACTCACACCAAAAGATCTCAGTGAAATTTTAATAGGACCATCCTCAACGGAGGCTACAAATGCATGTGGATTTGGAAAGTCTGTGATTTTTGTCTCATTTTCCATCTCCCCAGATCTTAAAAAATATAAACATGGAAATATTCACTACTGAGCGGCATTATCAAGTCATTATTGTGTTCTAATGGTGATGTTGTTGGTGACCTGAGTAAATGATGTATGCCATTTTAGCTTCAAAAAAGCTTTGCAGTGAAAGAATGCCGAAAATACAGCATTTCTTACGAAATTAATTACAACGACAAAAATACGACAATACAATATTTAATACGACGAATGACAACTTATCCCTTGCTGGTAAGCTTTTATATTTAATTTTGTCTTATCAGTCATTAGACATTTTGTTTATTTTTACTTTATAACATTTCTCGTGCGACTATTCTGCAAGCATAAAAACTGTTTCCGTGGGCCTTATGCTAGAGCAGTGACATGTGTCAAACTCGACAGCGGCACAATCACTGATGAATTGGCAATCTAAGAACCGTCAATGCAACTCGTGAAAAATCCCGTGAATTAACGTCTTTGTTGTCGACGACAGACGTAACGTAGCGGAATGCAGATAGAAGGACCTGGGCAAGTGACCTAGCCTTTAACCTCGTTACCTTCCGCACGGCCGGCTGTTGATGAAATTTTATGAACAAATTGAAATTGGTGAGTTTGTGGTATAAAATCAACCATAATTAGATGTTATTGGGCAAACTGGAGTCGCAACCTGCTTGAAATTCCGCGGATAAGAACCGGTTTCGCTCAACGCAGCTTCACCTACAGTGCTCCACACATCTGGAACAGTCTACCTCACGTCATCACTGGCAACTTGAACGTCACTGCAAACACTTTCAAAAAGAAACTCAAAACGTTTTATTATACTAACTGTTATCCGTAGATGCACGTGACCCCCGCGCCTGCGATTCGTCATCCTTATGACCGACACACGGCGCGTTAAATGCTGCATAATCACACGCTCACACGGTAGTGTGAGAGTGTTGTAAGGACGACCAGCAAAGTCAATGGGAAATGCTGAAATTTGACCCGCAACTACCCCTGAACCCCTTAAGCGAT
>Ga0126327_10000382_pt1 | contig 9940 bp, 8 predicted proteins | sample InaspJWI30metaG_FD_101392 | JGI IMG/M metagenome (GOLD analysis project Ga0126327, IMG submission 101392) | Marine gutless worms symbiont microbial communities from Oahu, Hawaii - Inanidrilus sp. 1 OAHU.JWI-30 metaG | ecosystem: Host-associated > Annelida > Digestive system > Unclassified... | reverse complement strand
TATCAATGAACTGAAATTCAGAACCACTTTTGCTAGACGGTGTCCAAGTAGACCAATCAATGTTAGGCCAATTGAAATCTCCAAGGCACAGTAAGTTCCCTACCTTAGCTGTACATAATCTACACATAATCTTGTTAGAAATTGTATTTTAGCACTTTATTTAACACATTTATGACTACGTATAATCCATTAAACAGTTAACAACAAGCGTAGAATATATACATACTCTGAAAAAACATAAAATAAGTAAATATTCGCCAAATTGGATGTCTAACTTTTTGACTTTAGTACATCATTGCCAAACTGATAGGCTCCTTGTTGTTGTGTTTCTACGTCGTTGTATTTGTCCGTTGTGTGCACGTGCATTTACGTTTAGTAAATGAGAGTATTTTGCCTCTTAATCTTAACTCGATGGTTACTAGAACAGGGCTCAATTTTGCAACCATTTGTGCGTCCTACTATGCGTAACCATAGTAACTGTTACACCATATTGGATGATTGGAAACGTACTAATTATCTGAGAATACGAACATCGCTATTTATAGGCGGTCCTGATTAAGACGGCATACAGACTGCGCGGCAAGTTGCCGTCAGCGCTGTTGAGGCCATGAGAATGTCGGCTGCCATAATCAGACATCCGATCGTGTGACGTCTGTGAAAGGTCATGGCCACTTGCCGACCGACGTGCTAGGGTAGTCAAGAGGTGTCGATACGATCGCGGGCGCTTGCGCAAGGTGCGCACGGACAGGCACGACGGGGAACGCGCTGAATTGCATGGGTTGCGGCGGCAGCAAACACGGCAGTCACGGCAAAGGACGCAGCAACTCGGTAGAGGACAGCTATAGCGCGCGGCGGCAGCGCGTCAGCGTTCGCATCGGGGCCCAGGTCCGCCGGCTTGACAACAAACCGAACATCATATTTATATTTGGTATGCACAGCTACATTTGCTGAGTTGCAAAGCATTTAACTGTAGAATTTTACGCGGTCGTTATGCTTCTAACATTTATTATTAGTAGTATTCCGTCACCCCTCACTCTTTCATTCCAGGCTTAAAACCATCGTTTTCTGCAAATCGTTTCCACCATAGCTTTCCTTTTCTTCTTCAGAACTGACACTAGGGATTTCCCTGACTTTTTACCGATACTTCTGAGCATATCCTTTTTACTTTTTATTTTTTTTCTGTTTTCCACTTATTAGTTGTTGGTTCATTGCGGTAGATTAAGCTGACTCATGTGAGCTTTTGCGCTGACGTTAAAATAGCATCTGGTATCATATCATATTTAGCCAGGTGGTTGATGACCGATTCTGTGTACCTTGCCTATTCTTATTTTCAATATTTTACGTCTCGTAATGACAGCTGTTTAATGGGGCACACAGGTATCAAATAGACATAGTAAGAAGATGACAAAATGCAGCTAGTAAAATTGTAAACTTGAGGTAACCAGTTGTGTAGAAATATGTTGCCGTGTATTGCAGTGGAAATGTGCCTTCAGTGCTTTGATGCTATTGGTTGGAAGGCAGGAAGGGCATCTGGAGCGAGGTGCAGACTTGCATATGGCCCAGCTGATGCTACTGCCGCTCACTGTCTCTTGCTCCAGTAAAATCCAGATTGGTTTTATTGTTGTGGTACCGGGTAGTCCCGGACAATGGGCCATTAAGCTGGTGTGTGTGTGTGTGTGTGTGTGTGTGTGTGTGTGTTGCAGTAGACAGCAGTTGTAGAAGTTCTTTTGCCGAACTGTATCGTTGATGTACAAAGTGAGAATTGTGTACAGTTGCTGCTGGTATGAACTGTATTGTAATGTGCTGTGTGCAGGTGGTCCAGGGTCGCGCAAGGGATGCATAGTTGATGACCTGGTTATGGCGTACGATTTGAAGCATATATGCACCGAGCAGCTACTGCATAGTGAATTGCCAAAGAAACTGGCTGGAGTGACAAAGATTGAGAACGTAAATGGAGTGAAGGAGGTTCTAGAGGTGAGGAATGCTGATGCACATCAGAAATTGCTGTTTGTTGTGATTTTATGCATGGTTTCTTGTATGTTTGTTTAATCCATCCTTTTAATAATAATAATAATAATGGCATGAGGTGGCCATTGAGCTCACACAAGAGATTGGCAGGCATATCACCACTGTCACAGGAGACACACGGGAGACAACATTCCTTTTCCAGCGCCTTTCCATGGCTCTGCAAAGAGAAAATGTGGTTTCTTTCTACAACACCATGGTAACAGAGTAAATTGCCGTTGCAGCCATAATTTTGTATGTCTAGCCTAGTTTTTCTGCCTGCGGCTTTGTGCTGGTGGGCTTAAAAATAATAATAATAATAATAAACGGATTTGTATAGCACCATAAGGTCGTAACATCAGAGGCGGCCGTAATCCAATAAACAGTTTGTAGATTTGTAGGTGAATGTTGATGACATTTAAAACCTCATAAAATGGCTGAATAATTAATCTTGCGACTTCATTGCATGGAGCCTGGCCAGATTTACAATTGGTTAACTGTTGTTGTAAGTCAGATGTGTTAAATGTCTATTTTGTTCTGGTGTTAATATTTTTGATAACCTATATGTGGTTTACTAATGTTGAGGTTGTTTGTTTTCTGTATAGAAGAAAATTTATTCTTAAATACAGATAATGTGAGAAAATGTGAGACCTCAACATAGTCCCTTATTCTCTGTATCTGAGGATGCTTCTGTCGATATTAGATGGCCAATTTTGATTTTTTTGCAACATAGATTGGAACTGAAGATAAAATTTACATTAGGTTTTATTTCACTGCATAGCTGTTCATCGAACAACAATGGAAATTTTAAGTGAGTTTTCAGAGGTAGATAATAATGAATTACATAGGGTTACAAAGGGAACATTGAACTACTTCTGTGACAGCTCTGAAAGCATGGAATGAGTTGCTGGATTGGCAGCATGACCTGTAGGCTAGATATTAAACACATTTGAGTTATTGCAGCTCTGCCTACTTTGGTTAGGGTGTTGGCTTGTGACATAAAAAGGTCGCGGGTTCGACTCCTGGCCGTTCCACTTTCTGGTAACAACCTTGGGCAAGTTGTTCACACTCGTGTGCCTCTGTCACCAAGCAGTATATTTTGGTACCGGTCAAGAGGTGGTGATGCCCTGCGGTTGGGAAGGTAACCGTAGGTCTGGCGTCGCACTGGCCATGCATCACAGACTTCAGTTATTTATGCACCTACGGGCTCACGGCCTAAGAAAGGGAGATGAGCACCCCACCTACACTCCTGTTGTGGAATATGGCCCATTTACCTTACCTCTCAGCTTTGGGTGGCGTGAATGTATAGATTCATGAAAGTGACTGATGTGTGTGCTAGACGGACCCGAGTCATGCGACACTCAGCTGGCTGCTGGAACTGATCACTGAGCGCATTGATGCCGACCGCAACGCCGAGTATTTGATCGATTTTATTCCGAATCTCAGGTACATGCTGCGCGCCAAGTTTCTGCAAGAGAATATCAGCGAGGCATTGGAGAAATTTGAGGAAAAGGTATATCACGATGTATCAATTAGTTTCTTTTTTGCTGCTGGTTGATTTCTGTACTCAGTCTCTTTATTGAAGCCAATAAAATTTTGTTTTGTTGTCCTTTTCACTTGTTTATGTGCCAACTTAAATTTGTATTTAATGTTTGTTAACCGTCGATTTGTTTAAGACTTATACGTCTGTAATTATTTATGGAATATGGAGTGCACGTATGTATTTTTCAGTATTTTTGTTCAGCTGTCAGAAGGTGTAGCCATTTAGCTTTTTGATTTTAGTTGTTCTTGTTTTGTCCTTTTGACACTGTTGGTCGGGCATTAGGAAGAGCATACGGCCTGTAAAAATTGAGTGATGGGGTGTTGGTGTGTCTGGAGCGAGGTGCAGATTGTTTGCATATGGTCCAGCTGATGCCACTGCCATCCCCAAACCCTGTCATCTCTTGCCTCGTTTAAATCCAGATTGGTTTGTACCTTAAATGGGTGTGTGTGTGTGTGTGTGTGTGTTGTGTTGCAGTATCCAATCAGCTTTGCTCTGAACCTTGCCATTCCAACTGACAAGGTGATTGGAGCGAAGCAGGTTTATTGTGCGTCTGCCACGTCACCTGCCGAGGCCGCCGACTGCGCCGCAGGAACAAAAGATTCCGGCAGCAAATCAGACGATTCAGATGAGGATACTCTGAAGGTTAGTCAACAGCACACACAGAGTGATAAATTTGTTCTCATTGATGAAGTTACAATCATTTTTTTCTGTTTTATGATGAATAGTAACATATTATCAGCAATATTGGCATTATTAGGATACTCTGGTACGATACAAAATACTATATTTATGTTTGCTCAAAAGCTGACATGAGTCAGCTTAATCTACCGCACGGACCCAACAACTAAAAAGTGGAAAACACACAAAAAAATAAAAAAACGGATATGCTCAGAAGTATTGGTAAACAGTCCGGGGAATCCGTGGAGTCAGTCCTGAAGAAGAAATGGAAGGCTGCGGTGGGAAAGATTTGCAGAAAAGGAAGGTTTTAAGCCTGGAATGAAAGGGTGAGTGGGCGATGGATATTAATATTAATAAGTATAACTGTTAGCAGCATATATAAAATAAAATTCTGTAGTTAAATGCTTTGCACAACTGCCATCAACACCTCTAACACGATAAGAACACAGAGAGGTGCCGGCCGAACGCTACTCCCAGTGGTCTGGATACTAGTTTGTGTTATGATGTACTAAAGCAGTGTTTGAGGAAGCAGCTTTAGTGTTACTGGACAGTTGATGATTGCTTGACATGCTCTGTATAGTGTCACAGTGCTGCCCAGTGTTTATGCTGTTGATTGGATTCGAATTGCACTGTTTAGTGCACATGCTCTGCAGTAGACAGAACGTTGTGCTTTTTGTACCACGGGTAATGGACAAGTCTGTGGGTATGTGAGTGGTGGAGCTAGGTGCAGACTTGCACATGGCCCAGCTGATGCCACTGCCACTCGCTGTCTCCTGCTTCAGTAAAATCCAGATTGGTTCACCTTTCTGGTACCGGCTCACCCGGGTAGTCCCGGGAAAAGGGCCGTTAACCGGGTGTGTGCGTGTGTTTGTTGTGTAATAATGTTGTAGGATATAATGAGGAGCTTATAGTGCCATGTTTCGTATGACGTTTTGCATGCCATCGTTAGAAAGATGAGATGAGTTTGTGTGTTTGCTTGTGCAGTCGTTCAATGCCGAGTTTGACACTGATATTATGAAGGTAACTGTTTGTTGTGGTTTATTGTAAGCTCTTCAAACTGTACGAGTATTGTACATTCTTTATCCCCAGATGGATTGAGCAAGGTTTAACGACACAAGATATGTAATTTCGGAGACGTTCTTCCCAGCCAGTCTCTTGGCTGGGAAGCGCTTAGTGACTCTTTTGAATTTATAGGCGCTATATAAATAAGTTTATCTATCTATCTATCTATCTACTGAGTAAACCAAAACCCAACAAAACTAAGTAACAACATAAAACCAAAATGATCTAAACTAACACAGAAAGACACAAAAATACAAACTAACGATACGATACGATACGAGATGCTATTTTAACGTGTGCTCGAAAGCCGGCATGAGTCGGCTTAATCTACCGCTCGGAGACGACAACTAAAAATTGTAAAACAGAAAAACTAAAAAGTAAAAGCAGATATGTTGAGTAACAGTAAAAGTCTGGGGAATCATGTAGTCAGTCCTGAAGAAGAAAAAGAAACTAAACCTTTAGAAACACACAAAAACTAATCTAACGCCAACTGAACATTAATTTAAGAACTGCTCGTATTTGTGTGCATACCGTTATACACATTTGTAAGAGATCTATCTCCTATTTCCGGACGTCATATGAACATTGTAACTGGATAGCATCATTTGACCATTAGAGGTTTGCATTAAATGTGTATCTGGTGACAGTAATGGAGTTTATGCCGCACCAGTGTTAGTAAAAGGCTGCAGTCTGTCGTTCTTTTGTATGTGTTCTCAGAATATGTGACTGTTTTGCAGCCAATATAGAGGTCAGCCTTTGCTAGCCAGTAGCCTAAGTTAAAACTGGAGGATTTTTGGACCACCATTCCTGCCTGCATGCCACTGCTAGCACATGTACTGAAATAGTTCTCTGAATTTTGGTATTTTGGTAGTATTCTAAGTTGGGATGCATGTTGTGTACAAGAGTTTTATGTTATTTGTTTCATTATTGTCATTATTTGTTTCAATATTGAGCCAGCCATAAGGCCCTTTGATTGTATGCTGGCTTAACTTGGTCTAACAACCCTCACTGGCTCACAGCAGACTTGTTGTCTGTGTGAATCTTTCTTCTTCCTCATGGGTGTGAGTGAGTGAATGTTTCTTCTGGTACCGGCTCACCCGGGTAGTCCCGGACAGAGAGCCGTTAAACGGTTGTGTGTGTGTATTGTCATATCTGTTGATTGACAGTTTCTGTCTGTACGGTTGTGTTGCAGCGACGCGCCGCGATGTACGACCAGAGTTCCAAGAAAGTTCTCAACTACTTCGTCCAGTCGGACCGTCTGGTGACGGTCGACGTCACGTGCGGCATTGCCGAGCTCATTTGGCATCAAGTTCACCACGTCTTCTGTGAGCTCGACTTCCGGCCTCAGCGAACTGTCAACACCATCCTGCTCTTCGTCTTTGGTATGGCATCCCTTTACACTAGGTCAACTCAGCCTTGCATCCCTCCGGGGTCGCTTAATCGAGTACCAGCTTCGGCTGGGGTAAGGGCAGGAATGTCACCTCGGCCGGGTGGCAGGTAACACTATGTGATCCCATGTGGCATGTGAGTTCCCGTAGCGGTGTGGCAACCTTGCGAACTGCTATACACTTGTTACTTACTTACTTACTCAGCTGTTAATTATTGTTATTATTATTATCGACATTTATATAGTGCAAGTTTGCGAAGGGCAGAAATGCGTTATGTCGGCCAAGATTATTGGTGGGTTTAGATGGGGCCAAGTTGGCTACGGCCCTCTTTGGGAGACAGACTGATGCCGTCATGGTACGCTGTCGTGTTAGCTAATGCTAAATTTTGGTCGTTCTACCGTAAAACATGCACTTCAGAATATTCAAATTGATTTCCACCAGTGTCTTTCTCACAGCTTTAGAGTGTACCACATTTGTTTTCGGCTGGGGCTGTGCCCCGGACCCCGTTCGGGGAGCTTACAGCACTCCCCCACTCCCTAGCTGGTTTAAGGGGGACCCTACTTATAAGGGGAAGGGGAGAGAAGCAGAGAGGAGGGGAAAGGGGACAGCCCCCCCAACGAAATTTTCTGGATCCACTACTGGAGATTGCAGTATGATTACGTAACTATCTCTGTCTCTGTAGCTATTTTAAGCCAGCTAATTACGCCGTCAGTCAGTGTCCTTTGTGTCCACTAACTTTGAAGATAATTATTCGAGCGAGGGTTGTATCTCCGAGTTATTTGTTACAATTAAAACATTGCCTCTGTCTCGAAGCATCGGATTTATGCAGTGGTGCCTATGAAGAATCCTGGACATTCTCTGGCACGACTGTGTCAGGAATGCCGACATCCGTCGCATTACTAACCAGCCACCACTTTCATCCATCATCAAGTCCCATCATCTCACTTTCTTTGGGCATCTTGCACGAATGGATGAGAACGCAGATGCTAGCCAAGCCATCTTCGAACCTCCTGCAGAGAACTGGAGGCGACCACCAGGGCGGCCGTGCACAACCTGGATGAAGAACGTTCATGATGACCTGTCTTCGCTGGATCTTGGGATATATGAGGCTAGAGATCTGGTGCAAAATCGGCCTCTCTGGAGACTGATGTCTTTGCACAGTGCTACGCACTCGTAGAGGTGCATGCTGCTGTTGGATTGGATTGGCCAGAGCAGCAGAATTCCCCTGCTGTGCAAAGACATCATGATGACGAAATTCTCTCGGTGAAGAGATGTTCATTTCTGTCTGCAAAATTTGATCAAGTTAGCCAGGTTCAAAACTTTTTAATGCCGTCTCATACTGTTTTCGTGACGTGATACAGAGTGATGCATTTTCTCAGCTTTGTCATGTTGTTTCAGACGACAATGACCTGATTGAATTCGACTATGAACGCTACTTGATGGAGGAAGTCAAACTTCGCGGTATTGTTGACAACCCAGCAGCATCATTGGTTAGAGCATCTTTATGTTTTGTGTACTTACTTCTAGTTAACAATATCCATGCAGCAATTCACAGGAAGAACTACACTGCACTACACACGTTTAACGGCCCTTTTTCCGGAACTACCCGGGCGAGCCAGTACCAGAAATGTGAAACCAATCTGGATTTTACTGAAGTAAGAGACAGTGAGTGGCAGTGGCAGTGGCATCAGCTGGGCCCATCAGCACCCCACCCTCAGTTTTTTACAGACCGGATGCCCTTCCTGCCGCCCAACCAACAGCGTCAACAGTGAGAGAGAAGATGAATGTTTTCATTCTGTGCATTGTACAGTTTAAACTCACCAGAGTGATGTCTGTTAGTTGACTACTGAAGAAATTCCTTGGCAGCTCAAAATTGAAAGTGACAGGTTTGCTTGAGTATGACGTGCATACTGCCGACATTATGTCAATCTGTGCTGGTTTGTGACAGGAGTATCTGTTGTCTGCACTGGCGCAGTACGTTGACAATCGTTCTAACAAATCTGATGCATTCGTAGTCAAAACACAGGGGACAGTTATCTCGAAGAATTTACTGCGCAAGGTACAGCTTATGATTATTTATGCCAACAGAAGTGTGGTATTGTTGTTAGTTTTTAATGGGTTGTTGGCTGGACTTCTGTAGTTTGTAAGGTATGCATGGTATTCTAGCCTTCAGTGCTTTGACACTGTTGGTTGGGTGTCAGGAACAGCATCTGGTTGGTACAGATTGAGTGATGAGGTGTTGGTGTGGTTGTCTGTCTGGAGTGAGGTGCAAGTGATTTAGACTGAATGATTAAATGATTCGGTCCAGCATATGACCACGAATGCTTATAACTTGTCGGCACTTCTGGCCGATTTCGTATAGCGGCACTTTGGAAATTTTATATGTAATGTAATGTTGTCCAGCTGATGCCACTGCCACTTCTTTGCCATTTCTTGCTTTATTAGAATGCTGAACAGTGTGCCTTTCTGGTTGTGAATATGCAGAACTCCATTTTAAGGAACATTCGTGCCATATTTCACTTATTACATGTGATCTAACAAGACTTGATATTGCTGTCACCCGCTAATCCTGTACTTCATTAAAGTCCACAATGGTTTGCCTTTTTGGTGCCAGCTTGCCTAGGGCCTGATTTACAAAATATCTCACCACAATCTTACGATAGCGCTGAAGTTACGATCGACTTATGATGGTTGTCTAATCTACAGAACATCTTGTGAAGGGTGCAGGTACAGTGCACTTGCACTTGCAAAATCGTAAGATGGCCAAGGTAGTGTTCATAAATTGGCTTACGATATTCCTAAGAGAAATCTTAGCACGCCGTAAGTCATTGTCATGAGTTGACCTCACAATAAACTTGTGAAAATGCAATGATAAATCGTAAGATATTTTGTAGATTGGGACCCAGGTTATCCCGCGAAAAGGCCACTAAATGAGTGCTCTCCTTCAGAACTACCTCGCATCCGATGCCGTGAGTGTTGTTGTATAATTCAGATGAATCAGAAGATGATTGCTTTCACCGACATCACCGAGGGTTACCTGGAAACGTTTCTGCCGGGAACGCCAAAGAACTTCAAGCCTGCGAACAACAGCCATCGGTACAAGGCAGTGTCATCGGTCGAGAACGAGTTGTGTTTGTTTCCTATCGACACGAGCGACGATGTCTGCCTCTCCGTTGCACTCACCCTCGCGAGCCATCGCTCCACCGACTGAGATTAATAATAGTAATAATAATAATAATCACATCTCTATAGCACTTTAGATTGT
>Ga0126327_10000381_pt1 | contig 9944 bp, 5 predicted proteins | sample InaspJWI30metaG_FD_101392 | JGI IMG/M metagenome (GOLD analysis project Ga0126327, IMG submission 101392) | Marine gutless worms symbiont microbial communities from Oahu, Hawaii - Inanidrilus sp. 1 OAHU.JWI-30 metaG | ecosystem: Host-associated > Annelida > Digestive system > Unclassified... | reverse complement strand
GTAAAACCAATCTGGATTTTACTGAAGCAAGAGACAGTGAGTGGCAGTGGCATCAGCTGGGCCATATGCAAGTCTGCACCTTGCTCCAGACAGATAACCACGCCAGCAACCCACCACTCAGTATATATTGACATAATGCTTCATAAATGATCACTCAACTGAAATCTGAAATGTGCAAGTGCATTACAGTAACAGGTGGCATCTTACCTTAAGAAAAAAGGAAAGTCATTGAATGTTTACAATAAGTGGTCTATGTAACTCTAAAACTGTTTACTACATAATTACACTGTTGCCGTACCAAAATTACTTAACTATGAACTGCTTTCTACAACAACCACTTTATCGTCATTGTGTTAGCCTGTGTTAGCCAGCAGCCCAAGCTAAGAACTGGAAAATTTTGTTGGAGCAACATTTTACTGCCCACATGCCTTTGCTGATAACAAATAATGCATTCATTCGGGTTACGGAAATGCTAGAGAGTTCTCCTCAATGACATTCCACGAGCATCATGCCTTCCATCTCACATAAAGGTGTGTCCTTCCTGTTGCTCAACAATCAGAGCTGTAACAACTGATGTGGCATAGCAGTTAGCGGCGTTTGGTGCATCAACAAAATTACCCTACATTGGGCCCGGTTAGTGTTTGGATGGGTAAATGTCTTTGGGCGGGTATACCATCTCGGTATGTAACCAGCCAACTAGTTCAACTTACCCTTGCTTCCCACCGAGGTCCGTAAATCTAGTACCAGCTTTGCTCAGGTATATGTGGGAATGTCACCTGTGCTGGTGGCAGGTAACACTGTGTGATCCCATACGGCATGTGAGTTTCTGTACCGGTGAGGCAACTTAGCGAACTGCTATATCTGTGTTACTTTAATTACTTTACTTCACTTGAAACACACACACACACACACATGCACACGCATGCCCGTTTAGTGGCCCTTTTTTCGGTACTACCCAGGTGAGCCGGTACCGGAAAAGTAAAACCAATCTGGATTTTACTGAAGCAAGAGACAGTGAGTGGCAGTAGCATCAGCTGGGCCGTATGCAAGTCTGCACCTTGCTTCAGACAGATAACCATGCCAGCAACCCACCACTCAGTTTATTACGGGCTGAATGCCCTTCCTGCTGCCCAACCAACAGCGTCAAAGCACTGAAGGATTAAGCACTGAAATATTTGTATTAAATGACCGAAACCACAACTGCAAAATTATGCATACTTTTGAGATATGCCGACTGAGAAGAACGGAATGTGGAGGACAATTCTTGTAGTGACCGTGCGACGCTGGATGTAATGTTGCGGTTGAGTCGTAACTCCATGTCAGAGACAAGGCGAGCCGATGCACTTAGCTGCTGTACAGTACGCTGACCACGATGGAACATCTACCAACACACACACAAGCATTTATAGCATGCACAGTGTCAAGCACAAGGCCTGAATCAGAAGCACGGGCAGTCAACGGGTGGCAAAATGACAGTACATGTTAACATATAGGTACAGAGACATACATAGTTACGTAACCATACTGCCATCTCTGCCGACATAGCACATTTGTGGCCTTTGCGAACTTGCGCAACATAAATGTCCTTAATACCAATAACAATAATAATAACAATGAGTAAACAGGTGGTTTTTTAGATGGGATTTAAATTGGTTATAACATTGGAGAGATCGGATTCCCTTGTGAAAATACACTGGTTGACAGATAGGGGAAGTGTGCTTATTTCAAAAGAGCATGTTGTCCAGGGTGATGCCTGGAACACTAATACTGTGAGATCGTCCCACCTGAGAACCAGCAATCGCAATAAAACATCGTTGCTTACTACAATGCTGGTGTCTATCCACCCCAAACATTGCAAGAGTCCAACCGTTCCAAGTTCCTCATCCTTTTCTCTTCTCCCTCCTTCCCTACCTCCCCTTCCCCACCACAAAGAGGCCCCTCAAATCCAGTTATACAGTCTTGGAGAACGCTGCAAGCTCCCCAGACTTTCGTAGATCTTTAGCTTCTCAGGATTACAGACTGCAAACCTGGTGTCCTTTACCCAAACTGAGTTTTTGCTTTTCAGTTTTGGGAATTCCAAACCTAGGTTTCAAGTTCTGGTTTGGAGTTCATATAATTTAATATTTCAGTAAAATTTTAGCAAGGGTTCACGCCATTGGAGACCCTTATGGACCAATGCTTATGGCATACGATCAACCGTAAATGGACACATACATTCGCAAGTCTAAAGTTAAAATAAATCTGGTTGTAGATCAAATTGCCAAAAGAACGAAATGGTTGTTGTAGAAAGCAGTTCATAGCAATATCTTAAGTAATTATGGCAGCTTAGCTTTCCTGGAAAAAGCTCAGTTTAATTAGTTTACATATTGACTCCAATCTTAGCCCTTAGTCTTAGGTAGAAGCTGAACTCATCCAGTGCCTTTAGACACCAAAACCATGTCATTTTTACGAAAAATCGAAGCTGCTCTTCAAAGATTATGATACAGTAAAGTCCTGCCACCTCTGCTGTATGAACCAAACAGTAAGCCAAAGTGTAAAGTTCTCATAACATCAATATCAATGCCAACATCAACCGACAATGAAGTCAATTCCTGGATATATTTGCTTCATCACATATAACAAACTCACAATGACTCTAATTGTCGTACGATAAGTATACCTGAGTGATCTCATCGGTAAGCATTTCGATCGCTCGTTCCTCATCAGAACTGTCATCCAATGTCGGTCGATGCAGATGACGATCATGTAATGCAGACAGCTCTTTCACTGCACAGATATATTAGCAAAACAGCAAGTGAACTTTTCATTGCAAAACATTTATTCATATATGTACAGTGTTCAATGTTCATGTACAGGCACCAGTCAGCATAAAGGGCACAGAGCCCCTTCCTTCAACTGTCAATGGTGGACCAAGAAATAAATAATGCCTGTGTTTTAAATTTCTTTCAGTGATTTCACACTGCTGGTTGGGTGACAAGAAAATTAAGTACATAAAAAATATGCCCCAATTATTTCCAAATTTTATCTTCTGAAGGACCCAGCAGGAGCAAACTCTAGAAAAACTACAGAAAACTGGTTAAATAAAAGCGAAATAGTGCATAGGTCTTCAATTTTTGAAACTGATGGCTAGGTATCACAAAAGGCAGCTGGCCTACAAAAAGGCTGACCCAAAAGTTGCAACAATCGCAATGATTTACTGAGTAACAAGCAAAAAGATTCCTATGAGTGACTTCCGGAGGACCAGACATACCACATGGCGAATATATGCGGTGTAGTACAAAGTACTGCAATACATCACAGTTACTTAGAAACAGTAGCGTGTATTACATTAATTTTTATTGCGTTCAATATTTAGCTGGCCTGAAAGTACATACTGTTACAGAACTTGATCCAACAATGCACAACCGTTTGAGAACCATTGTACAAGTCCACCTGTGTTAGCTGACTTCTCCAGTTAAAAACCACAGGATTTCATTGAAGCAGAGTTTTCCTACCTGCTCTAATTGACAGAAGCTAGAACATTCAGATTAGGCAGATGACAATAAAGTTCTTGTCAGTGTTGTTACACAGATTGTACTGTCCTACTGTAAAAATAAACCAACAAATCATAAAAACATAACAAGAGAGGAAATCAGTAAAGAACTAACTTTTCTTCTGAATTCTTGATATTTCATACTGCACCTATATTAAGAAGCAAAACACAGAATCTGGTTAAAACATTTGTAATACGAAATAAAACAGCAGAAAGTAATGTGCTGAAAGTGGTTTCATATAAACAGTCAAACTTTGCTGTTACTGTTCTTGGAGAAACTGACGGAAAAACTGAACTCAAGCAATTTGCATTAAACATTCAACAGAGACGATAGCAAATGTTGTGAACATGCAAGTGCTGGCAAACAGTTACCTCATTCAGTGCATCAGCCCTGCAAACACCAACAAAACACAGCACTCAATTATGAAACACACATTAAAAGCATACAACAGTGTACAGTGTATCATTTTTAAACCAATTGTCTGCATCTCCATACGATGGCCAAATCAACATTTATTGTATCGTTTGAGAAAAGTACACATTAAAATGTAATACACTGCAATGTCCACAACTGCTTGCAAATGGTAGATGGTGTTAATTTAACAGCCAAACACTTATTTCCTGTTATTGCTCACTAAATGCAATAAGGTGATAAGTGAGTATACGAAGCATTTAAAGATGAAGATATTACCACTGAGGTGGTAGATGTGATATCCCATCAGCTGAGTTACCAAGTTCTATATCAATGTCATCTTTTCCAACAAGAGCCGCACGATCGTCAGACTGTGACACAACCAATCAACAGAATACACAACACAGTTCCACTGCAGTATTAATAAGAACTATATTTTTGCCTAGAAAATAGTTCTGCAAGATAACTCATTTTATTCACACCTAAAATGTATCACAGTAAATAATCTATTCACGCAATATCAATCAATGATTCATTAATATGCTGCTAAAAATGTGCAACTGTTGCAGGTGCACAATATCGACATAATTTAATGCAAAATATACAAGTGCCAAAAACTGACAGGCAGTCAGCTCAATCTACTACAATAAAGAAAAGAAAACAAATAGAAACTAAGAAGAAACAGTCCGTATGACAGTCCATGGAGTCAGTCCTGATGGAGGAAGACAGTCTACAGTGAGAAAGCTATATGAAACAGGTAGAATTTAAACGCAGGAGTGAAAGAGTGTGAATTACAAATGATAATCGCTGAGTATCAACTGAGGAAGATGATGTGACAGGTAACTGAAGAGGAAAGTCACAGCAAGAGAGATTGGAGTGATGTTGATGGAGAGACACAGATAGATGATGCCAGAGACATCTGTATCATATTTGTTTATTTATTTAATAAGGAAGACAACAAATGTGAAGGTCAATAACATGTTACATAGCACAAAAAAGCTGGTACGAAAGACTAGACTTATCCAGTAAATTATACATACAAATAACATTACAGATAAACATAACCAACATAGAACAAGAGAATACAAGTAGTTAACAAACTTAAAACTCAGAACAGTGACCCTACTAACTCTATTTAATATGAACAGAAAGACTAAGAGTGGAAAAGCGACGCTTGGAAGTGAATACAGCACGGGAATGGACCACAAATTCAGGCAGGTTGTTCCAGATGCTAGTTATACAGATCGAGAAGAAATATTTAGTGGCATCAATACTGCAATAATGTGTCATTAATTTAAAAGCGTGATCACAAGTTACAGACATACCGACAATATGTCGGTATGTCGACAATACAAAAAGTAGTAACAAAACGCGACAATCAGCTATTCGCAATGAGGATATGCAGGTAGACAAGCAAGTGACCGAACACGTACCGGCTCTGCAAATATGTGTCGATTCTGCATGGCATTATTGCGCATCAGAATGAACACTTCCGTTAGGCTTCTGAACGCCATCGATCGAAGTCTTATGGAAACCGAATACACACGGTGTACAACGTTATAAATCAATCACCCAAAACTCTTAAATCACTGTCTCAAAAAATAGAATCAAGAGCTCTGAATATCACAACATGTCATGTGAGAGATTTCCACGACATATCACTACTAATAATTACAGGAGTCCAAATGAAAAAAATAATTACATTAACCACGTAAACATAAACACTATTGTTTACGTTTTCGTTGACCATAGATAGTAACAGATAGCGGTCTGCCTGAACACCGCACACTACCAAAATTTTCAAACTTGAAACAGTCCTTCAATCAATCAATCAACTTTGTTGGCAGATCGGAGGCATCCGCCTTACTAAATTATTCATGCATGATATATCAATGTGCGACTAGTTCCTTTCAATCTAATGTCACTGGTCGGCATGTCTAAGTTGTCATCATCATCATCATCATCATCGATAAAACGGATGCAGGCCTCAACGGCCTCTGTATCCGAGACATAAACTTTAATATATGACGTTATCAATACGTATAATACAACTTATGCATGCAACAACACTGGAGATCACTTAGACATGGTGTGGTGTCGTATGCTTTCGCATCTGTGATTTCATCCCTGACACAAATCTGTTCAGGAGCTATGGACAGTTACCGGTTTTTGTTACTGTTTAACACTACTTCTTATTTGACAAAAAATTAGGGACAAACAGTGAATTAATAATGGTGTAATGGTCCTAATAAAATACAAACAACCTGCTTTTCACTGTGTGTATTCTTTCTATGGTCTGACTAATGTGTAGCCATCAGAAAGCTATAATTCACTATACATAAACACAACAGTGTAGAAAAATGACTTCATTTGAAAACAAGCATGTCACACTGTTGTTCATCACATGTAAAATAATGTATAAAATTCGTTAAGTTAATGGCAACATAGCGTAACTGCTCTAGTGAATTACACAGATTGTTCCTGTGGGAAAAACACACCTACATGTACTACATGTTACTATCAATAGATATCAGGGTATCCATGTTTCAAAAAAGTTATGACATATTTGTTTTGTAATAACTCTGTCAAAAGTTAATAGATTTTAATAGTTTCAGGTATACAGATTCCTGAGAAAATCTGACATAAGCTGCATTTCACAAGGTAGTGCATTGACATTTCTCAGGTGTCTTCAGGATTCTCTTTTTGAAACACAGTGTATATACTAATACTGTAGCTTATAACAATTAAAAAACACAGATCTGCTTCTTAAGCAATGAGATGCCCTGTCCACAGCAATTTTGCATTAACATGACAGTAGTAAATCAAATGTGACCATGCTAGCATCAGTATTCAGTGTCTGCACTTGTTCGTGGTACTTTGTGCCAAGAAAATTCACACACTGAAAGACATCAAGAATCAGCAATGCACAGGCATAAACTTTGGAGGTGATACGTCCCATTTTTTTCTTGGGATATACCCACTGGGAAATACCCCTCATATGACCAACATCAATAAAAATGAGAGTATTAATGCATTTAGTTTGATGGCCAGCCTACAATAAACCATCAGGGAGAGCTTACAGGGAATGTTCCTCTGATGTTATTGATGTGTTATCATCACTGGTTGCACTTAACAACATTTCATCACATTCTGGTACAATACATACAATCAAAGCTGGGCAACAGTCCATTAATCCATTAACTATTAATGAGGGAAGTTAACATTTTCATTAATAACTTGAACTTTGTTGAAATTCATTGACAAAGTCCCTAACTTCCATTACATAAAATTTCAGTTTGTTCACCTTTAGGTTCATCAAGGGTCCACAGGACCAAATTAAAGATATTATTTCATTGTCACTGTGCATGTATACAGGCAGTATGTGTTTACCAAAAGTGAACCATTACTGGTTTCTCGACAAATCGTGATAAAATGTGCTACTAAAGCTTGTTTTTGTCACATTTGAGTGTAACCACATACAATGTGTCCTCAAAAAACCACCTGTATTTTCTCAACTTAATCAGTAACAGTGAGTCAATTTTAATACATTTTAGTAAACAGAATTCAGAAGAAATATGACACAAGTGTTTATAAAAATGCCCAACACACCTAAAAAGTGTCACCATACGACCTTGCAAATCTCAGCGCATAAAACAGGGTTATTTTTCAATGTTGAGAAATGTCTAGTGTAAAAATTTAACAAAATTAACCGTTCAATGTTAACTTGTGTTAATTTTTTTAACACTTTCATGGATTAACGATTAACAAAGTTAACTTTCTGATTAACTGTGCCCACCTTTGCATACAAGCAAACAGCAAATATGAGCAGAATCATTGCAGTTTTCAGTGTGACTTGCATTTCATACAAACTACACAGGAATCATACATACAGTGCAGTTGTTCAGCTACAGTATTCAAGTACAATGAATACACACAACAGTACTCAAGACTGCACCGTATAAAAAGACCACAATGTCAGAAATTACACAATTAAATTAATTAAATTACATATATTATTATGTATTATTTCATTTATTCTACACAAATGCACATATATATAATCAAGAGTTGATAGTCAGTTGAGTGAAGGTAAAATGTCAATGACAAAATATTCAGGCTAGGAGTTATGTTCTTGTCATTTTCCATTAAAAAATGATAAACGATGTATTGGAGTCGAAGAGCTGGTGTAAACGGAACAACACCCTTTCCATCAGCAGTCTGGTGCTGGATGACAAAAGGCCAGTTGGTTTTGCTTAACTGATCCTTTTTAGACACTAAAAACCTCACATAGTGACCACTAGAGAGAGATTTTTGTGAAGTCTGAGGCACTTATGACGCCTAGCCAATATTGCCACAGCAGAGAAGAATAAAAGACCTTCAAGGTTTTCCTAACGAAGAGTGAATGTGGTTTCACAGAAATGACGGGGTAGCACATCTGTGATTTGCTATATCAAGATATGTGGCCGGAAACAATTAACTACCAACTTCACAGCTATTAATACAGACGTAGCAAATCTTATTTCTACAGCAAAGTAACTTTTTGTTTGTCCTAAAATGCAGCATCTAGTGCAACTCTACAAAATTCCAAGATTTAATGCTTTGACTGGGACTCCTTTTCACTACATGTGAGCTATTAATTGGCCTACCTGCAAAAATTTGACTAATATAGTCCATACACTAGGCTAGCTGACAGTCAGTATTGAATGGGGGGTCGACTTCTAAAACTGAAAATTCCACACATTCACCTCGGGCCATTTTTCACAGTGGGAGATAATTCTTCAAAATCTTGCTGCATTCATCAGGTAGAGAATGAAAATTCTAGAGCCAATCAATTCTGCACACAGTGTGCACAACTACATATTCACTTCAACGTTTCTGTGCTCAATTGCTGAACTGCTATTCATCCTGAGTGACCAAACAAATGATCACCCGTTTGTATCGTTTAGTGCCTACAGACTCAAATACCAAATTTGTTCTTTTAGACATTCACAGATGATTTAGCTACTTAGCAGCTACTGTAGCAGATTATATTCAGTAGGCTGAATCTTGTGAAAATATGACCTAATGTGAAGATTCAGTCATATTATTGTCATGACTCAAATAATCAAAACTGGCGACAATCAAAGTACATGTCTCAGTAACTCATTTACTACCCTTTGTCACAATCAATGCACATCCCAAAAATATTACAAGTCAATAACTGATTGACACCCTCTCACAAAGACAAGCCTAGTGGTGCAACTTCTCAGAAAAGATCCAACAAGTTGGAACCAAAAAGAGATTTAACACAAACACCAGTTTTTTTGACAGAGAATAATTTACTGTTAATGTCAATGTTAATGTCAATTTGTATCCCTCACGGACCACTTTCACGAGCACATTTATACAGTTCATTGCGACTCATACAATATTTGTCTATGCATTTCTACCTACAGCAACAAACTATCTGACAGGTAGCAAGAACATCCTGTTTATCCACTGGACATCTAGCAACTGCAGCAGTTTCTTGTGAACAAAAACAAAGTTTTCAAAATGCAATCTATGTAGTTGTAGCATCATTCATCTCAAAATTCAGTCATGCATACTGTTTAAACAATTTAACAGCAAAGTCTTAAAATATCATGCACATTTACTGAGATTTCCTGAATGATAAAGCTACAAGGCAGCTGAAAGAAAGCACATATCTACCTATATGACTGAGCTTCCTCAAATGTTATTTCCACAATAGTGAAGCTGGTTCCATAAATACATAACACCAAACTAAAACAACTTAACAAAATTAAAATTGTAATTTTTGAAAACTAAAACTACACTACTACTACACCCGTTTAACGGCTCTTTTTCCAAGACTACCCGGGTAAGCCGGTACCAGAAAGATAAAACCAATCTGGATTTTATTGGAGCAAGAGACAGTGAGTGGCAGTGGCATCAGCTGGGCCATATGCAAGTCTGCACCTTGCTCCAGACAGATAACCACACCAGCTTGGTTGGTTGGAGTAG
>Ga0126327_10000380_pt1 | contig 9969 bp, 9 predicted proteins | sample InaspJWI30metaG_FD_101392 | JGI IMG/M metagenome (GOLD analysis project Ga0126327, IMG submission 101392) | Marine gutless worms symbiont microbial communities from Oahu, Hawaii - Inanidrilus sp. 1 OAHU.JWI-30 metaG | ecosystem: Host-associated > Annelida > Digestive system > Unclassified... | reverse complement strand
GTCCAACGGAGCCTGCAAATTTAGCCCCTTTCTTAAAATGTCTAGCACTGCAGGGAATGAATGATCTAACTGTCGATTTGTCAGCATTGCGTAAAACCAATGCAAACTATTGAAACACAATTTAGACAATATCACGTCACAAAAGTGGGGGGCTCATCATATAGGCGAGCCCCATGATCATAAAAGTGGGGGGCTTGAGCCCCTGGGCCCAACAGGAGTTTACGCCTATGGCGACGGTGTGTGTGGACGGAAGTAGTCCATGCAGACAAACTCACTGCCCAAGTCGGTTAGCTTAGTCTGAATGTTGGCGATCACCTGCCGCTGATTGCGGATTTATATCGAATGAGGTAACCTAAGTGAACGCATGCATAATGACAGCACCACAAACACCGGCAGTGTAGCGAAAGGCTATACATCTACTATCAACCTACACACCCGTCACTCGAGGTCGCATCGACCACTTTAGCACAACTGCAGCATTTCCGTCGTAGTTTAATCTCTTTCACGGCCAATTAACCGCCAGGAGTGTACGCATTCACCAATCAGCGCACTATTTTAACAAATGCTGTTGCTGTCATCATATGACAGTGACCTATGACCTCGACCTTCGAACTTGACTATATACTCAGTGAAAATTAAGTTGAACCAGCGTGCCAAATATCTCAGCTCCATATACCAGCAGTCAAACGTTATTGTTATAGACAGACACACACACCATCGACCGATCACTCTACCTAAACAGACGTAAATTCCTCATTCTGAAAATAATAGAGCTGACAAAGCTTCTGTGCCAACTTTTCAGTAGTGACATAAGTTGCATGCGGAATTCGCAGTGTGTGGCGACGAAAGCGCGTGTCTGCACTTACACCTGCTTCGTAAGTATGTAAGTCGTTGTAAGATCTGTAACGTAATGTAGTAAAGTATGCACACCGACAAACAAATGGACAACGAATGTTATGGTCAAACACATTCGTGCATATACGCGCCGGTCAATTCGATGTCAGATTTGCTTGGATGCAGGATCCAAGGAGTCGCACTTCGACATCGCAGTACAGATATCTTAGATGGGTGGCTTTAGGCCTACATGTAAGCTTTTATCTGAACTCGAATTTCAGCCAGTTAGGATCTCTAACCCAAGCTAAAGAAGATACATCATAGGGCCGACAAAGAAAATGTGTAGCATCAATATAACCATTCCAGATAAAGTGAAAGGTTTTCAGTTTCCCAGAGTTCGGTTGACGCAACAAAATCCCAAAACAACAAACTGCATACTAGAAGATGTATCGTTACATTGAGCACAGAATAAAGTAATGTTGAAATTGTCGTAATGTTAGAATTTTATAGGCGCACGCCAATACCAGAGCAGGGTCTAAGTAACGGTACTGTGTCCATCCGTCTGTCTGTCTATCTGTCTGTCTGTGCATCTGTGTATCCCAGCAGGCCAACGGCAGCAAACCCGCTGCTGCGGGCAGGAGATATCGATCGATTGCTGCACGGCCGGCACTCAGCAGCAGCTGCATGCGGTGGGAGAAAGCGGGCAGTGCCACGTTGTCAGCGTACGTGGGAAGCTGAACACAGACTTGTCTGTCCATCAATTTTCTGTACTACGACCATGTTCGCAATTTTGTGAGTCATTATTACGCGGACCGAGGAGGTCGTGCTTTTTTCTCAGTTTGTTATCAAGAAATTTCCATATATTTGCTATGATATTATGAAATATATTATATGTTTGTACGTTGTTATAAGTAATACGTGGGGTTTGCTTGGTTACATGCCAAAATGTTTATTTCACTTTATTTTGAAACTGACGAGCCTCGGTGAAAGTTTGCATTTCTGAATACTTTCTGGTCTTTCTGGTTTCGTCCTTCGCTTTAATCTCCTGATTCTTCTTTATCCGTCGTTGTTCTGTCTTACATTTTAAACCGATTTTCTTATAAATGATTACGAAAAAATTCGCTAGTATGTCCAGAGAGCTACATCGACGAAAAGCGTTAGTGTATTTTGTTCCTAGTGCAGCCAGAAATAGGCTAATCAGCACGTATTTGGGACATCAATCAATCAGTTTCAAATACAGTTTTCACGACGTTTAATCAAACTATTTGATATTCGATGAGACTGCACTTATCTCGATCAGCAGACAGCCAGCAGGCGTTGAAGAAGGGTCGAATCTTGTGATCGTCATTCTGAACACGTGATGTAACTAAGGAAGAAAGTATGTGAGCTAGACCGATGTCACACCTGCGATTTGGTCGCGGGACTTAATCGCGCGATAAAGTTGCAGCGTGCAACTGCATAGTCGCATAAACAAACCAAACCAACGTGACTGATGACGATATTCTTGCTAGAAGTTTAGTAGGTTTAGTTCGTTTTCGTAAGCTGGCTTGCAAAACGAAAGCATACGATTAATCGAAGAGTTCAGGAAAGATTAGATATGGAACAATTTCACCATTTTGGAACTGAGTGTGTGAAGAAGGATCGTGCAACGGAATAAGTGGTGCAGAAGCAGTATTTGTTCACGCGACAAAGTCGCAGCATGCAACGTGATAGTCGCAGCGTCTGCGACTTTGTCGCGCGATGAAGTCGGACACTCATGCAGCAAAATCGCGCGATAAAATCGCAGGTGTAGCATCGGTCTAAGGCACACGAAAGCAGTTAGTCATAGTGCGCCGTGATCGGCTACAGCCTAGACATATACACCTTGTTTCAAAAAACCGATGACATGTAAAAAAATAAACCGATTTTAATAATTGTTGGTATATAGAATCCCCCAAAATTGAAAATAAGCGACTATAACTTTGTCCACCACGCCTGTAGGCCTAAAATGTAGCCACTGTATCTTGAGAAACTCGCAAAGGTAATTTGCATGTAACCAAAGTGATAATAATAATGACAATTTTTGGTACACGAAATCCTGAGTAAATTTCACAGTAAAGAGTTGTATACTTGTACAAACGTCAAATCAAAAACGTTGATAAGCTTTGTGAACATATTCTGACAGTGTGAGATTCTGCTGATCAACGTATCATTGGTACTGCAGTGAAGCAGTGGCGCACCCATCTTTGTGCTTGCGTCAAGGGTAAAAGGGACATTTTGAACATAACTTAAGCCGAAGTGAACATATGCTGTTAATGTTCTGACTACATGACTTACGGTGAATAACATATCTTAACTTGGAGTAAACTGAAAATATCGTTGCACTGAAGTTACAGTACTGTCAACGCTTTTTGCTTGGTAGTGCAATTCCTACTTCAATCAGATGAAAGAGGTCTGCATTTTACAAGCTAGTGTGGTGACATTTTTCAGGTGTGGTGGACAAGCTGACAGTTTCATGTAAAATGTCATCAGGATTCTACTTTTCGAAAATCATTAAAATCGGTTCATTTTTGACTGAGTTATTCAAAATACAAAAATGACATCACTTTTTGAAACACGGTGCATTCAGCGACTTCTTAAAATGTCTGTATTCTACTCCTGTCCGAGGTATGACGGCAAGGCGTTCCACGCACGAGAACCGGCAGCAGAGAAACTTCTGTCGTGTGTGCGTGGAACGACGCAGATCCTCTCAGACACGGACCGAAGCTGACGGCGGCCGGTGTCGGCAATAATCTGGATGTCGGAAGCCAGATACGCCGCGTTTGTCCATGCAGCCAACGACTGGTGCACTAGGCATGCCAGCATGAATTCGACTCGAACAGACAGCTAGTGCAACTTATTCGGAACTGGAGTGATGTGTTCGCATCGCCTAGTTTCAATAACTACGTGCCGCGGCGTATGTTTATAGCTGAATAGTTACGTAGGCCTACTAATAGAGCAAGATATGGTTCAGCGTAATCGACTAATAATTTCTTTAAATGTTACCACTTAATTATTCAACAATTAACCAAATTTATCGGCACTTTTGTGGCATTACGTATCAAAGCAATTATGAAGTTGTCTTTTAGTTTGATTTCACATAACTGTATTATCAATTATTTCAACAACATTATGCACAAAAATTAGCCTACATGTGTAACTGGACTTCGAAGAGACCAAGAAAATTTGAAAACACAATACAAAATATTTACTAATGTATAGTAGCAAAACAACGTCCCTGAGGGTTTTATTTTGAGCCACCTTGCATAACACGAGATACATAAAAAACATCGCATGTAACGAACATAACAGACAAAATCGGCGCCTATACTTAACAAACGATGACAATCGCCCACAGAGATGAAGCGGAGCGGCTGCGTATCGTCGACGCTTGTTGTACGCGTGAGGTCTGTTCGTGAGCATCGGCAGGTTCAGTTCTAGCAATCGTCGACGGGCTGCTGACCGTCGTCGTCGTCGTCGTTGTCGTCGTCGCGGCGGTGACGTCTCAGCGAGACGCGCTGCTCGACCACGGCGCTGACGATCCGCGCCTCGTGGCTCGGCGGCGTCGTCTGTGCGTTGACGGCCGCCGTGCTCGTCACCGCCGGCGACGGACGCTGCAGCGGCGTCGGCATGACCGTCTCCAGGGTGATGCCGCCGCCCCGGGTCCCGGCGGCCGCGGTCAGCGGCGGGCGGCAGCAGCAGGTGCTCGCGGGGCCGCACCACGTCGAGCCGCAGCGGCTCGCCTCGGCCACGGCGCCGCGGAACTGCGCGTTCACGGCCAGGTAGAGGACGAAGTTGAAGGAGAAGTTGGCCGTCTGCATGGCGTTGGTGATGATGATGGCTGCCTCGAGCAGCTGCCCTTCGGCCGGTTTGGCGGCATAGAAGTAGAGATTGATGAGTTCCGAGGGTGTGACGAAGGATGACACCGGGGCTCATCAACCTCTTCGACGCCAGATCGACATTTCTCTTGGAAACGTCCTCCAGGTCGCCCAAGAAGCAAGTGGCCGGATCAGATTCGCTCTGACAACAATCTCCGTTCACGCACTGATCTATGGTGATGTGCCGTTCGTCGAGGTCATTCCGGGCTGACGCAACACGCACAGCTGACTACGCGATAACGACGACAGCGACGAGGAGGGCGAGACGCAATAACACCCTGTGGCTGGGAAGGTAACCGTTGACTTGGCTGCGTAGAAGTAGAGATTGATAAGTTCCGAGGGCGTGACAAGCAGTAGAAACATGGCGACGACGCAGACCAGGGTGAGAGTGAGGCGGGTCTCTGCGCTCTGAGTAATAGCAATAAATGGCGATGGTGTGCGTAGACAGTGAGGCGGGTCTGGGCGCTCTGAGTAATAGCAATAAATGGCGATGGTGTATATGGAAAGTGAGGCGGGTCTCGGCGCTCTGAGTAATAGCAATAAATGGCGATGGTGTGTGTGGACAGCGAGGCGGGTCTCGGGGCTCTGAGTAATAACAATAAATGGCGATGGTGTATGTGGACAGCGAGGCGGGTCTCGGCGCTCTGAGTAATAGCAATAAATGGCGATGGTGTGCGTAGACAGTGAGGCGGGTCTGGGCGCTCTGAGTAATAGCAATAAATGGCGATGGTGTATGTGGACTGTGAGGCGGGTCTCTGCGCTCTGAGTAATAGCAATAAATGGCGATGGTGTATGTGGACAGCGAGGCGGGTCTCGGCGCTCTGAGTAATAGCAATAAATGGCGATGGTGTGTGTGGAAAAGTGAGGCGGGTCTCGGCGCTCTGAGTAATAGCAATAAATGGCGATGGTGTGCGTAGACAGAGAGGCGGGTCTGGGCGCTCTGAGTAATAGCAATAAATGGCGATGGTGTATGTGGACAGCGAGGCGGGTCTCGGCGCTCTGAGTAATAGCAATAAATGGCGATGGTGTATGTGGACTGTGAGGCGGGTCTCTGCGCTCTGAGTAATAGCAATAAATGGCGATGGTGTATGTCGACAGCGAGGCGGGTCTCGGCGCTCCGAGTAATAACAATAAATGGCGATGGTGTATGTGGACTGTGAGTCGGGTCTCTGCGCTCTGGGTAATAGCAATAAATGGCGATAGTGTATGTGGACAGCGAGGCGGGTCTCGGCGCTCTGAGTAATAGCAATAAATGGCGATGGTGTATGTGGACAGTGAGGCGGGTCTCGGCGCTCTGTGCGGACGACTTGACGGCGAGGCCGCGCGACACGCGACCCGACGTCGACGCGCGGTACATCCGCGCCATCTGGTACGACTGTCTCAGAGAACAGACCTCGTCTCTCATGCAAACTGTCGAAAGAAGACTGACTGTTATGTCTCTCAGGTTGACAACGTGATGTTGCGAACTTCTTGACCAGCTTTTACTGTTACGGTCAGGCTGGAGTAAACGTTACTTCCCGGAAACGGATGTTATCATGACTTTTCAGTGAACAGTTGTTTTCTATCTCCTGTCCCACATACTGCTTAGAGCAAGACTTAGAGGTTGGTCGACAACACGGCCTTGGAAATCATTGAAAGCTTATTTATGTAGACTTTTTACCGTTAGGGGCAGAATGGAGAAAGCTTCATTTAAGATAGATGTTTAGAAGCAGACTGGAGTAAACGTTAATTCCTTGACGTTGTTTGGATTGTCTCATGGGGGAATAGACTACCGCATATGTGTATAAATTGAAAAAAAACTAGAGGTTAACTTTTTGCCTTTAAAACTGGACTAGAGAAAATGTACTTGTCTGAGAAGGAAAATTGTCGGTACTGCTGTCTCAGGGAACAGACGAGTCGGTAGTTGCAGAAGACGAGAACCCCCACTGGGACGACGAAGCCCAGCGATATGGACACGATGTCGTAGGTCATCTTCAACCTGCTGTCGACGATCAGACGGCCGTGATCGAGCACGAAGTAGCGCGTTGTCGCCTCGAACTAACTTACACAAGCATGAGGAAAATCGTTAAACCGAAGCGGAGCGTCGCGCGGTCTCTCTGTAACATGCATCCAAGCCCGCTTTTAGCCAACCGCGATAGCGGTCAGGCTTTTCCAGCGGGTTGTGTGTCTATGTGCGTCTGTAATGTTGGTGAACTGTGACGAAGTAGACACAGGCTGGATTACAGGACATCGGCAAAAACGAGAGGAATTATTATTGGAGTGAGTTTCAGGATGCGGTGATGGCTATCGACACGAAGTAGCGCGCCGTCGCCTCGCCGTCCGCCGAGGGACAGACCAACGGGACCACGGTGGAGGTCCACAGGGACCGAAGACCAGCGGGACCACGGCAGAGGTCCAGGGGGACCGAGCGGGACCACGGAGGAGGTCCAGAGGGACAGAGGAACAGCGGGACCACGGCGGAGGTCCAAGGGGCCGAGGACCAGTGGGACCACGGCGGAGGTCCAGAGGGACCGAGGACCAGCCTGACCACGGAGGAGGTCCACAGGGACCGAAGACCAGCGGGACCACGGAGGAGGTCCAGAGGGTCGGCAGCTCGACCAGCACGGCCACGACGAACGCGGCGACGATAGCGAGCCGGGTGGCGGTGACGCTGACCAGATAGCGCGCGTGCAGCGGACGACAGATCACCATGTATCTGCCCACGGCGACCCACATCGAACCACGACGAATAGCCATCTTGGACAGAGTATCAGCATTCAGCGCAGAGGGGTCTCGTGAGCAAATGCTTTGGCGTTTGGATGAAGATATCAGTAGTTTTTAAAGCCAATCCAATTCACCCACAGACTGTTATTCGTGTCTGGTTTAGATTGGAGAAAACATTGTATTAGCAACATCAACAGATGACGTTAAGCATCTGCGACCGTATCAGAGGCAAAGAGCAGCGCACTCAAGGCACAGAACTTGAGGTCCCTGCTTGGTCTAGAGCTAAATTTTGTAGACCAAGACATCGGTAAAGAGTTTTGAGGGCCGACCGAGTATCTGCCCACGGCGACGACGACGGTAAGCCAGACGTTCGACTTGACGCAGGCGTTCTGCACGAACGGCCCGTAGACGCTCGTGAGAACGCGCACCTGCTCGCGCTCCGAGTAGACGACGCTGCGGTAGCCGAGACTGACGCCGCGGCGGCCGTACGCGACGACGAGCGCGGCCGTGCAGCACAGCAGGTCGGCGACCGCCAGCCCGATCAGCCCCGCCCGCGACGCCCGCTCGATCCGACAGCTCGCCAACGGGCGACTTACGCAGACAGTCACGTAGACGACGCCGTAAAAGTGGAAGTCCTATCTCGACAACCACTGCAAGACGATGGCAGATAGTTACAAATGAACACCAACGAGCGCCAAAACCAATGACCGTGAGTGACCTCGAAGGCCAGTTTGATCGCCTGAGATCTTTCTTGTAGACGCGTCTCTGGACAAGAACCGGAGAATTTTGTTGGAGCCTGCGTGCCCTTGCTGACGGCAACTAGCGCTCCTCAGCGGTGTTACCGTGCGCCGTTTCCGTACCTTTACGTAGTTACGACGAAACACTAACTCCCTATTTGGCCTGTCGAGAGGCGCCAAAGCCAGTGACCTCAAGTGGCATTGAAGGTTAGTCTTTATGTTTGAAACTCAGCTCGCTCGATCCGACAGCTCATGGCCGCCTTCATGCGTCGCCGACACAGTATGACGATCGTCATGAGATTGCCAAGAAGACCGAACACACAGAACGCCGGGTTGACAAGAAACGTCACCTTGACGCTCAGCCAGTCGAACGCCGACGACGACTGAAACGTTGACAGGACGCTGACGTTGCCGTGTGACGTCGCGTTTGTCTGGTTCTCGACGAATGTCGCTTCGTCGAAGATGTTGTGAATTATCAGGCAGTCTGCGGTTGCTGCGGCTGCACTGACGTTGTCAGCCATCGCAACAGAAGTGTCGCTGTAACTGTAGTCGCTCTGTAGTATCACCTGCCGCATGTCGCAAACAAAAACGGCGTTATCGCTATGTTACGTCATTATCGCAGTCAGTCGCTGGAAACTAACAACAGTTTAGAGCACAGGCCAGATGGTCGAGACGACATTCCACACCCTGCACATCAAACAAATGGCCAGTTTCATTCATGCATCGGCATTTTTTTCCAGTTACTACGTTCATGAGCTCTGTAAATATCTCAATGGATCAACTTGATTATTGCAGGACATGCTATCGTTTAACCACAGGCTCTCTTATAAAGGCATTTAAGTCCCTCCAAACAATGAACTTTTCTTTTTAAAAATCCTATCGCATAAACTCCCGACTGACTATTTTCGGCTTTCTGAAGGATATTCTGTTACTGTCAACTGACCGCAACAGCTGTATGGGTCCGCTTGCGACAGATGATTACTTGTTATTAGGTTCAGTGATATGATGCTCCACGTGTAGTTTTGCTGCAGCCGATTAAGTGGCGACGTTGACTGACGTATCAGGTAAAAAATTAGAAAATGACGAAGATCATGACGGAGAAACGGCTATAGAGCCTACAGTGTTATACAAGTTCTTGCCAGACGTGCAATTCGCGATCCAGTCACGAATGTGATGCTGATTTTGTCTTTAAAATACCGATGATACAGGTTATAACGCCGGACGACTTAATTTTGAATAGACTAAATATTAATTAGAAACTCTTATAAAAACATTGATAATCGGATGAAACCGAGCTAGTGCGTCCGACGGTGAGTTGGTACTAAACGTTGCTGTGAAAAAGTGTGTTAAGGTGCCGCCTAAGCAGCCAAAGAAGACACAGAGATTGGTCCATGAGACATCAGTGATTAAGTTTAAAGATGTAATGATGGCTCTCAGTTACAGCGTTGAAATGTACATCAAACGCATATATAAAAAGGTAAAGGTAGCCCATAATGAATTAGGCCCTACTGAGCGTATGGTTCCGGAGCTGATCCGGTTCTTGGCAGTCAGCCTGCAGGTGACGTGAGGGTGACGCTGGCAATGCACGACCTGAAAATGACGGACAAAGAAAACTATGGGTCTGGAAAATGCAAGAGTGGAAAATGACTTACAAAAACTACGGGGTCTGGAAAATGCAGGACTGGAAAATGACGGACAAACTTTTAGCAAACTGTGAGCACAATTACGGGGTCTGGAAAATGCAGGACTGGAAAATGACGGACAAACTTGCGGGCACTCGCGTTTCTGTGCTCAGTGTG
>Ga0126327_10000378_pt1 | contig 10034 bp, 7 predicted proteins | sample InaspJWI30metaG_FD_101392 | JGI IMG/M metagenome (GOLD analysis project Ga0126327, IMG submission 101392) | Marine gutless worms symbiont microbial communities from Oahu, Hawaii - Inanidrilus sp. 1 OAHU.JWI-30 metaG | ecosystem: Host-associated > Annelida > Digestive system > Unclassified... | reverse complement strand
GCCATTCTTCAACTCCCAGCTTACGCATTGCCCAGCTTATCACTTCTCTTGGCACCCTATCAAAAGCTTTCTCCAAATCCACAAAACCAAAATAGAGCTTCTTGCCTTTAACTCTAAAATTCTTCTGCATCTGTCTTGCCATAAAAATGGCATCAGTGGTTCCCTTACCTTTCATGAATCCACACACTCACTGCAGCGCAAATACTACGCTTGCAAGATAGAGGGACTGCGGACCAGTAAGTTAACCCTCGCAACTGGTGGTGCAGCATCAAACTCATCACTGGCCAGAAGACAAGCACCCCGATGACCGGCCTTGCCAATCAACTTCACGACGGTGACATGCATGCACTGGCTGATAGCATGAATCGATCATCTTCCAGGGAGTAGCCGCAGACATTAGCCCTCTGTATGACAGCATTACTTCGCCACCGCCAGAGATTCTCCAGTCTGAGTTCATTATTAGCCATGCGGATGTTGATTACAAGCTGAGTCGGATCAACATTCACAAAGCACAGCACAGCATGGTAGATGATGTGATAGAATGGAAATAAGAATGGAATTGAGTCAGTGAGTGTGTGGAGTTATATAGTGCATTATTGCTAAGAAACCCAAATGTGCTGGATGTACTAGTAGCACTCGAACAAGTACGTTTTAAGTTGATGCGTAAAATAGTCTGTGCTGCTCGTTGGCTGATAAAATTTAGGAGAGTGACTTAATTGGAAGGGTGTGTCAATGTAGATAATAGTGACATTTAACCTTTTCTGTCATACTGCTTGTCCGAAATTAAAGTTGCTGTACAACATATGTGTAGCAGCTGGAATTTTTTTAAATCGTCCGTTTTGGGAAGGAAAACAGTGCCGAAAATTACTAGAATGGGTACATTTTTGATTGAATTATTGATGCTGGCCACGCAGTATGCGCTAAGTGTCTGTAACACTTGGGTGTTCATCTGTCTGTCTGTCCCGTTGATTGGTAGCCAGTAAGCAGCAGCGATGTGCAGTGGGTTTGCCTCCAGGGGTGTAGTGGTAAACTTTGATTTGGGGGAACGGTTTCCTAGACCTAGGTCCCAGCAACAGAGGAGCTTGCACCCCCGCGCACGGCATGTAGCTGTGCGGGAGGGGTCGCCCCCTCCTGCTGAGGGGGTATTACCCCCGGAAAATTTTTTGACATTTTTGATGCCAAATCCCGCGTTTGGGGGCAATTTGGGCCAGAAAATAAACTGATCGAGGGTCAACCTAACGAGTACGACGTGATTTGCCGGAACGCTTCTGTGTAGCTTTCCACCTGTGGCCAACGATATTTGCCGGAGTGCCACCCCGGCTCCAAAATATTTGCCGGAACGGTGTTCCACCGCGTTCCCGCGCCACTAAACCCCTGTTTGCCTCAGCTCGGATGCAGGCAGCTGATACTGATCGCTAGCTGGTAGCCGGCAGTGGCACTTACCGGCCATCGGTCGATATCTGCCACCAGCTCCAGAGTGCAGCAGCGAGTGGCCAGCGCCATGCTGTGATCCAAGGGACAGCGCTCGACTCAGGCTTATTTAGCATATAGTATGTGGGCATTGAGGAGCCGTTTTTTAAAGCGCAGCGTACGTCTCTGTAATTTGTAACTGTTCAGTAATGCAACAACAGTTATGCAGGATGTGAACCAAGTGTTTTTGACAAAGAAGAAATTAGCTCCGAATTCTACAGATGTAGTGTCCAGTTCTGTCTCCAGCAGCAGCAGTGAGTTAATAATTAACACACTATTTAAGTCATTGTTCTTACTTGCCGATTTTGTGCATGATGCTATGCTAGGACATAGTTTATGCTATGGCCCACTGAATTTCTGTCTGCTGGCCATCTGTCTGTTCTCTCCATGACAAGTGGGTATTGTACGAGGTTTGTTTCATAAATAAGTTACAAAATGTCACAATAGTGTGTTATTTGCAAAATATTAAAAATTCTAAATATACATATTTTACCTGATTTAATTCTGAAAATTTTTATAAAGATGACATTGTTATTGTGGTGTGACTTTTACTTAGAACACAGGCATGTCAGTTTGTGCTTACTAGTTGCTTTCATAACTCGTCTAATATCAATCAGCATTGTGAGCTTTGAGGAAACTGAACAAGTTCAACAAGTAAACCTACTCACACATCAAATGTAAACGTTTTATTATTTGACATATTGTCCAAATTCGTTTAAATATTTGTACCATTTATCTATAATTGTTTGAATGCCTCATGCAAACAAGAAGATCATCTACCACAGAGACTGCATGAGCACATTACATCAGTTGAAATCTGTCAGCTACTGCAAAACTGTACGAAAAGATGCCATTTAAAAAGGCTTACAGTAGGCAAATGACCTTCAGGCTCATTCAAGGTCATTGGCATTGGTGCCAGTGGATAGGCGGCACATGATTTTATATTAGTCTTCCATTGTAACTACGTCTCTTGTACCACTTTCCAGATATTGACACTTATTTGCCAGCATTTTAGGAGGTCGTGTGATCCTGAACACTTTCCATACTGCAGTATTCTATCATGCTTAGGCCTGTGCTTTCTACTGACAGTCGCCAAACCAAATCTAAAATGTCCACTTTCACTCTTTCTGCAAATATGATGAAAGACCCAAACTTCAATAAATGATCACGTGACCTTGACCACGCCCACTTCGGGGGTTGAATGTCATCTACAGGGTAGTGGCTAACACTTCATATGGTCTGCATTGTACAAAATTTGAAGTTGTTGGCTTTAACTGTTTCCGAGATATTTTACTTGGTCCAAAATTTTGAAGTGGGTCACATGACTCTGACCACACCTATTTCTGGGGAGGGGTAGTTTGTATTACCAAGGCTAAATACTTTACATAGCAAGCTGTCCACAATATTTGAAGTCTAGTTTTAGCTGCTCCACTGATATTTCAATATTGAGAAAGCGCGATGCAAGACTATGAGGGGACTGTTCAGCATGTAAGGACCTTGGGATACCATGCACAGCTAGTGTGAGAAGAGACCACGAAGTCTGGGCAGATTCCATAGCTGTCCAAGGCGAACAACAGTTGAATAGCGGTATCATCCAGCCTCTGTAAGGGCAAAAGTGGCAGATATGAATGCAGCAACTAAAGAAGCATCACACTCCTTTTTGTTCTTCTGGCCAGAATCAAGTCACATCTTCAGCAGCTCCATTGCAAAGAACAGTGGGTTCACATCTCACCGCTCAACCACAGACCGCATTGCCACACTCAGAATGATTAAGTTACAGCCAAGGCAAGAATTCAAGCAACCATCCTGGATTGCATATGCCGATTTCTGTGCTGCCTTCGACTCAGTAAACAGGCTATCACTGTGGCTGCTGCTGTGGAAGAAGGGTGTTCCATCAAAGATCATCGAGCTTCTGGAAGACCTGTACAGCAACACTGTTAGTTGTGTCTGAGTCGATGGCCAAATGTCAGGCTGGTTTGTCGTCACTGCAGGAGTGCTGCAAGGCTGCATAGTAGCCCCGGATATGTTTTTTGAGCTAATTGATTGGACCGTAACATGCACCATTCATCGTGGCTATGTCGGTCTCATGCTGGGGAAGGAGGTCTCCACAGATGTTGACTTTGCCGAGATGTATCTGTTTTGTCTGAGGTGCTCAAAATCCTTGTACTTGCACTTGAAATCCTGAATGAAGAATCATCAGCCCTTGGCTTGGAAATTAATTGGTTCAAAACCAACATTCAGACTTCCTGTGACATGAAACCATCGACTATATTTGTTCCAAATGTTCCCAATAACCAGGTTGATGTCATGGAGTCCTTTGTATATCTTTGATCCTGTACTGACTCAAGTGGTGGAAATGACCAGGATGTCCAAAGAAGGATTGAGCTGTCACGTAGTTGCATGAAAAACCTCGATCACGGTATCTGGAAATCCTGTATATCTCTTCCAACCAAGATAAGATTGTACAATGTATACATCATCCCTGTGATCATGTATGGTGCCAATGTCTGGAGCCTGACAGTGGCATCACAGAGACGTTTGGATGCATTCGACCAGTGGTGCCTGCGGCACATTCTCCACATCATGCATACAGCCCATGTCAGTGTCAATAATTCTGAAGTTCGATCGAGAACTGAATAGCCTCCAATTATGACATTCATTAAGCAGAGACGACTCAAAGTGTTTGGCGATGTTGCCCAAGCTGACCAAACTGAAGATCACAACCGTGCACTGCGAGCATCTCTCAACCCACCTAGTAACTGGAGACGGCCGAGAGGACGCCCTCGTCACACCTGGCTACGAGCTATCAGTGATGATCTTAAACATGTCAACTATGATCTACACTCAGCTTATCGTCAAGTGCAAGATCATCCTTTATGTCGGAAGACTGTGGAAACAGCCGTGCTCACATAGTGGATATGCCACCTGATGATGATGATGACTGATATTTCTGTCACATGGTCCTGGCCACACCCATTTGGGGGTACTTTATCATACTGAGGCTAATAACTTCATGTGATAAACATGTGTGCAGAATCTGATGACTGTAGCTTCTGTCGTTCCAGAGATGATTAACAAGAAGCTCAGCTCATGCACCCCTTTCCGTGGGTGAATCTCGACCCCTATTGCATAGTAGTAGGTCGTGCCTAATTCAGGTGATCAAAATTTTACAAGAAGTGCAGCTATCACCGAGGGACCGCATGATGTGTCGTTTCAGTTGAAACCATGCAAAATGTTTAAAAAATGTTCGTCTAATTGCATTTGAAAAGACCTGGCAGCAGGCGAATTACCTTTGAGGTCATTCAAGGTCATTGGAAATGGCACAGATTGATATGCCATATTATATTTCCTATTAGTGGTGTGTAGTAACAACGTGTCTATCTTGCACAATTTCTTATATACTACCACTTTTACAGTGTACGTGACTGCCTGTAACCTTGAAAAGTCTTTCGTTTTTTAAAAACAGTTGCAATTAAAGGCCACTGATGCTGTCCAGTTCACGTATACAGACAAGGTAGTTAGTACGTTTTATATTCCTTGATGAATGGGAGTTAGAAATGTTTCAGACAGCTAAAGTGACAGTCAAGGGCACTCAGGGTCATTGATATCGGTGCCATAAGATAGGACATATGTGATTTCCTATTAGTCTATTAATAACAACACTGTAAGTCAAAAAAACAAGACATTAAACACTTATAATGTAATGTAATGAGCAGATTTATATAGCGCGGCTTCAAAGTAAAAATGTCTTTAGTTTCGTTGCAAAGGTGCAGGCAGTACAGTTCAGCATTCGCAGTTCAGACAGTGGAACGTACAGGGTTCTGGTGTCGGCTGACCGCAGCGGACGTCGACCAGTCACGGACGACACAAGGACGCAGTCGTCGGTGAGGTAGGACGGTGCCAGGCCATGGAGGCACTTGAAAACAGTCAGCGGCACCACCAGCTTGAACCGCACACGCTATACCATGGGCAGCCGATGGAGTTCGTTCAGCACTGGCATGATGTGGTCGAACTTTCTTGACCGCGTCATGACACACGCCACGGCGTTCTGCACCGTCTGCAGCTTCCTCAGCAGCTGACCACTGACACTATACAACACACTGTTGCAGTAGTCGAGTCGGCTGCTGATGAACGCGTGTATGAGTGTCTTAGCACGACCTCACAAGTCGAAGCTGGCGCAGCTGAAAAAAACACGACCGACACAGTGATGTGACGTGATCAGCCATGCTCAGCTGACCGTCGACGAGCACCCCGAGGTCAGACACCATCGTCGAGAGCTGCACGTGTGCAGACAGCAGCGATAGCTTGGTGACAGTCAGCTTGTCCAGCTGTTGTCGTGTCCTGAGCCAAATCTGCTGTGTCTTGTCGGCGTAAATCTTGAGCCAGTTGCTGCTCATCCAGGCATCCACCTTCTCGACACACGACACGACGTAACTTGCCCATAATTTTCCCAAATATTAACTGATTTTCAAAATTCTTTCACTGACAGACTTTGTTGTAAATTTGCAACAAACTCATATGTAAATATCGCACTACGCCTTAAATATGTCGCTGCATTACCTTGTGAAATATGAATGTTAGAAAACTGGCAGCAATCTGAAATATGTATTGTGGTTAATGTAAATGACAAATAGCCAAGCATTGAAGTTGTGTCTGTTGTGATGGGTTACTTCATTACAAATATATCGTTCAATTTGCTGTGAAAGAATTTTTTAAATCGTTGAACGTTTGGCAAAGTTACAGTCAAAGTGGTTGTTTGTGTCATACACCCCATTCGCTTTAGACGTTTGTCCTCAAAGATGCAGAACTCGCAGATAAGTAAAATAACTCGTGTATAATGGACAGAAACTGTTGCTGATTTTGTTATTTTAATAGACAGATTAATGTGAGTTTATTATCGACAAATATCAAACTGCTGTAGACCAGTTTTGACTTACTGACTGACAGACTTAAGCCATCAGTGACTGACCGACCGCTGATCATGTACGGTATTTTGCTGCAACGTCTTCCTTGTTACAGCAGTTGTGTACAGTCGATAATTGGATTTTTATACGGCTGATGTGAACTTTTTTCTTAGTGCATTAAATAGTAATTATTTTATCAGACGAATATTTTAAAACAATTTTTGAGTGGCTGAGTCTTACATGGCAGTTTGCTTCAATTACTTCTTGAGCGTGGCGATTTTCTGAACATAGATATTTCACAAGGAAGTGTAGCGACATAGTTAAGGTGTGGTGGGATATTTAAATGTGAGTTTGTTGCAGATTTACCACTGAGTCTCCCAGTGAAAGAATTTCGAAAATCGATTAACATTTGGGGAAGTTATGGGCAAGAGTTTAATGTCTTGTTTTTTTGACTTGCTGCATATATCTAACTTGTACTGTTTCTGAGATATTAGCATGTATTGACCAAAATTTTAAGAGTTCATGTGACCATAAATGTACCCCAGTATTGTGGAATTTTAACACTTATAATCGTAGTACTCTTTACATTTAATCTTTAAACCAAATTTGAAATGTCTAGCTTCATCTGCTGCAAACATATGGCTCATGCCCCAAAATGTAGAAATGGGTCATGTGACCCTGACCACGCCTGCTTGAGGGGCGGTTAGTCATCAGAAGGCTAACACATTACGTGGCCAACTAGTGTACAAAATTTGAAGTCTCTAGCTGTCACCGTTGCAGAGATATTTCTGGGGGTGTAAATTCTAAAATGTGTCACATGACCCAGACAACGTCCCTTTCAGGGATGACTTGTCATTGGCGGGCTGGGACTTGTTTCGATATCAAATTTGAAGTTTCCAACTACACCCATTACAAAAATATGACAGGTGGTGCAAAATGTACAAAACGGGGTGGTTTGGTGAGGTTACAGGTCACTCTACGTCATGGGCAGTGTCACCAGTGGATAGATCGTGTACAATTTCCTATTCGAGTGTAATAGAAACCACAAATCTGTCTCGTACTGTTTTCCAGATATAGCGAGTTATTTGTGGAAACTCGTCGATTATGACCCACCCTGCCTGTATTTGTTGCCCCATAGGGGGTGATCCTAGTGGAAATTCCGGGATATCTTTGGCACCAAAAACTAGAGTCCTCGGGTATAGTCCTGTGGTATAGTTTGCTTGATCCTATGTTTAGCCATTTGAGTAGAACACCGACTTGTGATCGACACACAGACATAGGGCCATTGCATATACTACGCTAGCATAGCGTTGTGTGGTAAAAATGGGTCATGTGACCCTGCCCAGCCCCCTGTTAGTTTAGTTCATCACGCGAAGGCAAACACTTCACACGACCAACCAGTGCACAAAATTTTGTCCCTAGCTTTAGCCTTTTCAGAGCTATTTTAGAGGGTGTAAAAATCGAAAGGGGGACACGTAACCCTGACCACGTTCCTTTCAGGGGTGGTTTGCCATCGGTATGCTGGGAATTGCAGTGTACCAGATTTGAAATCTCCAACTTAAGCCATTACGAAGATATTAATGGCGATGCAAAATGTAGAAAAAGTGGTGCTGGGTGGTTTTTATGGGTCACTGAAGGTTATCTGCAATGTCACCATTTGATAGAGCACATATGCCTACAACCCCGAAGTGTTTCACGGCTGTACTACTACATTGTTAGTGTCAGTGAAAGAATTTGGGAACTGCGTAGCAGTTTGCCAAGTTAGATGCAAAATTTTACACTTTGTGTTACAGAAATATACTTGCAGTTGAAACTGCTTGCAGTTTTGTTGGTGGTCTAGACTGTGATTTTTGACAAAAGTGTATTTTTAATGTTTATTTCTGTCGACATGTTGTTGCCCTGTTGTCTTTCACTGACAAGTGTAGAGACTGTGCTGAGTCGCGTGTGGCACGTGCATGTGCATAGGAGATGACGGCGTCGGCGGCAGCAGTCAGCAGTCAGTGGCTGCCAATGAGACGGTAACGACGTCAACTGGTGATCTGCAGCTGCTCATAGTCGATGCCGCATCTGTCGACGTGGCGTGTGCTGACACCGATAGTGTCGACATGACCAGTGAAGTTATCACGGTACTAAACTAGCTTTTGTTCTTTAGCCGTCCTCGATCCGAGGGTTGGCCACACAATGGATGTACTTTCTCCATTTATCCCTGTCCTCTGTCATTTTTATTGACTCTTCCACGGAGAGTCCTGTCCATGTCTTGATGTTGTCCATCCAGGCCGTTCGTGGCCTTCCTCGCCTGCGTGCACCTGGCATTGTTCCTTACACTATCTCTTTCTCCAGGCAACTCCCTTGTTTCCCCGTAGTGTGACCTTAGTATGCTAGCTTCCTTGCTTTGACGGTGTCTAACAGTTCCCTGTTTACTCCAGCTTTGTTAAGTACCCACTCATTTGTTTTCTTTGCTGTCCATGAAACCCACACAAACTCTCAGTCCTTTCATCTGAGCAGCATCAAGACATGTTTCTTCATTCTTTCTGAGTGTCCAGTTTTCTCAGTCGTACGTTGCTACAGGCCACACTAGCGTTTTCATTAGTCGTTGAAATCGGTATGCTGTGACTTTTCCATATTTTCTGCATTGATGCCCTGATCACCTACCCTCTGTTTAACCTGGTACGGAATACCGTCATACACTCACCATCTTCTGTAATCAGGGACCCAAGGTACAGGAACGTATCCGCGTGCTCCAGTTGTTCATTCTGAAAGAGGATGCAGCATGCATGCTATGCTGTCGCTCGCCATAATCTTGGTCTTGTCGATGTTGATGAATAGGCTGCATTTGCGGCTGACTCTGTCTAGGCGATCCACCAACTCCTGTAGTGCTTCCACTGAAGCGCCGACAGGATGATGTCATCAGCATAGCAAAGGTTCATGACCATTCACCCTCCAATTTGTAGTCCATCTTGAAATCCATCGAGGGTCTCCCTCGTCACCATCTCCGCTAGGATGTTGAACAAGTATGGGGAGAGACACAACCTTGTCGGACCCCTTTCTTAACATGAAACCATTCTGACAGTGTTCGTGCTACTTTGACCGTAGCAAGCTGTTTCCTGTACTGTTTTGCCAGCAAGTAAATCAAGTGCAGAGGATATCCCATGTCCATCATAGTCACCCAGAGCTTATCATGTGAGATAGAGTCGAGTGCCTTCTTGAAGTCCAAAAGCACATATACATATGTATACATATGTATACATATACATATACTGTTGGAATGTTGGTGCTTGCGTGCATTCTGCATCAGTATTGTGAGATTCGTGATTTGGACTCTTGTCCCCCTTCCTCATCAGAATCCCGCCTGTTCATCTGCAATTTACGTTTCGGTCTTCACTCGGATCCTTTGTAGTATGACCCGAAGAAGGATCTCACTTGTGTGTAAGACAAGAGCAGTTGTTTTGTAATTTGTACACTGTTTAAGATCACCTTTCTTGGGAAGTGGGATGAACGTGATGAACGTCCATTCCTCTGGCCACTCACAAGTTTCCTAGATCGCCACACATATTGTGTGCATTCTGTCCAGTACCGTCTCTCCTCCTGCTTTGAACAGTTCTGCTGGGACCTCATCAGGACCTGTGGCTTTGCGACTTGCTGTCTGACGGATGGCACGAG
>Ga0126327_10000377_pt1 | contig 10037 bp, 10 predicted proteins | sample InaspJWI30metaG_FD_101392 | JGI IMG/M metagenome (GOLD analysis project Ga0126327, IMG submission 101392) | Marine gutless worms symbiont microbial communities from Oahu, Hawaii - Inanidrilus sp. 1 OAHU.JWI-30 metaG | ecosystem: Host-associated > Annelida > Digestive system > Unclassified... | reverse complement strand
ATGTGTGAGTGTGTGTGTGTGTGTGTGTGTGTGTGTGTGTGTGTGTGTGTGTGGTGGACAAACCAACTCGAACACAAGTTATAGACCTGTACTTACTGTAGAGTAACATTTCACACACGGCAGTGACATATGCTATGATAAATCACAAATTATCCAGGTTAGGTACGGAAACAGTGCGGATGACACTGTTGAGGAGAACTCAGTGTCTTCTCCATAATCCAAATGCACTGGTTGCCGTCAGCAAGGGCATGCAGGCAGTAAAACTTTGCACCAACGAAATCCTCCATTTCTTAACTGGAGGTGCACGCTAACAAGTTGACCTGTATTATGGCCATAAAATGGGTGGTTGGGGGTTGGTATCTGTGTTATTTTTACTGCATGATAGTGTCACTGTGGAGCAATTTCTATGTGTAACTTGCCCGTGCCGTGACTGTGTGCAGTTTTGGTTTGTATGCGGGATGTCCAGTTATTTAAATAAGTTAGTGGCATACTTGGCGATTTTTGCTGGCTTTATTAGCAGTTTGACCATATTTGTGACTCTTCTCAGATCTGTAATTTTGAGCTCATAGGCAGTTTGCAGTTAATGTCATATTACTGATTTCTGCAAGTTTTTAAACAGGTTCGAGTAAAACCTGACAAAACTGGAGTTGTCACTGATGGCATAAAGCACAGCATGAATCCTTTCGATGAAATTGCCATAGAAGAGGCAGTTCGCTTGAAAGAAAAGAATATAGCAAGCGAAATCATCGCAGTGTCTTGTGGGCCTCCACAGTGTCAGGTGTGATTATGTTTTATGTTCGTAACATGTTGGTTGCTTTGTTATTGGTGTCTGTCTTATACTGTTGTGGGAGTGTTTTTGTGTCACATCATGACCTTTATATGCAGCATGTGTTTTGTTTACTTGTGTATTGAATGAGTTTCTACGAAGTGAATGGTTATGTTAGGAAACGTTACGTACTGCCCTGGCAATGGGAGCAGATCGAGCAATTCATGTCGAGGTTAATCCTTCTGCTTATGAGAAACTTCAGTCGTTCCATGTGTCAAAGATCCTCGCTAAGTTGGCAACAGAAGAGAAAGCTGATCTTCTCATTGTTGGGAAACAGGTCTGCGTATTATGACTGTTGAGTTTATAAATTATATTGCATAAAAGCATGCACTGAAATTATATTACACCATGTCACACAGCTTTGATTTAAACTTAGTGGTTCAGATGCCATGCAAAGGATGTAACAAGGGCACAACTCGCACATGAAACCTAGATGCTGTGTGCACAGTCTGTTGTTCAGCCTGACCCAGATAGTAACAGTTGTATCATCACATCCAGGCTAGACTCCCTTAACGCCATGCTGTACATGGTGTGCTGATTGATTGCTAATTTGCTTTCAGTGCAGAACAACCTATCATAATTGTTGCTGCATGGCTGCTAATCAGGCAGTGTGTGTCCCATAACATGGTATCACTGACATCGACGGTGCTGTCATCCTCAACGCATACTGTGCATACGTGAGTGACTATCCAGCCAGCTCTTGCTGTTTGGCCTTTGCAGCATCCCGAGAATGCAAACTGAACTCGCTCACCAGCCATTCTGGGTCGCAGCTCTGCACACCTGAAATTCACGACACTGTTGTTCGATCTTGTCGTGCTGTACACTGCTTTCAACAGTATCTCAAAACCTTTCTGTTCAGTTTAAACCAAAGCCACCAGCACCTCTGTATCCTAGGACTTTAAGGTGCCATACAAATACTGTATTGTCGTTGCTGCTGCTGCAGTAGCAGCTGCTGTTATATTATGACTGTCTGCGAGCATTTGTTACTGGAGTACATGAACAGTTGTGTACTGTTGTGTTGCTGTTTCACAGTGGCATTGATCGTTTGTAGGCTATTGATAATGACTGCAATCAAACTGGGCAGATGACAGCAGCATTCCTAGACTGGCCGCAGGTTTGTATATTTCACCATATCAACAGAAACAGTATAAGATTTATTTGCATTGCATGTTTAATGCATGTGACACAATATTATTGTATACATCAGAACTTGTGTTTAACTATGGTTGGCTTAAAGCCGATTGTCATTTTCCTTAAATGTTAGTTCAGGTAGGCTGAGAAACTGTGTTCCCTTGAATACTGAATAAATGTATACCTGTTTATTTCACAGCTAACTTATGAAATGTACTTAGTGTAAATGTTATTATGACATCTACCAATTGCACGTGCCAATCACATTGGTAGACTTAAGTTGTAGTACTGGTATTGGACTGAGCATAAATGTACCAGGAGTTAATTGGTGAATGAAGGAAGTGTCAGTGCTTTGAGTTTCCTTTCATACTTGGACACTGTTGGTTTTGTGACAGGAATGGCATCTGGCATGTAAAGATCTGTGTGATTTATCCCCAAAGGGCCTTTTCTGGAACAGCTGGAGGAAGAAAACTTTGGGGAGGGAACTGGCTAATCAGATTTGTCGGTAAAATGGATGGAGATTGAGAATCATTCCAGTGAGCATTTGCCACATGTTTAATTACCTTTGCAACTAAACGAAGTTGTGACATTTTCGTGTAGGCAACGTTTGCATCGAAGTTGGAAAAGACTGGTGAAGGTTTAACAGTAACACGTGAGATAGATGGTGGCTTGGAAACAATTAATATCAAACTTCCAGCTGTTATCACGGCAGATCTGCGACTCAATGAGCCAAGATATGCTACATTGCCAAATATCATGGTGTGTATCTGACATATGCCTGATGTATGAATTTAGTGATTTTGCATTATTGTTAGTCCACTAGTATCGTACTAGTGGTCCACCTAGAGAATTGGTCTAGTGTGCATGTTTCTCTATGTGTGTCTGGACAATAGAAATAATTTTTTTAACTAAATAAACAACCTTTAGCTTAAATAGTTGGCGAGTTGGTTCATTTTGATACTGTAGGTCCACTTCAGAGTCTTGGTTTAAGGTTACAGTTCAAGGTCCCAGGGCAGCTGTTAGTGTTCTTATCGGACCTTGCTGTCCTGCTCTTCTAAACCGTACCCATGCAAATGTGTATACTGTTGTATTATTGAGCAAATAAATGATGATGATGATGAAAGAAAAGTGTTGCTGAAATTGTTGATGAAACCTCATTGATGGCTTTCTGGTTGCAGTTTTCAAGGGGCAGTTTGGGTGGCACTCCCCTTCTGCAATATGGCCGTTTGTCAAAATTCTTTGACCACTTGTTAATTACTGCTATTATTATCGTGTTATGTTTTGTTATTTTGACAACAAAGAAAGCCAAGAAAAAGCCATTAGCGAAGAAATCAGCAGAAGAACTAGGAGTTGATGTCACACCACGACATGAAGTTCTCTCGGTTGAGGATCCACCAACACGGACAGCTGGACAAAAAGTAGAAACAGTAGAGGAGCTGGTGAAAAAGCTGAAGGACATGGGATTAGTTTAATGACTGTGATTGTGAGTATTTTTTTGTTTGATTTATTATATATTTCAGCACCACTTAGTAGCATATCTTTCGTTTTACAAGGCCATATGAATGACGTGTCAAGAGATGTGCACAAATTTATTGCCATTTTGTTGCAAGGTGTTTTCTTATCTCCGTCTGAAAATTACAAGAATAGAATGCTCATCCATGGAAAATACAAGGAGTGTTGTCGCCTTTTTGACACAAGTGTCAAAAGTCTTTGGATTTTATTGTTTAACTTTTGCTTGCATATTATTGAACACATTTGATGACAATATTTTACACCAGTAATTTTCATAGACATGATGGTCAGAAAGAGCAAAGAACGTCATTCTGAGATCAGTCAGTACTTCATTGCTTCTGGTATGCTAGTCATAGAAAGTGATTGAAAGTATTTGCAACTTGCACACAAGTAGAAAGTGAAAGTGTAAAGATATAAGCAAACAGAGATACCTTGAAATCTCTGCTTTGTAAGAACCTTCCGATCTTTTGTACGTTGACAGGTACATTGTTGAAAACTAGACAATTATGTGATATTGCATATTTTGTTGGTTGTAGAAATGAATTCCAGATTTCAGACATGGACAGTATCTACATAAGTTTCCAGCAAGTGCCAGCCAATTGCAGTTTTGTAGTAGAAGAATAAATAGAAAATTACTTGTTAACCAATAAAATACATATTTTTGTATTTTGTAAAATAAATTACTGATTTGCATTGCGAGTGATCATGTCGTTCATGTTTATTCATATTTATTGTTCGCTGCTTGTATTTCATCATAGTCAGTGACCAACAATAACAATTCTATGCAGTTTTTTTAATTAAGAGTCTTGCTGTGATATGTCTGTGGTGACTTGAATGTAGGAACAAGTGAGTTATGGCCGATGTTTTTGAGTATTTGAATGATACAAATGGTGCAATGTTTTTGAAGTACTGAACAAGATAGAGCCGTGGTCAGTATGAAATGTTAATAACAAGTCATAGGCAGTCTGTTATTTGCCATGGTCGTAAGTATAGCCTAATCACTGGTATGGACCAAATAGGCATTGGTGGGAACGTATTGTTGCATTTACTGCATTTTATGTTTTTATTTAACATTGTATTCCTATTATGTAGTTCATTGCCTGATAGTGCAAATTTACTGTGGACTCCTGTAAAGGAAGCAGACTGGTAGTAATTATAACTGGAGGGAAAGTACTCTGTTGAGAGTACAGATCCCCGCGAAAGCGAAATTCGCGCCCACCTGCGTCCGTAATTCTCAGTTGAGTGAGTTGAGTTGAGAATGTATTATTTATTATGCGTCAAGTGATTTGTGTGTTTACATTGGAAAAAATCCCCAGTTTACGGCGTTTTGGACAGTAACCTCCACACCCGGCTAGCGATCGTAACCGAAAACGAACTTGGGCTTGCTTTTCCCCCCAGGAACCTTCCCAAAAAATTTCGTCCAGATCCGTCCACGTTTTATTTAGTTATCGTGGTAACAAACAAACAGACAGACAAACCAACGCCGGTAAAAACATAATCCCTCGCTTTCGTGGGGATAATTATGTACAGTGTCCATTACTGTGTTGTAGTTGTAGCTGCAGGTTTAGGAGGGTCATTTGAGCAGTCTGTTAGATACATTTTGCTATATTTAGCTGACCAGTGCATTGATAAGACTTACAGTTGTATGGAAAACTAGAGGGAAAGTACACTCTTGAGAGTACAGATCCCCGCGAAAGCGATATTCCGCCGGCTGCCGCCCTGGCGGGCGGCCAGGCCGTGGCCCTGCGGGCCGAGGGCCAGGTCGTGGCCTGTGGCCACGCCCCGCCTTCCGCTTCATTGTGCGAAAAACACTTACTTATTTACGACGTGGATATGTATCAGTGTATAGATATTCACTGGAGGTTTTTCCTGTGAGTAGCCTAGAATAGGACAGGAAAAACGATGACGAATAAACTAACGTTTTTTGGCTAGCGATCGTAACCGCAAACGAACTTGGGCTTGTTTTCCCCCTAGGAACCTTCCCAAAAAATTTCGTCCAGATCCGTCCACGTTTTATTTAGTTATCGTGGTAACAGACAAACAAACAGAGAGACAAACGTACGCCGGTGATTCCATAATCCTCGCGAAAGCTTTCGCGGGGATAATGAGTTGATACTTATCTGTTGTATTTGTGGGAGTAAGCGTTTTTGTCTGAATATAATATGTAAACTGGCTTATTTGCATTGTAAGTAAAATGCACTGCTATTTCAGAATGATGGCATTTTCATATTTTGAAAAAAATACAGCGTGAAAGATTAGGCACATCAGTATTTTCTCATCCACAGATGTCACTGAAAAGGAAATGGTAAAGCGGTTTTTATCATTTCTGTTTTTCAGTGTTTCTTGCAATTTCTACATCGACGTTACATTAGTGATTTATTATTCACTGAGCGAGCGTTCGTTGCTTGACGTCTTCGGCGAAGCGAATCCTGCGTCGCAGCTGCGGGTTGGAGTCCTGCGTTGTGATACTCCGATATTTGAGGCACGACGTCAGCAGTTCGGACCCTTCGTTGTCCGACGTCCACGAATTTATGCCCGGCCTGGATGATTCGTTGGTGTTCTTGGTGTCCGGTGTATCCCAGCCTGGCGGTCTCCTGGTATGTGAGGCTGACGGTGAGGGTTTTGCCGACGAGGATGAATTTGACGTGGGCGGACGAGCAACGGGCGTGAGCGGTAGCGAGGTGGACGGCTGTGCGACGACGTTGGCGAGCTCAACGCTCCGTTCACGTTGATCGACGCCTGGTTCGACATAACCGTTGGCAATGACCGGCGACAGCACGTGGCTGACTTGTTCGTGGTAGGGTCGCCGATCTCTGTGACGATGTTCTACGCGAGAGCTGTGCAGTTCCGACTGTTCGTTGGCCGACGTCGATGTGTGTGTCTCCGGTCTGTAAGGCTGGTTCTTGTTTTCGGAGTCAGTCGGATCGACGCCCTGCTCGACAGCAAGGTGAGCGCTGACGGCTGTCGATAGCAGGTGTTCGAGTTGATCACGGATCTTGGCCTCGAAGGGTCGCGGAGAAGCCACCGGGTCTCTGCGATGGTGTTCGGCGGGCAGCGATGACCGATGATGCGAGGCCGGGGACCGTGCGGACTGGCTCACGTTAGCTGCTGCTGCTGCTGCTGAAATGTTGCTACGGTCGTCCGTGGATGACGGTAGATCTCCCAGTCGCGGGGACGTAGCGCAGTCGTGGAGTAGTGACGTCCATTCTGCAGGCACGCGGCCCGTCAACCGAGACTCTCCGACATCATCAGCGTCGTCTCTGATTCGTGGCGTCTGCGGAGCGCCAAGCGAGCACGGCGAAGTTTTCGATGTTTCTGACGACGATCGCTTGCCGTCGGGATCGTGCGACTGCGACTTCAGCAGCAGCATCCTCGCTATTCTGGCACAGACAGCTCGATCGGCTTCTGCTACCGCCTCTCTGACGCCTGCTGTCGACAAACCGTCGTCGTCTTCTTTCTCGCCATTACGATAAACAGTAGCCGTGTTGTGCCGTTGGTTGTCTGGATCGTCGTGTCTCGTCGAAGTCTTGGCTGGGTCTACAAAACACGGCAGCTCCGTGACGACCGTCGTCGGAAACAGCGTTTCCTTGCCTTCTTTGGCGTCCGCTACTTCAACAGCGGATAGCAGCTGGACGTCGGTTGGATCGTTTGCGGCCGGACCGCGAATTATTTGTCGTATCTGGCCGTAGAGAAACACGATCTCCTTCTCGTCTAAGTGCTGCGGTTTGTATTCCGCCAAGACGCCATCGTTAACATCCTTCTCGTCGCTGGATGAAGCTGGACTGGATCGACTGAATTCTTCGTCGTCGAAATCCTCGTCAGAGGAGATGGATCCCCGTGGAGTTTTCGAAGACGAAGTTCGCTTGTTTGAATTCGACATTCCGCGCGTTTTCTCTGAGCCTCGCGGTTCTGTCCGTTCGGTGCCGTCCGACGTCGGTGATTTTCTGTCCGGTCTGGAAGATGCGTTTTTGTTCTTGGAGTCTTTTCCCTTATCAGTGTCACGCTGCGACGGCTTCTTGGTGTGCGAGGGCGACTTGGAGGGCTTTGCCGATGGGGAACTTGACCTCCCGAACTTGACATGGCTTTCAAAATCTTTTTCGTTTTTAATATCGTCCGTTTTCTGGTTTTCGTTGTTTGTCTGATCGTTGTCGGGGACGTCGACGAAGTGGCTGACGAACTTGATGTTGAAATAATCGTCGTCGACGCACCCACACTCACAGCTGGCCGTCGGCGGCCGGATGCTCATCTGCACGTACACGTAGCAATTTTCGAATTAGAACGCAGTTCATGGTTTTCACAAACTTCAAAGTATGTACAAATTTCTGAAAAAGAAATGTCATCAGCTTTACAAAACATGCTGATGAATCGATGTCTCCCCAGACAATACAAACAAACAGATGTCTATTATTAAGTGCGTCCGGCAAATACGGATCTGGACAGTCAACACAGTAGGCACTGATTGGGAGAAAGTGTGGTCAGTATACATGGCCTGTAGGCCTAACTTGACCGTCCTTGGCGAGCTGCAGGTAACTAACTAGCTGGTGATATGGCAGACTGCAGTCATCATCACTCATCGACGACTTGCTCACGGACGAGCTGGACACCAGTATTGATTGATGGACATAGTAGTAGGGGTCCACCCCACTATGGCGTCATCAGCTGCGAGCTAACGCGACGAGGCGTGCGGCGTGACGCGGCCGAGGCCGACGGTAGCGGCGGAGTCCAGCGCGTCTGGGCGTGGTAACGCGGTCGGTCTGACTTACATCCTCGATCGAGTGCAGCGCAGTTTTCTAGCGTACTATGGAGTGGCTAAAAGACGTGTGGCGAGCAGTACCTTGACGAGTCCCTTGGCGAGCTGTGTGGGCGGGCTGTAAGTGACGAGCTGGTGGTATGGCAGAGCGCAGTCGTCGTCACTCGCCGACGAGTGGCTCTCGGCGACCTCGACGAGCGCCGGCGTCTCGTCGTCGACGCCCGGGTCCAGCTGCCGGTCGACGTCGAGCGACCGCGCCAGATCGACGTCGTCGCTCGACGAGTCCGACGGCAGACAGTCGGCCGCGCACGGCGGACCCTGCTTCTGCAGCTGCCGGCGGCGCGTCGCCCTGCGTGCGTGCGTGCGTGCGCGCCAAATACGCCGCGTCTCAACTCTCAAACAAGTTATCTTCCCGGGAGCGGCGAGACGATATGCCCCCGCCGATGGCAGTTCGACTCGCGGCGGATCTACGTCCGTCCGCGGACGGGTCCGCAGTCCGCCCATCTCTGGTGGCCGGCGGTGGCGTGTCAGGCAGTCAGCGTGCCTATAGCCTAGGGCAGCTGCGCCCTGGGACAGACAGACGGGCGGATCGCGGTATCGCTTAATGCCCCCCTACGGCGGGGACATAACAACGAGGCACTCGACTTGTGGTCGTAACTTCGGCAAACAGCGATTGTCAGCAACCAAGTTTCAGAATTACAGTGACAAACGACAAGCTGCCACAATAATGCCAGCGACAGCCCACATCGCCGATGCCGCACAGATTATTCTGTCATGTTCGCCAGATGGTGCCAATGTGACTCCCATCTAATACGCCGTTCTTTGGGACCACGCAATAGAGTTTTTACTCCCCCTCCACACACGACAACTCGATCGGTTCATCCGTTTTTGCACAGCTCACCCGTGTGGCCAGAACACAGAGTGACGCTCTCTGTAGCGAGACCACGGTACGTTGCGACACCTGTAACAATAGCCCGCCTCTAGCACTGCTTGCAGTGCCCTGGGCATTTCCTATCAAACACCCAGCCTCGTGTCGTGACCAGAGCGCAGTGGAACTGGTAAACTGTCGTGTACAAACGGACTGCAGTCTGCTTTAGTTCGAGACTAAGCTTAGGACGGCGAAAACACTGGCGAGAATAGCGAGTTATGTCCAATTCGCACCACGGACTCGACGAAACCCAGCAGTTTTGTCGAGCGGTGTGAATTGGACAGCAGTAGATAACCGACGTGCGGCGGTTGTTGTTGATTTGGTCGTTGTCGGCATCCAGCATCTCGGAACTCGAACCGCCGCCCTGTCGACGTTCATCCTCGCCGCCCGCCGACGTCCGTCGTCGCCGTCTCCTCGACGCCCGTGCCGCCGGCGAGGTGGAGGGACTGCGGCAGGTGGCGGAACCACGGCGGCTCGCGGAGTAGTCGGTGGCCGTCGTCCACTGTTTCACGGCGTCGGCGGAGTGGCACGAGTGAAGCGACGTATCGCTCGCAGCGTCGTCGCGGTAGTAGCGTTCAGGTCGCCGGACCCCGCCCGGCCTGGACAGCACCTCGCCGTCGTCGCTCCAGCAGTCCAACAGGCGCCTGTTCCATTTCAAAATATGTGCTTAAAAGTGTCTTTTAAAAAGTGTCTTGCAAACAGTCCGATTTACACGTTTCACCATGCCACACCCCGCAGTCAGCGTCGCACTCCGCGCTGAATAAAGGTCAATAGCGCCACACTCACACAATCAGCCCATTAATGCATCGGCCTATCGGCGCTATCGGCGTTTAAGACATACGTACAGGAATCAGTTACGTCCTCAAAATTTGACGTCATTTGCAGTGTGT
>Ga0126327_10000372_pt1 | contig 10143 bp, 12 predicted proteins | sample InaspJWI30metaG_FD_101392 | JGI IMG/M metagenome (GOLD analysis project Ga0126327, IMG submission 101392) | Marine gutless worms symbiont microbial communities from Oahu, Hawaii - Inanidrilus sp. 1 OAHU.JWI-30 metaG | ecosystem: Host-associated > Annelida > Digestive system > Unclassified... | reverse complement strand
TGTACGGATATGTCCCTCTCTTCTTCCTTCGCCTATATGACGTTGTCTGTTAATCTGTCGTTTGGAAACCAACATAATCTTCGTTATGATCACCAGCGTCAGCGAGCTTCGCGATCCAGACAGCGAGGTCGGCGGCGGAGGAGATATACGCGGCGTAGAGATGGTGATCGGGGCATCGTGCTCCTCCGACGATCCGGCGGCGACCGCTTGCTGATGCCCGGACATATCGGTAAACGTCATCAGGGGCTGGACCGACGTCACCAAAAGCTGGACCGACGTCATCAGGGGTTGTACTGACGTCATCAGGGGCTGGTCGGCGAGGGAAATGGGCGACTCGCACGGCGTTGCGGCGGCGAAGTGGAACACGATCGCGTCGGACGGGAGCGGAGTGAGAGATGAGGCAGCGGCGCCGCGCGAAGTCAGGCTCTCCGAGCGCAGCTTGGACCTATGAGTCCCAGAGGACGGGTCGCCGACGCCCGTCGTGACGATCGTACTCGAGAGACTCGCTGAGGCACACAGAAAGAAGCGATAGTAACGAGGATGCTGTTGGTGGCCGTGCGATGGATCAACAGACAACAAGAACAACGTTTATAAGTATTCTGGTAGCTGTGCAGTCGTATAGGCAGAAAAGAAGATACACAGACACCCAGACAGCTTTGTTCGTCTTGTACGGGACAGAAACTGAGACAGGTTGACATTGAGAAACAGGGAAGTGATTTTAGAGATCAGAAACGGTCAGTTGTTGGATTAATAGACAACGAGTAAGTCAGCGAGACCAGGATAACGCTGAAAAAGAGAATCAGGAAGTCGACTGCAAAGACTCTATGAAGCCAATGGTATCTGCACAGGCAGAAGAGTCACGGAAACTGGAATGGGGTGGACGAAGAGAAGCCGCAAGTCGATTCCAGAGACTCGTTGAAGCAGACCGAAAAGAACGATCGTGACGACGATGATGTATGTGGCCAAACGATGGATCAACAGACAACATCGTGTCGTCGTCGCACCGACGCCCGACGTGACGGACGTCGACTCGCGCGAGGAGGTCGACGACGTGGACGCCAGTCCGCGATGGCGGCGTCGCGACCCGCCGCCGCCGCCCGCCTCGCCGCGGCGACCGTTCGACGGCAGCGCCGGGACCGTGTCGGCCTCGCGCCGGTCGCGCTCGTCCTTGCCGGCCGCTGCCGCTGTCGACGACGACGGCGGCGCGTCGGGGGCGTCTTTCTGTTCCCGTCCCTTGTCGATAAGCTGGGCGCTGAGCACGTGCAGGTACTCCAACTGGTCTGGAACCGAGCTGAAACGCGACATCGACAGACCGCCGCCGGCGTCATCGCGACGGTCCGAACAGTGAGTGTCCACCTCGTAGATCGGCAGATTGATCAGCATCTTCTGGAAGTCCTTGATCTCGGAGTCGTCGGGGCGCGCGGTCCCCGTGCCGACGATACTGGCCGTCGAAGATCGGTGTGAAGAGACGATGTTGTCGGTTGATCCGTCGCTTGGCAATCGACATCATCCTTGCTGTAAATCACTGTTTATTCCTCGCTCCGGAAACAGGTCCTCAACAGCCTCACCCCGGTTTCTGTTCCGCTTTGTAGTACGAACAGAACTGTGTACGAATATGTTTCTATCTTGTTCCTGTGCTTTTGCAACACCATCTTTGAATTCGTCGTTCATCCACTCGCATCATTCTCGTTACGATCGGCCCCTTCGAATTGCTTCAACGAGCCTCTGGAATCAAATTCCTCCTTCTCTCATCGACTAATTTCCGGTCTCTCCATCTCCGACTCGCTGATTCCCGCGTCATACGAGTCTCTGGAATCGACTCCATGTTTACTCTTTCTTAGCATCATCACCCCAGTCTGTCTGTCTCCGTTCTTCTTGCGGTGACACGACGTTGTCGGTTGATCCTCCGTCGATCCTGGTCGACGACGCGATGAAACCCTGCGACTGCGATCGCTTGCGGAGGCTCGGGAGTCGGAAGAACACGCGCCAGCGTCGGTCGTCCGTCCCCGGCGTCTCGGCGGCAGTCAGCGCCGCCGCTCCCTCGGCGATGTCCAGCGGCTGCTGAATAGTGTCGCCGATCGTCTTCATTTCTGCGCAGAAATATCAGCGACGGAATCGCCTCAGAATAACTTGCGGGGGGATTGAATTGATCGATCCAAATGGCAACTGTCGACGGGATAACAAACATTTTGCGCGATTCCGAGATGAGGGGAACTACCCAAATGAGCCACGTCTGGGACGAGTTGTTACTTAGTGACGCCAGAAACCGGAAGTTAGTCCTGATAAAGACCTCAGATCGGAGGTCGTAACGTCTTGATTAGACAGTTACTATTTTGGTTGTGTTCCAGTAGTTAAATAACATTTTGCGTGATTCTTATATATGCCTTGTCTGTATGGAAAGAAAACCTGATCCACATTGTAGCACTGTACTGTCGCCGATCGTCTTCATGACAAGACCCATCACGGCCTGCACCGAGCGTCGGCGCTTGGCTGACCCCACTCGAAGCAGGTGCTTGTCCATGTGTACAACACGGTGGCCGTGACAGACCGCGTCGCGCCGGTCCGTCTGCGACGGCTGAAGTTTGTTTGACGTTTATAGCGAGATGTCGGTCGAAAAATTGTCGATTTTACCCATCGACTTGTGTAGCAGCAGGTGCTTGTCCATGGCCTTTCTGTATCACACGATGGGCTTAAAGCAGCACGGCGCGCTCGCCCACCTGCGACAGCTGACACTCGAGATATCGGTCGAAAATATAAGCCAGTTTTACTTAATGTTTTTTCTCTATGAGCAGGTGCTTGTCCATGGATCCGGCGCGGCGCGTCCGTCGCCGATGAACTTTGAACTCGTCGTCCGGCTGCGCGGCGACGCTCGACGTGGCCGCTCCGCCGGGCACCGTGATCTGGACGTGGACGTTCGACTTGCGGTGCGGCCGGGTTGCCGGGTCCGGCGGCGCCCACGCTGGCGGACACTGCTCCGTGTCGACGACCGGCGGCGGCGTGAGACTGTTGTTGCGGCCAGGCGACGACGACGTTGCGCCCCCGCCGCTGAGCTCAGCGGTGGATACTCAGTGTTATAAACTAGCCAGGCGACGACGACACGGCGTTCCCGGCCACTTAGCTCAGAGGTTGATGCTTAGTGTTATAAACTAGCCAGGCGACGACGACACGGCGCCAGCACAGTTCAGAATCGTCGACGTCTTGCGTCGTCGCAGCATCCCACCGAACATCTTGTGACAAGTTACAAGTTGCAGGCAGCGTGTCCTTGGGATTTTGTCTAGAGGCACCTAGAGACCACTTCGGCGAGGTCTTGGTCTTGCCAAAATTGTGTTGCTTACACCACTGGTTTCATATTAAGGGTGTACGTCCCAGTCGACATTGAATAGGTCATTTCAGAAAAGTTCTTCCCAACTGGCATGATACTGAAAATACTAAATCCAACACAGCTAACACAAATAATAGGAAAGATTTTCAAGGAGCAGAGCTTGCTTTAATCACATTGTACGATATAGGCTGGCAAATGCGGTATCTTTAAGGTATCAAGTTAAGGTTTCACGTCCCACTCGACATGAAATAGGTCATTTCGGAGGCGTGTTCTCTTGGCGTGGTACTACATCACCGAACATCTTGTGGCAGAGCAGGCGCAGCACGATGATTGGGTGAACGACGAGCGGCAAAGTGTCGAAGAAACAGTCGGCGAACGGTCGGCGAAACGTCGCGGCGACGTCTCGCGACTGTTGGTCTGATGCATGGGACGTCGTGGACTCATAGCTGTCTACCTGGCGCACCTGCAGATAAGTAAGGTAAATAAGTAAGTGTATTCTTCCGAAAGCTAACAGTACATGTACGTAGCTTGATTGCATGATTACACAGTACAATACTCAACAAAATACTGAACAAAAGAGAATATGCAAACATGGGTTAGGGGCCTAATGGTACAACTATTGTGAGACTATGTGTGCATGCAATGCAGAACTATACCTCGGAAAATATAAAGACCAGAAAAATCGCAGAAGAATAACTTATAGTGCGAGGCTTAGCCTTGGATATAAAGCGATGGACATATTACAGCTGCTCTAAGTAATTATGTGATAACAAACGTTAACATAACATATTCGTTCAATAAAAGCTGACTACAAAATGCAGCTCTTAAAATGTAAGGAAATGAAAATTATGAAATATACAATTATGAACTATGAAATTTCTTTCATCGGATCCAGCAGCTAATTGTCTGTCATGTGGTCTTGGTCTAAAGTTGTAGCTAGTGGAAACTCGATCAGGAAGCATTATGTACAGTATGTATGTATGTATGTGTGTAATATTTATTAGATGCGACAGACGCACATCAAATAATAAACATAAAAAGCAAAGTCAGAATGACGTACACTACAAAGCAGCAAAAACAAAAACTATTTCACTTGACAAAGCTATATAAACAACGGATAAGAAAAGATTTCTTATGAAGATCAGTAAAATATTCCAGTAGCTGGTATGAACGTATTCGAGTTCCCAAACTGGTACGGTATTCTGGTATGTGGTATTCTTTATGCAAAAAGTCTTTAAACTGTTTTTCATCCGAGTCGTTAAGAGAAGATGATAGGTGTGGCGCACCTGTAGATGGCAGGTGCGTGGAAGACTGTCGATTGCCACCGTTGTCGTTGCCGTTATCGACAATCTGTGCTCACCGCGAATTTCCCTTTCCGCCTCCTTCAACATCGTCCACAAATTTAGTAAGTAAGAAAACAGAACATCTGTATAGCGCTTTATAGTGAGCCTGACTCATCATTAATGCGCTAGGTATGGCAAGTGTTAAGAGGATCACGCAGCTTTACCTGCATCCACAAAATTGGCATGAGTCATCCTACTTTTAGTTCGCAGCCACAGAGCATCACCGTACTTCTTCTGCCTGTAACCTTGAATAGTCATTCGAACATACGACCGTCGCCAGTTTATCACCGCCTTTCTGTATACTACGGTAATGCAGTGCGTCGCGCGGGTCCATCTGCAACAGCTAACACTTACCAAGATATAATTAGATATTGGTCAAAGATCGCCCCAATTTTACCTACCCTACGGTATTTAGCGCCTCCATTAACAGCAACTGCGCTGGAATTTTACCAGGAATTGTGGCGAAAATTAATAATGCATACAAACTACCACAAAACCTAATTGGGTTCAGTCGCTATAACGTGGTGCGTGATCAACAGACACAGGCGCACGGGAGAAACTGCCACCAGATAGACGTGCATCAATATCGTGCTGTGCATAGACGTGGCGTGGTGATGCGCGATAAAACTCAGCCGTCACAAAATGGTGCAGAATTTACGACAGTAGTCAAAATAAACTTTCGAATTCTTCCGCAGCGCACACGGCCACCATTGTCCGCAAATGAACGATCGAATCGCGTGCGTCTTGATGTCCTATCGGCTACTGCCACTGCGTGAAAGAGTAATGGGTCTCCTGCCACCGCCACTCACGTCAGGCCCTGGTTACATGTATCAAACTATCTATCAGTCGTTTATTTCACAGCATCACAAAATACAGGAACCGGGAGACACTACAGCCAAGTTACTGCAGATGCTCTAAACAATACAGAAAGGCAAAAATATGATCGGTGCAATGTAAAATTATTCCACATTGAAAGAATTTTATTTCACACTTGTAGGCCCCTCATGCCCCTAGCATGTTTAAAATAAAAGTGAAAGTCTTTTTACCGGTAAACCGATCATGTGAAAAAAATATTTATAAGCTGCGATAGCCCAGGCGTGCAATTTTTAATCGACACGAAAGAAAACAAATCAATAGTTGATAGACAGCTCCCTCCATTCTCATCCTGCATTAATCGCTAATTGGCTGCAGTGTCAGCTCGTGAAGATTAGGCCTATAGAAAACGCTCGATTTGCCCGAAGTACTTCCAGTTTCATATCGGACTTGATTTCGTGCATGAAATAGAATTTTTTTGCACCGAATAATTATATTTTAGCTTAAAATTCACTTCATATCGCAACCGCAGCTTTAATGCAGTTAGGCTACCTTATCCAGGTTCAGTTTGCGTGTAAATGCAATGAACACTACTGAAATAGAGACGTCTACATCACGAAAGGTAAAAACAGATAAGGCCGTAACAGCCGACACGCTCTGGGGTCTTCCCGGAGCAGCGATCGACGAAGTATCAATGTTCAGCTTAAAGCGGAGTATAAACGACACAACCTGTTGTACAACCGGTTGTATCGCATAAACACCATTTTGCAGTATCATTTGGTCTGATCATAGCCGTTTCCCACAAGCCGCCGGTAACACGTGCACAAACTGCTGTTTTTTTACTTTTAAGGAGGGTTCACTTTACAGCCGCCGAAATAAACTAAACTAAGCTCCAGTTCAGTTAGGCGGCTGGCTGTGAACCCTCCTTTATATTCACCGTTTCATTAATTTGTGTAGCCACAAAAGCACTTCAGGCTGTCGTGTGATTGGTTGGGGTCAGTGAGGTGCGGGAAAAAGTCAGTGATGGAGAGGGTTAACACTTTGTTCACAGCCAGCAAGAAAGCTGAATAAGAGAATTAATAACGGTTTGGTTTATCTTGTTAGTCCGGTAATTAACACCGATCAAATTCAAATAGAATGGAAGAGACGGAAACGTCATTTCGACTTATGTAAGGTGGCCAATGGCGTGGCGATGCATTTGTGTTCAAGAGGTCGCGAGTTGGATATCCGGTCGGGGCGCGGCTGCGTTACGAACGACTCTGGGCAAGTTGTTCATGTGCCCCTGTCATCACGCAGTATGATCTGGTACCGAGGTAAAAGTCGGAGAGGTAAGGGCAGGTCACGGAAGAGGTGCGGTCTACCGTCAATAACGCCGGGCGCAAGCCCACTGCCGGCTCAAGACCAGTGAGACGGAGATGAGCACAGCACCATGGCGTCGCATGGTCCGTGTCTGCACTGCAGCTATGCTGACCATTGTGCTACTTTTCCTTTCTGACACTGCCCGCATAGGACGAGGAGCAGAGTCTATGAAACTCTCGAGCGTCCGTCCGTCTGCTCGTCTGTCTGTCCCATCGATCGACAGCAGCAACGGTCGCCGGCGGGTTTGCTGCTGAGCGCTCCGCGGGCAGGAGATATTGATCGACGACGGGCGCCGGCGCTCAGCAGCAAATGCGGGCAGTGTCATGTTGACAGCCACCGAACGAGGCTGAACAGCGACTGGTTCCAAGGTGGCCAGCGAAGACTACCTGTATAAGTTCGGCGACGATGCCCTCGATGGAGCCGGCGAGCAGCTTGTGCCGGGCGTTCTTCCACAGCAGCGGACCCATCGCCATCTCGTCGATGAATGCGTCCTCGACGTTCTCGTGGACCTGGTGTGCTGCGCCGGCGCCGGTCACCGCGCACTGCACGTAGTCGAACGCTGACGACATCGCCCGCACACACACCGCATCGCTCACAGTTTACACAGTTCACAGTTCACAGTCCGCTCAGCTCACAACTGTAACAGATCATGTATCGAGTAGTGTGGTTCGTGGATGGCTCGGCAGCCGAGTGGTCAGCGTGTTGGACTCAGGCGCAGAAGACCTGGGTTCAAATCGCAGTCGCGACGCTGTTGGGTAACAGTCTTAGGCAAACTGTTGGCACCCATTGTGCCTCTGTTCACCGAGCAGCAAAATTGGTAGCAGTCCTCTTAAGGGTTGCGGGGGTAACTGCAGGCCTGGCGGAAAGTAATGGCAGCCTACCGCCGGGTTTATGACTCACATCACCTGCAGGCTGACTGCCAAGAACTGGGATCAGCTCCGGAACCCCACGCTCGGTAATCGAGTATGGGCTACCTTTACCTTTTAGTGTGATTTGTGCGGGGCGACGGCCGCTACTCGGGTCGTCACAGGCGGAGCGTTGTGTAATCAGTGAAGTAATAATGAGTAATAATTAATTACATTTTTCTGCTTTCATGAACGTTATTAGACAGCGCCGTCGTATTGTCCTTCTTTGGTGCATGCTCGTTAAAAGTCTATACTGTGATATTATTTTTGTAGTCATTAAATGTACGGTGTTGTAATGCAGAGCCTATACTACAATTGGAGCCCCCACTAACGCTGCGATTGGTCCGTCGCCTGCACAGAGGCGTGCGGCGACATCAGAGAATCCCACAACTTGATACACCACCTAATAACACTCGCTGGCGGACTGCATCACGGAAAACGAAAGTCAACAAAATATAACAACAGTCTTCAAAAACATAAAACCAAGACAGTATAGACAAATGTGAAAGCAGGAGACCATGCCTATCTATGAAATCTAGTGGTATGCTTGGTAGGAAAGAGAAGTTCTTAGCTGACCTCTGAAGGTTTTAGTGTCGATGAGTGAGTTCATGCCAAGGAACATTGGTTCATGCAGTGAAGATGGTAGACTGCTCCAAGTTCCGGTTGCAGCACACGAAAACAAAATTGGCGTCCATGCAACCACTGTTTATCCTCTTTCCTCTCCTGTTTTTAAATTCTAATGTCAATGAATATTCTTTTCAATTATCATAGGTGGCCAGCTATGATGCTTATTCCTTTCTGGCAGCCTATACCATTGTCTAACTTGTATGTGTATTTGTTGTGTTCTGACATGGTAAATAAACTTCTCTCTCCCCCTTCCCTTAGAAGGCACACTGCCCCGGCAAATTTTTGAAAATCTGTAAGCGATTCGTACATTTCGGGGGAATTTTCCTCGAACTTATCCACCTCTTATTTGTTAGTTGATTTGTTACGCTGGCCGTGTCCATAGCGTAAAGCGTGAAGCATCGGTCTGGTGGCTGTCTGTCTGTCCCGTCGAGCATAAACCACGTGGCAGCACCGTCGCAGCCAGCGAACGTCTCGGCCCTGCTCTCCGACGGCCGATGCGCTGGCAAATAAACCGGAAATGAAACCGGTAAAAACACCGCAACTAAACGGTGACCTTCAGTGTCGGTCAGTTGCGGCGAACTCGTGACGCCGGCGGTCGGCTGAGATACGGTTTCAATATTCTAACGCGAACTGACAGGCGTAATGGGTCTTCATCAGCATGCACCCGTGGGTCCAAGACCGATCCCCGCCCCCTCGTGTACGCACGGTGTGTGTACTACTCGCCTGCGCTTTATCTTCGTTGACATACGACACACTATCTGGCCGCGCGCCCACTTCGGCGTCGACCAGTTTTAAGACCGCGAAGGTCGAAATAATGTCACCCGGCCATCATTCTCATGCATTCCACGTCCACGACGGTGTGCAGCCGCGCCGCTCGCGACACAGTTGTCCGCTGTTAACGACCGTTTCTTGGTGTATCGCATATCGTATCGGCCCCACTGGCCAATCACTTGAGTCACGCACACCAAGGAGAACACGAGACATGCACCGAACTCACTAACCAGTCTTGACTTTTCACATTTGAGTTTTGTTAAGCCTCGTTCACGCCACATACAGCTAGCGAACTGGAGTTCGTGATTCCGGTGTAAAGTCCCATTGGAATATACGCGTTGAGAACTAAGCGACCTGGTTCGTTGCAGTGCGTGTAGCCGACCAACGCGAAGTAAGGCGTTACGCTGACGCGCTGGACTGCGCACATGACCAATTAACGCTCGGTGTAACTGGATCGACAACTTGTTCAGGTCAGTTTAGACAGGTCAGTTCAAGTGCTGTAAACGAGACTTTAGTCTACCATAGGTACTCAGATGCACAAACTGTCGGTTCAATAAATAATATAGTTTATTTAGCAACGCGAGAGAGCCCTCAATTCAGGTCCCATCGACCAGTTAGGTAATATTTGTCCCCCAATCACTGCAAAATTTTCTCTATGACTGTGACCTTCAATCGTGGCCTTAACATGAACAGCGTTAACATGAACCAGTACGCCGAAAGTCAAGGTCGTCAGTCAAGTTCAAAGGTCAGGGTTAAGATTAGCAAGGATGGCAACACGGTCGGTCTGACCTCGATCCTGCATCAAGGGCATTTTATTTTCTACTGAATGTCTGTGCCACGGTCGAGCTGCTTCAGTGATCATCAACAGCTGATGCCGACGATGTTGCTACTGTCAAATGTGCTAATTTCGTTTCGTTTCTATTTTTTATTGCGTTTGTTTAATTTCTGTTTGTTGTACTTATTTTCTGCTGCCATGTAAGATGGTGAAATAAAGCTGTATATA
>Ga0126327_10000371_pt1 | contig 10154 bp, 7 predicted proteins | sample InaspJWI30metaG_FD_101392 | JGI IMG/M metagenome (GOLD analysis project Ga0126327, IMG submission 101392) | Marine gutless worms symbiont microbial communities from Oahu, Hawaii - Inanidrilus sp. 1 OAHU.JWI-30 metaG | ecosystem: Host-associated > Annelida > Digestive system > Unclassified... | reverse complement strand
GTTACAGACCGAGAATATAACTTCCAGCTCTGTTCGTGGCACGATGCTTGGGCGAAATCGAGAGTCTCGATCGAGACCCGGGAATTGCGACTCGAGACCCGGGAATGTGATTTCCCGGGAATTAACATCCCTAGCTAACACTGACCCTAATGTTACTCACCCACCTAACATAACCACACTTTCAGCACTGCACTTGTATCTTGCATTCATCCCATTGCCACATGGCATCCCCACTAGTCTGCATTTTACCAAAATTCTTTGGCTTATTGTAGCCAAATGCCCTGTTTGCCTTTTGTTACTGTATTGATTCAGTTGATGACTGTCACTTATTAATTTAAAGCAGTTGTTATAAACTATTCTGCTATTATTTTGTGTTGTTTGTAGTGATAACTATTTGCTGGATGGATTTGTTGAGTGAAACATGTCAGAACTGAGGAGACTGGTGTAGTAGTAAATCATGATTGATGTACATCGTACTGGCAGTTAGACCCATGTGAGTGCTTATGTTTGAGGGTATTTTTGTCAATGGCCGACTTTTACCCGCTGTCAGTACCTCCACTAGACTGTGCATCTACTGATGATCAAGTACTTGGTAATGATAGCTGTCAGTCTTCTGTGTTGGCCGAATCTCCGTCGTCGTTGTCAAGCATTAAGCAGGAACCAGCGGATGCCACTGTTTCCGTGTCATGTTTTCAGGACAGAGATGTCAGTGTAGCCGACTCAAATAGTTGCGGAGCTGGGCAGCAGCCATTCATTGCATGCCGAGTGTGTGGTGACAAGGCATCAGGTTATCATTATGGAGTTACCTCATGTGAAGGATGCAAGGTATCTAGCCACATTCCCTTGGTTGCTTTCAGTAAGCATCTTGCATTAGTTAGTATATAGAATTTGCAATGATTATCCATACGACTACGAGACAGTGTTTTGTTACTTTATTTCTGTATTTCATTTCACAGGTGCAAGCGTATGCAAAATCAAGGTTATAGACTAAGAGCTTATATAAAATCAAAATTAAGAACACTGCAGAACTTGGTTATAAAAATGGATTTGCTTGATAACATTAATAATATTGATATTGTTGCTTTCACACAACTCTAAGAGAATGGACTATTTAGTATTTTTTACGGACATTTTGCAGGTTGATAGTATGGAGACAGGTGTTTGTTTTATACGAACTGCATAGTTGATGCAGTTTTGAGCTGCATTCAGTGGTCTGTAACTTCTTGAATAATATTTGAACTCTCTGAACTGTCACAGTTTTGCCATATCAAAAAATGTTTTGAATGTCACATGCCACTGCAGTATTCTAGAGGGTCTGTTATATTGTCAGTGGTTTTAGGTACTGGCCAGTCTTATTCATATGCCACCCAAAATAAAATAAATACACCATGTTGTTTGAGTTTGATATGTACTGTTTCTGTTTTTGTAGGGTTTCTTCAGACGCAGTATGCAGAAACAGATGGAATACCGTTGTTTGCGAGAAGGTCGCTGTCTTGTAATGCGTCTCAATCGTAACAGATGCCAGTACTGTCGTTTCAAGAAGTGCCTTGCTGTCGGGATGTCGCGAGACTGTAAGCTCTGTCGTTCATTTGGTCTATTAGTCAGCTGGTCATCCAGCTTATCTTGTTGATTGTGTCTCTGTGTGTTTAATGTTTTTGGTCTGCAGTAGTTAAATGCCTATACACAGTATACAGGTTTAGTTGTTTTTTTGGTTTGAAGGTTGGCACAGACTATAGCTACTTTGTATTAGATTGTGGTCTGGAGACTTCCCCCAAAATAAGTGAAAATTCACCCCACACCTGTTGTTTGTTTCATGAAGTAATGTGGATCTGACTAAAACGGTTGATTTTATTTTATGCACTTGCTGTCATTTCGATACACATTCCTGAAACAGTAACAAAAGTAGGGCAACAGAAGTGCCTAGGTTAGTGGCTGGGCCGCAGTCGGCTGTTTCCAGCATGCTGAGCTCTTGCTGTGATTAGTGACAGCCTATCACACTGTGTCCCTTAGTCTTGTATCCCGTTGATTGCCCTTTGAAAGTCACTTGGTAGAAAGTTTAGCTTCATGCTGATGTATTTTGTGCAGCAGTGCGCTATGGACGTGTACCGAAGCGATCATTGAGTGCCGATGATCAACCAGTGAGTACAACCGAATCATTGGAAATGCAGCCTGGTGCGTCGACGGAAAGTACAGCAGCTGCGGACGACACCCAGTTGACGGGTACTGAGACTGAGGAGGACATTGCTGCGTTCGAAAACCAACAGTTGGCTGTGTTTGACGTCATCCTGAGTGTGGCACATTCACACACCGTCCACTGTGACACTACGGAGGACAAAGTGGCAGCACTCACCAAGAAACCCGCATCATTGGTAACTTGCAGTTTTGTATCTAACTCTGATCATTCTTTCAAGGAGTAAGTGACACACAGACCTGGAGATCCCAGATTTGCTGCTTTGGTTTACTTTGTCATATATGGTATTGATACTGATAAAACAAGACAGTTGGATGTAGGACTAGGTTTGTGTTTGTCTCATGGCTCCTCTTGTCCTTAGAACTACAGGTGTATCTTTACCCGCTTTACAGGATGGTATAGTAATGTTCAGATAATGGACTGTATCCGTAACTTTTCCAAAGAGAGTTTCTGGTTGTAGCAATGAAGGAAAAATCTTGATTGGCCTGCCGTGGCTGAAATGAATTAAAATATACAATTGGCAGTTCTCTTGTTCATTTGTAATATTTTAGTTGAGTAGTAGTTACCCTGTAACTGTTTTATTGAACGTTTAAGGGCAGCTGCTAGTGTTCTCGTTGGTCCTTGCTGTCCTGCTCTTCTCAATTGCATCGATATCGATGTGCATATGGTATTATTGGGCAAATAAAAATGATGATAATTCGTTCATCTGTGGTTGTTGTGATAGTTGCCGCGGCATCAGCAGGAACGTGTGCAGATGCTGCCAGTCGACGGTCAGACTGTTGCGTGTCGGTGTGCAATGTTTGACAATTTTGCTGTGCTTGTCACTCCGAGCATCAACAGAGTTGTGGAATTTGCCAAGCGCATACCAGGCAGTTGTTCAACTTTTTCTGACATTGGCTGTGGCATTTATACAATCCTGCTTTGTTTCTGTTTTTTATTTGTGTCTGTTGCTTATTGCTTTGGTTTAGTGCCATATCATAATTTACATTTTCTTTTGAGTGACAGATGCTGTCTGTTTTAACACCATATTTCATGATGTTTTGCTGAGCTGCTTACAGCCACAGTTCTGGAATTGACTTGATTGACCTTTTGTCTTTTTCTATGTACTGAATTTCTCTGACCTCATTCTTGCTATTACCTATGCAGATTCCTGTCTTATGCTGTTGTGTAACTTCTACCTTTAATTTTCCTCACATCTTAAATGATAAATAACACCCTACCAATCTTAAATAAGTATGTGCCGTTTAAATAATGTGTTTAGCTTGTTTACCAAAGGTTTCAGTAATTTTATAAAATCATGAACATTGTGATTTATTTGTTAAAAGCATGTGCACCTGAGTTTACATTAATAGTAACAGTATTGATCTAATACTGGCATCAGAGAGATGATGTAAGTGTGGTATTTGTTCTCTTAGGAGTCAGTTGCTGGATTACAAGAGGATGAGACGTCCAGTAGGTGGATTTTCCTGGTTAACATGATGCTTTGAGATAAATTAGGTGCTTGGACACTGTTTACTGGGTGTGTGGAAGGGCATTGAGTCTTAAAAACTGAGCTCCTGTTATTGCTGAAGATTCTCTTTTGCATGATCTGGTCCAGCATCAAGTGAATCTAGAGATGAAGGCTGGTTGCAGTGAGAATGAAGTGTATGTACAGAATAAAACTGACAGTGCGTGTGAATTCATTGGTTACAGTGATTCCGTCTTTTGATAATATTGCATGTTGATGGTTTTTGCAGAGTTTCAGCAGTTGTTGTGTCAAGACGATCAGCTAATATTGATCAAGTCAAGCTTTTTTGAAGTCTGGATGACACGCATGGCGCGAATGTTTGACACAGCACACATGACGCTTCTGTTCACTGATGGAAGCATCGTGCCACGAACAGAGCTGGAAGTTATATTCTCGGTCTGTAACTGCAGTTATTGGTTACCTGCAGCACTATAAATAACACATTAATACTAATAATGCAAGGTATATACATATATATCTGTACATTTAAGAACGTAAGAGTAATGCATTTACATATTAAGTGGCGGGCATGGCTCAACACGATTGGCTGAGGGCAGCGCGTAGGCAGCATCTGAGAATGCTGGATAACCTCAGAATGTAGGCCTATAGACGCTGTACGGCATGGCGACCCAGCCCGGTCGACTAAGGCTGAAGGCCATGTGTGTCTGTTGACACGGAGGGTGTGGCGCAGGCTCTGTGCGGTCGGCGCCGGTACGTGACATTTGCCCCCTTCCTGGACACATGCCCCCGTAACTAACCCTCGCCTGGGGCAGACCAGAGACAGATGTACGCGACGGTTGTTTTCGCGGGAGGTGTCCGGGGAGCAAATGTCTGGTCACGTGAGATGACAGCAGCTGCTGCAGTAGGCCCACAGTGTTGGGCCATGCGAGATGACTCCGTTATTGACAGCCGGCTGAAGTTCACAAAGCTGCCGGTATCGCATCCTTCCAGCTGACTCACTGACTGCCAAGACCTCCTCCTCACTGCAGCTGCTGGACCTGGACCTTAGTTCACCTGCAAGCAGCATGATCTACTTTCACAACTAGACCAGCAGGTGGGTAGAGGGCCATGTGTGGATGATAGAGCAGACGCCGTGTGACAGAAAACATCTCTGCATGCAGATGCTAATTAACTGATAGCGGCGGCCTTCTGTTGAGCTGAGTGGGCATCGCAGCCGTCGCAAGGTGCGCGTCCTGACGGGTATCGGATATCAGGCATCATCTACATCAGCAGCCGGCGGTCTGCACGTTGTTAGACGTTCGATTCAAGCACCGTTCACACTATGCACATCGCTCACCATTTGTAGTGCAATTCATTAAAAGCAACGACTCTGTTCACAGTACACGTGCACAGACACGACGCCGTGCGTGCTTACTGTGAATGGCGTCACTGTTTTTGATTAGTCTGACTACAGTAGACACTGCACGACGATGATGATGTCACCATGCGTCACGGCATTGTCGTCGTCGTCATCAACTGACCGTGCTGAGAGACAGCGACGTCGTCATTGCTGTCGATGACGAGTTGTGTGAATATCGTTCCTATGCCCAAGCTGTGTGGCGTCATATCCAGTATCGGTGTCGGTGCAGCTGCAGCCTATAGTATCGGGTATTGGTCGCCAGCACGGTATCGGTCTAACCCTATCATGCGAATAACCGTCATGATATGGCATCAGCGCATTTGTGGTCTGGCGTTAGGTTATGATGTGTAGAAATAACTCATGCTGCTAGAACTTGCAGTGATAACTGTGTAACTGTAGGTGGAATTTGTTGCCGAATGCTTCAACTTTGCGCTGAACTTCAGTCATCTTTCTCTGACTGACACTGAAGTGGGCTTGGTGACCAGTCTGATACTGACATCTAGTGGTTAGTCCGCTACACTTACTACAAATAGCAGGCATTCTGGTCATCCTGATACATTGCTATAGTTGACAGTAAAATATGACCTATTCTCTTTTTTTATTTGCCATCACTGCTTTGACACCGTTGTTTGATGTAGGAAGGGCATGTGGACTGTAAGTCATGTGAAGCAGTCTGTTGAAGGTTGCTAATTACATTCGGGGAGGCTGTTAAGCCATCATTTAGCTGCAGAATTAGCTGACAATGTCGCCATTAAATTGCTGATGCAGTATGGCTCACAAGTGCACATTATGACGACAGTGGCATCCTCTTGGGACCTGCTATAACTTGGAAAATGATCTCGTGAATTTTGCCAGTTAAAGAAAAACAGACTAGACTACTGATAGTAGTTCTCTTACTATATGTAGATGATTTCTTATATTATCGAACCTCGTTTTTGTTTGCTTGCTCTGCATTAGCCCTGTAGTGAGGTGTGTGTTCTGTCCAGACCGTGCTGGGCTGACTGATGGGCCTACTGTTGAAATTGTCCGCCAGCGTTTGCTCAGTGCCATGGACCTTCAGCTCGGACGTAATCATCCCCAGGAACCAGCGCTGCTTTCAACAGTCCTCTCGTTTCTGCCACGTCTCCGCTTGCTGTCAGCGGCCCACTGTGCTGAACTGGAGTGGTATCGGCTGAACTGGCGCCGCTTACTTGGGCTTCCGCCTCTCTTTGCAGAGCTACACGACATACCAACATCTCCTGAGGATGAAGAAGATGGCAATGACAACTTGGCAGCATCTGCAGCTAACAGCAATGAGTAAAGTGATTGTGGATTCAGTTTGATAATTTGTTAATCTGTTCAGGGTTTGGTGGCAATATCTGGCCAGTAATGCCTCTCTTTGTGTTGTTGTTCTTTTATGCTTGGTTGCAGTGCCACTTAAGTGAAGTGTTGCCATTTGCAATTTTGGTGTTTTGAAATAGTAATAACAATGGTAATGTGCTGATGTTCCTCACTGACTGCTAAATTATTGTCTTTGACATATCCTAATTGGTAGTCCTATTTACCCCCCTAAGAAACTTTAGTTGTTGACTTTGATATCCTCAAAATTTGAAGTGATATACCAATGAGTGAAATTTTATTTGTTTGATTTCTTGCTTATTTTATAGACGAAATTTTGCCAGTAAAAATTGTACAATTGTAGGTCCTACAACTTATGAGCATTGCAGTACCAAAAGTCTGCAGTGACAGTTTTCGAAACATTAAAACTCTTGTTTTTTTCTATGTTTTAAATACCAGCTAATGTTTCAAGACTTCACGGCTGATTTTATAGTTCTCTAAATGCAGTATCAAGGGTTTTGCTATGATTTAACACATTTTGATAACATCTACTAGATACAAAGAGCCTACTGTGCCATGTAATATGGCATGAGATTTCATACATCTGCCGCTACACAATTTCCGAGCATTTGCTTCTACTTTGTTTACTGTTAGTAGCTGGTGACAGTTGCTGATTCTGTGAACTCTTGTGACTGATTAACATCTAAACTTTCAGTTGTGTTCCATCGGTGACAGACATCTGAATTATCAGCTTGCCGATAGTGTTCTGTTGAACTTCAGTTTGTTTGTACTTTTGTAGTGAGTCCAGTTGAGCGTGTCGTACAAAACATCTATGCTCAGGGCAACATTTGTGTGTTTTTACTCAGGGCTCTTTACCCATCATGTGTTTCATTGTTTCTTGTCAGATCAGAAACATCTAGCTGCCGCTCGTGTGTATGTCAGTGCTTCTTGTAGCTGATGCTCTGCATCGTGCAAATTTGTTTGCAAAATAGCTGTGTTAGGTAATAGTGTACTGGGTCAGTTCACACATTCTGCTGAACTTCTCCACTGTAATGCTCATATTTATACTGATGACCAAATCAGACTTCACCGTGATATGTGGGAAAGAAGCTGTAATGTCAGTTGGATATCTATGTGCAATGCATATATATGGTTAATGTTTGCTGCAGTGATTTCCTTATAATATGCAAGTGGCAAATGTGCATGATTTTATATACATTTGTATGCAAGCTGCTGCTGCTGCCGCACAGTGTATCAGATTAGCTCAAATCAGCTTCTAGCCGAACATTGTTTTTGATTTCTCTCTCAGGAAATAATTTGTTTATTGTTGTTGAGTTGTTAGTTTACTTGTTTCTTTAATTGTGTTATTTTGCTTCTGATATAACATTTTGTTTGTTTCGGTTGTGAAATTGTTGGATGTCACCGGTTTGTGTGTTATAGATTTACTGAATGTCACCTAAACATACTATCTACAGACTGGTGCCTACATGATTCATGTGTTTAGGTGGTGTGCACCACAGTAGTGTACTTTTTCAGAATGCCAGGTCCACTCACTCCACTGAACACATTTGAGGAGTGATAACTGAAGGATGAGAGCACAGATCATCAGTACCATTATTTGCTCTAATATGTACCATATTTGTTCACAATGTGTTATAAGCAATTCTTATGAGGGGAGCAGTAGTTTAGGTTTTGTGCATTTTTCTGTTGTATCTTGGGATATTTTGTGTTAGGATTAGTTTTCAGGCATATTAAAAACTTTTTTTGGTACTTTGTTGGTTATTTTGAGGTCATTTGTCAACACCAGTGCAATTAATTGCTTGGAAAGACTGGTCTCTGAAATGTCTCGAGAGGTATTTAACTGAGCTTACCCAGTTACATGTTAACATTGAGTGCATTAGAGATAAGTATTGCACACATTATACACTGCTGTACAAATAACCTGTTTACTACTTGACTTGTGTCATGAAACTATCTAAATTCTTCCACATGTACTGTGAACATATTTTTGTTTGGTATCTGTTTGCTGTGCCATAACTGTAGTGTGTAGCTCTATCGTGATGATAGCGAATGTGTGATGTGTAATACTGTAGAGTAGATTCGTGTTTTGCGTGGACTATCAAAGCTTGTGGTTGTTAGCATTGTTATGTCACTTGGCCAGGTTACTACTTGTACAGTGATGTGTCATATAGCGTATATTGTCTGCAGCTGACTTGTGCTGAATGCCAGTAAATACTAATCAGTTACTTCTCAGCAAGTCTGCTGTACAACTCGTTACCAGCCTAATATATGTTTACTGTTATATAGCAGCCCACTACCTCGTTAGCTGCATGTTTCTTATTGTCTCATTATTTCAACATGTTTTTGCAACCACAGTTTTAAGTGCCTGTAAAAGATTGTTAGTGCATTTTATTAGCTGTTAAGTCACTCTGATTTGGATTGTTTGTCGTGTTTTATTTACTAACAGATTTGTGGCACGGGTTATCTTTACTGTACTGTATGTGTGTAAAATGTGCATAATTTTTTGTGGAGTGGTGTGGACAGCATGCTGTAAAACTCACGCGTATTACTGCAGCTTATTTCGCAATTCATATTTATATATGTAGTTAACTTGTAACATCTCAGAGTCACTACAAGGGTGCCATAATGTAGATAACGACTGTGAAAGACGTTTTTATGTGTCTGAACATGAAGTTCGTAGCTGTTCTTCCGTTGCCATTGGAGTTGATAGTTACTGGCAGCTATAGTGTTGGGCAGTTTTGTGGTACACATATTCAGAGTTAAACTTGTAGTCCATCCTTTTAATTCCCTTTTTCGTTTTGTTCGATACAGAAACCAACTAACCTGCATAAAGGCAATGCATTGACATACACACTTTTCTCACTCTGACATTGATGAACTGTAATATCATTGACTTATTCAACCTACATCAGCCACAAAGGCATAAAAACATTGTGTTGAAATCACTGTTAAGTATCTGTCAGTTGTCCAGCCTGCCAATGGCAAATGTCTGTGAGAATTGGACTTGCCTGCTGTTTTGTTGAGCATAATATATTGCATAATGTTAGTGTTGATATAAGTCAGCCGTGGTGGTGCTTGCAGCTTCATCCGTTGATTGGTGTCAACAGGATGTATTTTTAATGAATCCAGCCTTGCTTTATACCGATGCTGACTGCTGATGCTTTTGCGTGCGTGTATAATTGTATATGTGTATTTGTAGGCTAGTAGTTGACATGAGAGTACCGAATAGCAGTGTGCTAGTTTAATTATATGAATTCTACCTCAGGTAATGACATTTGCTCGTGTTCAGTCTGCCTGCAGTAGCCTCACTTCTTGCTTACTGTTCGCTGCAGCATATGGGGTGATGCAGAAAGGCTTACAGATCACTGTTAAAAAGGTGCCACATGTACAGAGTAATGTAGCAACATGTGTAGGACGTTGTGACATCTTTAATGATAACTAATGCTAAAAGAATTTGCTGATTGTGAAAGAATGTGACGTTATGTCTGCATTTGGCAGAGTTTTATGGGCAAGGGTATGCTGGTAACTTTGATTCACAGTGGCCAGAGGTAATCGCATTATGCCATTCTGTATTATCTTTGATATCATATTATTGTGCAACAAAGTAACACTAGAATATTGTATTTTTATTAGATAAAACTGGTAAAACTTATGCTGTGAATAGCAGTGTTTGTCATATGCTTGTGGCCAGTTTTGGTCGATACATTGATCATTGCAAGAATTGCAACTAGATGATTTACAGTTGCACATTCATTTTG
>Ga0126327_10000370_pt1 | contig 10157 bp, 8 predicted proteins | sample InaspJWI30metaG_FD_101392 | JGI IMG/M metagenome (GOLD analysis project Ga0126327, IMG submission 101392) | Marine gutless worms symbiont microbial communities from Oahu, Hawaii - Inanidrilus sp. 1 OAHU.JWI-30 metaG | ecosystem: Host-associated > Annelida > Digestive system > Unclassified... | reverse complement strand
TGACCCTGACCACGCCCACTTAGGGAGCACTCACTCATCACAAGACTAAGACTTCACATAGCCGACCCGTGTACAAAATCTGAAGTCTCTAGCGTTAGCCGTTGCGGAGATATTACATGGGGTATAAAATTCTAAAACGGGTTATTTGACAGTGACCACGCCCCTTTCAGGGAAGATTTTTCTTCGGCAGGGTGGGACGTGCTATGGTAAGCCAATGTACCAAATATGAAGTCTCTAGGTTCCCGTGGCGTAGCCAGCAATGTGAATTGGGGGGCTTCCCGTCCCTTGCCATCTCCTCTCCTCCCCTCCCCTCCCCCTATTTTAACGGGGATCCGGGGGTTATACCCCTGGAAATTTTTTGAAATTAAAGGTGCTCGTAGGTGAGTTTTATAGCATTTTTGGCCTCAAAATTAACACCTTTATGAACCATGTTTTTTTAGCAAAACTTTCGAATTTCAATTAAATAGGCTATACAAGTAGACATGTTGGACATTTGATAGAAATACCCCCTTCCCGTTGGGTTATCGTAACATGCACGACCGGATTTAGCTAGAGGGAAGCCTGGGCCAAGCTTAATTGTTGTGGGTCATTAGATGCACGGGAGACTGTAAAAGCTTTAAGATTTTTATTAATTTTGTAGAAAAAGTGCAGATAATTTGAAGTTATTTTTTGATATTTTGAGTAAATTTGTAACACTAATATCGTCTTTCAGATGTAAACATAGCGTTAATTCTTTTTTTGCCCGGCCATTGGGGGGCCTGGGTCCCCTTCTCTACGCCAGAGCTAGGTTCACCCGTTACGAAGCGCTATGAATGGCGGTCCAAAATGCAGAAAATGGGGTGGTTAGGGGGCACTCAAGGTCAACAACAATGTCACCATTCGATAGAGTGCATACGACTTCCTATTCGACTTTAATAGAAACTATGTGTCTGTCTTTTACCGTTTTCGACATATAGCCAGTTATTAGTCGAAAGTCGCCGATTTTGACCACCCCACCTGCATTCGGCGCCCTCGTAGGGGGTGACCCCAATCGAATTTCGCGGAGATCTTTGGCATCAGAAAACTAGAGTCCCTGGGGTATCGTGTGGTGTTGTTTGTGTGATCCTACGTTTAGCCGTTTTAGTACAACACCGACTTGTGACGGACAGACAGACAGACAGACGGACGGACAGACAGACAGACGGACGGACAGACACAGGGCCATGGCTAGTACCGCGGATGCATAGCATCGCGCGGTAAAAACTGAGTGGTGGGGTGTTGGCATGGTTATCTGTCTGGAGCGAGATGCAGACTTGCATATGGCCCAGCTGATGCCCCTGCCACTCACTGTCTCTTACTTCAGTAAAATCCTATTTGTTTTACCTTTCTGGTACCGGCTCACCCGGGCAGTCCCGGACAAAGGGCCATTAAACGAGTGTGTGTATGTGATCAGTTAAAGCAGCAGTTAACTAGACGGTGTCTCAGACGACGAAGCTTTCTTCTTCGACTTTCTCTGCGACCTGCTGACTGCACGTTGCTGCCGTGGCTCAAGATTGCCTGAAGCAGTCCTTTCATCCGCCGGCATTTCACTACTGTCCTCAGGCACCGCACACACAGCTTTCTGCGACTGAGTGCCAGCTGTTGCTTCTGAGACAGGACCGGGTCGTGCGTGGAAAACTTTTATGTGCACGGCCGACGATCGGCGACTCCGAGTTTTAGCTTCGTGTTCGTCATCGACGGGGATGAAGTCGTCGATTAGGTCGATGGTGGAAGTGTTTGTCGACACTTCCAGAGGCGCAACGCACCCGACGCTGGAGAGCTTCAGCTGCAGAGCAATGTTGATAGCTCTGTCGACTGCAGCACCGAGGCCATGAATGTAGATGGCATCGTACTTGCCGGACTCCAGTAGTTTACGACACCTGCCAGTTCACACAAACAACATTCTCGTTTAATAAAATTAAAATTAAGGACAATGTATATACCGCAGACAGTATATATCGCCCAATGCTTTGACACTGTTAGCTCAGTGTCAGGAAAAGCATCTGGCTCATGAACAAATTGAGTGATGAGGTGTTGGTGTGATTATCTGACTCGAGCAAGGTGCAGACTGTTAACATAGCTATGGAACAGCAGATGCCACTGCATCCCAAAACTAGAGCATTCCAATTCGCGATTCGAATCGATTCGATTCGTTATGCGCATCGATACGTTTAGTAAAAAAATCGGCCTTTCGATTCACTAGTTGTCATGCAGTTTTTTCTTGTTTATTTATTGTATAGTCTCAGCTAAAAAAATGATGACAAAGAGGATGCCATAGATCGTTATAAATGGAGGAAGATGATAAAGGATGTCCGATGATCAGGATGGGTGTGAGTGGGTGAATGTTTCTTCTGGTACCGGCCTACCCGGGTAGTCCCAGACAAAAGGCCGTTTAACGGTTGTGTGTGTGTCTCAGCCAAAAAATAAGCTGACGTCATTGTTTGCGGCGTTTAATACTTTAGACTTTTTTTAACTTGTTGGAAATTGTCTAATTGATACTGATACGGCACAGAATGAACCACAGCGTAAAGAGACGCCGCCAAGCCCTTCACTAAACTCACCATCATTACTATTTGAATATCAGTGTAGAAGCGGCAAATATATCAGATTGGCGAATCGAATCAAATCGAAAAAATCAATTCGGTAGCGAGAATTGAATCGAATCGAAACTTTTTTGCCAGAATTGGAATGTGAATGCTCTACCCAAAACCTCATTATCTCTGGCCTCACTTAAATCCACACTGGTTTTTCCTTTCTGGGACTGGATTACACAGGTTGTCCTTGAAAACAGGCCATTAAACAGGTGTAGTGTAGTATTATTATTAGTAGTAGTAGTACTATACAGGGTGTGATAAAAATCAGGGCACAGACTCCTGACCATAATTCTGTCAATTCCAAACCGATTTAAGAATTTTTTTCACTGGAAGATTCCTTGTAAATTTGCAGTTTAACGGATGTCAAAAATCCCACCGCACCTTGCATATGTTGCTACACTACCTTGTGAAACAGTAATGTCAGCAAAACAAGCCATTAACGACAAATTACAAGGTAGTGTAGCTCCATACTTAAGGTGTGGTGGGGGCTGTTAATAACCAAATTAAGAAAGGCTTATTGCTGCGTCTGTGAGTGAACAAATTTTTAAAACCGGTGAATGTTTGGCACAGTTACAAGCAAGAACGTGATTTAAAGAGTTCACGTAAGTCTATAATTGCTTTCCCCAAGGGTCTTTTTAGGGACTTTTTTGGACTCCACAATACTCCCCTCCCCTCTCCTTAAAAGTAGGCCCCCTGAATCCAGCTGGGGAGTCTGGGCGAGCGCTGTAAGCTCCCCCGCGGCGTATGGGGTGGATTTTGGCGCAGTTTAGCCTTAAAATCTGACAAATGGTGGCTATATTGGACTCCACATTTTTCAGTCTTGGACTCCACATTTTGGTTGGACTCCACGCTGAAAATAGACCCTGCTGCCTCGCCTTTAAATCCAGTTACTACATCGTGATAGCCTTGCCTTGCCAGCTGTGCTCTGAAGTCGGTTTTTCTGCTAACGTACACATCGTTTGGACGTTTTGGCAATCTTCTTGGCAGGCGTTTCGTAAGTACATACTCTTCTGAATCAATCTTCGGGATGTCAGCCTCATCGGCGTGCGTTTTGTTACCCTTTCCTATCGCCTCCATTGACGCCAACCTATTATCGCTCACAGTAAAAAACATCAACATCCGGTATATTAGTGAAGGTCAATTCTGGAATTTTCGCTAGCAAATACCGTTATACTGGTAGTTAACAGTACAAAGTGCAGTTATGCACCGTAGTAGTAGCGGTAACTTTCTTTAATCCAACCTTTGTCAATTGCAAAGCCACATAAATTTTGGAGATTAAAAATCGACGAAATAAAATAAAATATAAGCTTAATCAAGAGGTATTGTATAACCACAAGGTAGATCTCCATGGCACCTCCCCAGAGATCTGGCTTAGCCCGAGGGGTCATGTAGACTTGAGCAGCCTTGGAATTTACCCATCCGTGTGTAACTTTTGCAATTTTCCGTTGAAAGTGTTTACAGAAACAGCAGAAACAGATTGTTCGTCCAAGGAATTCCAAGTATTGATAACTCGTTCAGTAAAGAAGTGTTGACGTAAATCAGTACGATCTCTTCTTTTATGCAACTTTAATGAATGTTTACTGGTGTTAAAATTGTAAGAAAATTGAAAGAAAGTGTCGAAACTAACTGATGGGAATCCATGGATGATTTTATAAACTTTTTTTATAAACTTCAATTAGATCAGTAGAAATCGAACGTGGCCCATCTCTACACGCTCCAGATTTACGCGAGTATGATCCTGCCAACGTAAACATAAACAAGCAACAGTGGCTCAGTGTGTAGTTTTAAGCGTTCTAAATTACGCATATATATGACGGGACGCGAGTTAAGGTTTGTGACTGTGACTCTAGCGTTTGTCTGTGATGTCATGTGGGTGGTCAGGAAGGAGGGTTTGTTCGAGATTTGAATATTTTCACAGTTACTAACCCAGACACCGTGTTACTGTGAAATCTGTTAACAGGGGTACCGTGTTGTATCGGTCTGGCACATAAACGCAACGTAATCGACATAAAATATTCAAAAGACTTTACCTGCAACTGTATGACTAAGTGTACATGTGCGGCCTTTGCTGTCAGCTTGTGTTTATTCTAAAGCGTTTGCATTATTTGCATATTTGCATATGCTGTAATGAGCTACTTACCAGTTGGTGTGCATATTTACATATTCACAGTGGTCGGGAGATGCGGGAACAGCTGCATTGGCGTCGTTCACTGGACATAGTGTCCGCACTGCCGCAGAAAGGTGGCAGCAAGGACTATGAACCCGATGGATCGTGGCTTCAGCAGAGAAGGCTGGAGAACTTCTACACCGAACGACTGAGCATCCTGCAAGAAGAGCGCGTCCACACTCAGTGTGTCTTTTTTTCTGTTTTTGTTCCGTTTCTTGCTTTCTTCCGATCTGCCTATGAACATGTACATTACAAACCCGGGCCCGATTTGGAAAATATCTTATGACAATCTTACGATTATCTTACAATAATGCCGGATGTCTAATTTACAGAACATCTTACGAAGAATGCAAGGCATCTCTTAGATAGTATCCACTTGCAAAATTGTAAGATTGTGGAAGATAGTGTTTGTAAATTAACTTACGATATTACTGGGACAAATCTTAGGACGTTGAAAGTCACTATCGTAAGTCGATCTTACAATAAACTTTAGATCGTCTTATGATAAATCATAAGATATTTTGTAAATAGGGCCCCTGACTTTTATGCTGAGCCAAGTTACTGTATCAGCATAGGAAGTTATAGATGACAACCCGTGTGAGCTGGTACCAGAAAGGTAAAATCAATGTGGATTTTCCTGAAGCAATAGACAGTTAGTGGCAGTGGCGTCAGCTGGGCCATATGCAAGTCTGCACCTCACTGCAGACAGATAGCCATGCCAGCACCCCACTACTCAGTTTTTTTACAGGCCGCATGCCCTTCCTGCCGTCCATGAAACAAGTGTTAAAGCACTGAAATCAGATATGGCAGGAGAAAAGTGACATTATAATAGTTACGTACTATTATTATTATAGTTACATATTATTGGAGGTTGCGTGATCGTTATGGTGAATACAAATTTTGTGTCAACTGCAGTAACTTTTTCTGTTTCTTATTTTTCCAGTGCTGTGGTTGCTGTTGCCGAGTTTCAGATGCTTTGTAAACTATTGTTGTTTGTTATAGTTGCCTTCAGTGCTTTGATGCTGTTGGTTGGGCGGCATGAAGGGCGTTCGGCCTGTAAAAAACTGAGTGGTGTGTGTGTGTGTGCTGAAATGTCTGTACTTTGGTTACAGTTTGAACGTTGCAGTTCGTTGTGTTTGTTTGCAGGGATTCCTTGGGACGAGGTGAATGGATATCGTCTGTCGGCAAAGTCCGTGTGACTAAAACAACGGTTAGATGTCACTGGTTCATACAGGCTGTAGAGTTTGTATGTCTATTCGTTTATGGACTCTGCCTGCATAGTATGTGGAGCAGAGTCTATGTAATGGTAGAGCGTCCGTCCGTCTGTCTGTCCCATTAGTCGGCAGCAGCAACGGAGGCCAGCGGGTTTGCTGCTGAGCACGTCATGGGCAGGAGACAGCAGTGGGTGCCATGCAGCAGCAGGCGCCGGCTGTCGGCAGCAGTGGCGCCGCAGCACGGTGCTCAGCAACAAATGCAGGCAGCGTCATGTTGAGAGCCGATGGAGGAGGCTCGTACACAAGTCTTGCAACGGTTGCCATTGGTTAACTAGCTAACCCAAAGTGATCACTAGACCAGTTTCTCTCTCTGTGTACTGTATGCACATGATTTCCAGTCACTGAGACTTTGTGAACCTTCACAGGATGGGCCAATAGAAACTGCATTTTGATCCAAGCCTGTACATATGGTACATGTGGAGTCTCTGTAGGTAGCAAGAGTCTAACAGAATCTTCAGTTCTCATCTGGGGCAGTAGGGCTACAGGCTAGCCAGCAGTAAAGTGGTTGTTGAAGAACACACACACACACACACGTTTAACAGCCTTTTGTCCGGGACTACCCGGGTGAGTCGGTACCAGAAAGGTAACACCAATCTGGATTTTACTAAAGCAAGAGACAGTGAGTGGCAGTGGCATCAGCTGGGCCATATGCAAGTCTGCACCTCGCTTCAGACAGATAACCATGCCAGCACCCCACCACTCGGGTTTTTACAGGCCGGATGCCCTTCCTGCCGCCCAACCAACAGCGTCAAAGCACTGAAGGCATATTGAAGGTTACTGAAGAAGCATCTGGAATCTGAGCTTGCTGTTAACATTGCTTCAGTGAAAGAGTTAAGTCCTATTTTACTGTATTTCGTGTCCAATGAGAGTAGATAGTGCACCATACTAGAGTCATCTGCGGCATGATTTACAATGACATCTTACAACAGTCTTACGGTAATCTTACGATGATGCCGCAGTTAAGATCGACTTACATCGATCTTCTATTTTGCATAACGTCTTACGGAGAATGCAGGCCTTTCTTGGGTGCGATTTGCTTGCAGTATTGTAAGATACTGTCAGAGGGTGTTCGTAAATTAGCTTACGATATTTCTAACAGAAATCGTAGCACGTTGTCACTATCGTAAGTCTGTCTTGGGATAAACTTATGATAATCTTATGATAAATGTTTTGTAAATCGGGCCTGTGGTCTGTTGTTACTGATGCCATAACAGGCGTATGTACCCAGAGATGGTTGAGAGATGGCGGATTCATTGTGAGTGGGATGAGACTTAGCGGCAATGAGAGAGAGGTTGACAGTGTTGGTGATTGTAGGGACAAGTAGCGATATGAACAGTCTGTGATATAGTCCACATGTTCGTCATGTAATTGTGTGTTTAGAACAACACCCTGGCGTCACTGCAAGTCCTGTTAGGACATTTTAGTGATACTCTGCGTTTTGTCATAAACCAATTGAGTTCCAACTGCAAGTTACCTTTATACCATTATTATTGCCTTCAGTGCTTTGACGCTGTTGGTTGGGCGGCAGGAAGGGCATCTTGCCTGTAAAAAACTGAGTGGTGGGGTGCTGGCGTGGTTATCTGTCTGCAGCGAAGTGCAGACTTACTGATGCCACTGCCACTCGCTGTCTCTTGCTTCAGTAAAATCCAGATTGGTTTTACTTTTCTGGTATCGGCTCACTTGGGTAGTCCCGGACAAAGGGCCGTTAAACGTGCGCGCGCATGTGTATGTGTGTGTGTGCTGACAGGGAAAATTTTGGAAGAACTTTGGTCACAATGCAGATGGCCAGCAATGGCTGTATCCTGAAGAAGCATTGTTTCTAATGGATGAAGTTAGTAGTATTTCATGTTAGCAGCTTAGTCTCATGCACTAGCATAGTGTTTTGACAGCCATTTTCCTTGATTTCTATTCTGCATTTTTCCAGTCTTGTGTGTCCTGTCGTGACGTTTCAAGTCCTTTTTGAGCCCATCTGCCACCGAGTCTTCCTCGTAAATCATATATCTCTGTGTCCTGTTCCAACACACAGTGATCTTACTGATGAAGCTAACGATACTCTTTACAGCCGAATCATGGCCAACCATGGACATGTTTTACAGCGTATCCTGCCCGACCGTCATTCCATCCCTTGCAGTCTGAGTGAGTGAGCAGTTTCTTAACGGCACATCAGCGCATAATAGGCCATTTCAGTGCCATGACAGTCTGTGAGAACGATCACACAATAAGACACTATTGAACAAAAGCACACATCTTAATAACGATGACTTTGTAATAAGATTGTTATACAAAGATTCGTACTGGTGACTTCTATTAATCGTTCAAAATTGTTGTAGTTTTCTGATTTTGGTACTCGTATTTTGTATCAGTTGCACTTAACAACTTACAAATAAAGGAATATATGATGATGATGATGATGTAAAGCTGCTTTGCTGTGATTGGTTGTGCAGTAATAGGCTAATAATAACTCGGGCAGTCCGCCATCTTGCAGTTGCGACTTTTGGAAACGATCGGTGGCGACACAATCTGCTGCAGTTGTGATTGGATGTCGTGTATCTAGAGATTTGTCTATTCTACGTCTACGATTCATGACACATACTTGTGTGGTCTGTTGAGGTACAGGGATCACTGGAAGTCTACTGGTCCAGTGTGGCTCTCAGCATTGAGGCAGCCTACTCAGTGCTGATTGCTGACACAATTCCACTGCATCACTATCATGTCTTTGCGCACCTCTGTCGTTACGGCTATGTCGTACGACGGCACTCCGCCAGGTAGTGGACATTTGTCCTCGCATTTTGTTATCTTTGTGCTTTTTTGTTATATTTCCATTGCCTTCCGTGCTTTGACACTGTTGGTTGGGCATCAGGAAGAGCATCCGGCCTGTAAAAATTGAGCTTTTGGTGTGGCTATTTGCCTGGAGCGAGGATCAGATTGTTTGCATATGGTCCAGCTGATGCCACTGCCGTCCCAAAACCCTATTACCTATTGCCTCATTTAAATCCAGACCTGTTTTACCTTTCTGGTACCGGCTTACCCAGGTTGTCCTGGAAAAGAGGCCGTTAAACGGGTGTAGTAGTAGTATTAGTAGTTCCATTTTGTCGAGCTATATATGTTTCACTGGGTATTCTTTTACTAACTGTCGTAGGGTCACAACTAACACTTTGTGATGTTTTGTACATTCCATTTTAAAGTAATTCAGAAAATATGACTGAATGCAGAGAGTTCGTGGGATAATAGTTGCCTTTTAGTGTTTGGCCGATGTTGGCTAGGCATCAGGAAGAGCATCGGGCTGCTAAAAATTAAGTGATGAGGTGTTGGCTTGTAGTAGCAGTAGTATTTTCGTTTTTTGACCTTTGTCAGACACAACGTAAACAAAGGAGAATTAAAGAGGTGCAGATTGTTTGCATTTGGTCCAGCCATTGCCCCTGCCATTCTCAAGCACCGTACTCTCTTGCCTCATTAGAATCCAGAGTGGTTTTACTTTAATGTTACTGGTTTGCTCAGCTTGTTCTGGAAAGGATAACACTGGACTGGTGTGCTGAATTTCTTGGGTTATTTTGGTCTGTATTTCCGTCTTTGCCTTCAGTGCTTTGACGCTGTTTGTTGGGCGGCAGGAAGGGCTTCCGGCCTGTAAAAACTGAGCGGTGGGGTGCTGGCATGGTTATCTGTCTGGAGTGAGGTGCAGACTTGCATATGGCCTGCTGGTGCCACTGCCACTCACTGTATCTTGCTTCAGTAAAATCAAGATCGGTTTAACCTTTCTGGTACCGGACCATTCGGGTAAGGTAAAAAAGGTAAAGTTTTTCCATACTCGTTACGGAGTGTTGGGCCCGGAGCTGATCCCCGAGTACAGGCAGTCAACCCGCAGCTGACGTGAAGTGAATCACGCTATATACCCGGCAGTAGGCTGCCGTTACTTTCTGCCAGGCCTGCGGATATCTCCATAGCTTTCACCAGATGGCGCTACCTGTAAACGGCAGCACACATCTGATTCCAGCTTTGCTACTCATTTATCGACCCAGAAAGGATGAAAGGCTGAGTTGGCCTAGTTGGCTGACCTGTAGCGGATGGTTTGCCCACATTAGTGGTCACCCATCAGCTGCAGGTCGA
>Ga0126327_10000369_pt1 | contig 10163 bp, 8 predicted proteins | sample InaspJWI30metaG_FD_101392 | JGI IMG/M metagenome (GOLD analysis project Ga0126327, IMG submission 101392) | Marine gutless worms symbiont microbial communities from Oahu, Hawaii - Inanidrilus sp. 1 OAHU.JWI-30 metaG | ecosystem: Host-associated > Annelida > Digestive system > Unclassified... | reverse complement strand
CCGGCCCGGGCCGGTCTACCTGGAAATCCCTGTAGACGTGCTCAACACCACAATCGAGGAAGCCGCGGTCAAACAGCGCCAGACCCGGGTGGATTCCAAACCGGTGGATCGCCGGGGGGCGGCCGAAGCTATTGCCATGCTTCAAAAAAGCGAAAAACCGGTCGTCATCGCCGGCACCGGGGCCTGGCAGGCCAATGCCGAAGCCGAGTTGACCGCCTTCATTGAAAACGCCGGTGTGCCTGTATTCACTGCACTTTCCGGCCGCGGAACCGTTCCCGACACCCATTCCCTCTGCTTTGAAGGCTCACTGGCCATCCGGCCGGGTGGTGCTTTTGCCGCCTACCTGGAAACAGACCTGGTAATTGTCCTCGGAACCCGGATATCGCTGTACTATATGTTCGGAGACGTGTTTAATCCGGCTGCTAAGATGATTCAGGTAGATATCGCCGCCGAAGAAATTGGACGCAACCGGGCCATAGTTCTGCCCATCGTGAGCGACGTGCAGGCGTTTCTCGCCGAATGCAATGCCCTTTTGACGGCAGATAATCTGAAATCTGAATTGACCGACCGGTTCGCCCCCTGGATTGCAAGTCTGGAAGCCGCCGATACGGCCGGCAAGGAGCCCAGCGCAGCGGACTGGGAAAGCAGCAACACACCGATCCACCCCCTGCGCCTGGCCCGCGAAGTTGACCGCTTCATGGACCGCGAAGATGACATTGTCGTGGCCGATGGCGGCGACACTACCACCTGGATGGGCATGACCCGGACCATTCGAAAACCCGGACACTACCTGGATTACGGAATTTTCGGCTCCCTGGCCGTTGGTCTGCCCTATGCCAATGCAGCCAAGCTCAGATACCCGGATAAACGGGTGCTGCTCATTACGGGTGACGGCTCGATCGGGTTCAACTTCATGGAGTTCGAAAATGCCATTCGAAAAAGCCTGCCCATCGTGGTCGTCATCAGCAACGATCTCGGCTGGGGCATGATCCGACACAGCCAGGAAATAAGGATCGGCCATGCCATCGAGGCCGGTACATATATCGGCCGGGTGGATTACCACAAAATGGTGGCCGCATTGGGTGGTGAGGGCTATTTGGTCGAAGACCCGGCGGACATCCGGCCGGCTATAGAGGCCGCCTTTGCTTCGGGCAAAACTTGCTGCATCAACGTCATGACGGATCCCACGACCGTCAGCCCGGGTAGTATGGCCCTGGCCAATGTGGGGGCCTATAAGGCTTGATGAGGGTTCGAGCGGTCAAAGCAAAACAGGTTCGAGGGTCCAAGTGAAGGGCTGAAAACCATTAAAATCGAGCCTTAAAAATAATTAATTCAACTTACGGACATCGGCCGAAATCGAAATCGCTAGCGGGATCGAAATCGGCTCTGTAAAGGTCATCCGGGAATCGATTTCGATCCCATCTTGAACTTTAATTCTTATGATACCCGAAAGTTGAATAGGAGACCAACCTTACAGGAGGGCGTATGGATCCGGCAGCCATCGATCAGGTCCGTCTGAATTTCAATCCGCAGGGTTTGATGATCATCAATGCCGCCATCGGGTTGATGATGCTGGGTGTAGCCATCGACCTGAAAGTGGAAGACTTCAAACGAATCATCGTCTCGCCCAAAGCGCCCGGTATCGGTCTGCTTGCCCAGTTTGTGCTGCTGCCGGCGTTTACATTTGCGTTGACCCTGCTGATCAAACCGCACCCGTCCATAGCCCTGGGCATGATTCTGGTAGCGGCGTGCCCGGGCGGGAACCTGTCCAATCTCATGACTTATCTTGCCAGGGGCAACTGTGCGGTATCCATCAGCATGACGGCTGTCTCCACAGCGGCAGCCATCGTGATGACGCCTTTGAACCTGTCGGTCTGGGGCAGCCTGAACCCGAATACCGCGCCCATTCTCCAAAAAGTGAGTCTGAGCCCCATGGATGTGTTTACCACGGTATTTATTATCCTGGGTATACCGCTTATTCTGGGGATGACACTGTCCCGTATGTTCCCCAACCTGGCCGACCGGGTGCGGAAGCCGTTCAAGATCTTCGCCCTGGTTTTTTTCATTCTCATCGTAATGGGAGCCCTGGCCGCAAATTTCAAGATCTTCCTGCAGGTCATCGGGCTGGTAATCCTGGCGGTTTTTATCCACAATGCCCTGGCCTTGAATATCGGTTATTGGACCGCGCGCCTGTTTCGGCTGGAAGAAGGCGCCTGCCGGGCAGTTTCCATCGAGGTCGGAATTCAGAATTCAGCCCTGGGTCTGATCCTGGTTTTCAATTTTTTCGGCGGCATGGGCGGCATGGCCGTCCTGGTCGGCTGGTGGGGGATCTGGCACATCATCGCCGGATTGATCACCGCCTTTGTCTTCACCCGTTTCAAGGACCCCGAGGACCATGCCTGCGAAGCCCCCGGGCTTTAGGACCTGATGGGGATGTTACCCCGGCTTGATTGGCAAGGAAAAAATGGCACCTCCACCGTTCAAAGATAAAATAGTCGCCATCACCGGCGCTGCCAGCGGTATCGGCCTGGCGCTGGCCCGCAAATTCGCCTTTGAAGGGGCTGCAGTGGCCTTGATCGATATGGACCCGGACGCCCTGGCCTGGTGCGAGCGGGAGTTGCGTGACGCCGGCCGGCGGGTCCTGGCAGTTACCTGCGATGTCACCGATCAAGACATGTGCGCCGCTGCCATGGCAGCAGTCATCCGCGAATTCGGCGGTATCGATGTACTGATCAACAATGCCGGCATCACCCAGCGCAGCCGCTTTGCCGACACACAGCTGGATGTGTTTCACAAGGTCATGGCGGTCAACTTCTTCGGTTCGCTGTACTGTACCAAAGCAGCCCTCGACAGCCTGATTGAACGCCGCGGCATGATTATTGTCAATGAAAGCGTAGCCGGGCTTACGCCGCTGTTGGGACGAACCGGCTACAGTGCCAGCAAACATGCCTTGCACGGCTTGTTTACATCTTTACGCTGCGAGTTGCGTGAACAGGGCGTCCATGTGCTGATCGTCTGCCCCGGCTTCATACGTACAAACCTCCAGACCCGGGCACTGGGGGCCGACGGCCGGGTAACCACGCGCCCGCAATCCAAGATCGGTAAAGAGGCTACGCCGGAAAGCGCGGCCGCGGACATTTTCCGGGCCGCCGTCCGCAAAAAACCCCTGCTGATATTGACGTTCATAGGCAAACTCGGGTACTGGGTCAGCCGAATTGCACCGGTGTTTTACGAAAAAATGATGACTAAGAAATTCAGCAGCGAGATCCAATGAAAGACACACAGGGCACCTATCGCCTGGAATATGGCTATATGCATTGCGTCGGCCGAACCGCTTATATTGCGGGTACGGCTGACAGTGAAAAACAAGCCCGGGCCTGGGTGGACGCCCAGTCCCGGAAACCGGCCGGGTCACTCTGCACACCGGACAACGACCCCATTCGCTGGTGTCCCGTCCGGCACTGCCATATGCAGCGGCAGCGCCCCTGGTTTTCATACCGTAAAATGTAGTCGCATTTTCTGAGGATACAAGACGATACGCCCATGGGACTGAAAGAGAGAAGGCAAAGAGAAAAACAAGCCCGTCGGAACCAAATCTTGGATGCCGCCCGGACGTTGCTTTTTGATAAGGGCCTGCAGGCCACCTCTATCAACCAGATCGCCAAACAGGCTGAACTGGGAGTGGGCACGATCTATTTTTATTACAAGAATAAAGAGGAGATTTTTGCCGACCTGCAGGAAGAAGGCCTTGAAATTCTCTTCGCCCGGATTCTCAAGACCGCCAACCTGGATCTGCCAACCGATGAAAAACTGCGCCGGATAGGCCGGCAATATATCCGCTTTAGCAAAGAGAACCGCAATTACTACGATATAATCAACTACTTTCTGGCCTCACCTGAAATCTTCTTTGCACCCAATCTGAAAAGCAAAGTGGACCGCCACGGCAGCCAGATCATCGGATTGATCGTCGAGATCATAAAAGCGGGTGTGCAGACAGGCCTGTTTCGCAGCCGGACTCCGCGGCGGGATGCCATCACCTATTGGGGCACCCTGCACGGCCTGATCCAGTTCAGGAAACTTAAGGATACCGTGCTCGGCGGTGACAGTCATAAAAGCCTGCTCGATCATGCCGTCGAGCTTTTTCTCCGCGGCCTGAGGGGAGACTATAAGCTATCTCAAAAAAGTCTTCTTGTCGGGCGTAGCCGCGGCGAAGCCTGATTGGCCCAATCTCGGCGTTGGTCACGAAATTTAAATCCTCGACATACTGGAGTATTCCTCCGGTTCAAATGTCTCGCCCACCTTGATCTTGAACGAACATTCGTTTTTTGAGATAGCTTGTATGCCGGTGACTCAAACCTGCAAGTCATAATAAAATACAGGCCTGGCGCAAAGGCACACAAAATAAATCCCCCATCGGAAAGGAAGCTTACCCCCCATGGATAAAACCGTTCATACCATCATTGATCCCGACCTTTGTATCGGCTGCGGCGACTGTATCCGCGTCTGCCCCAAAGAAACCATCAGTTTGCAAGACGACAAAGCGATGGTGACCGGCAGTGCCTCCATCGCGTGCGGCCATTGCGTTGCGGCCTGTCCCGCAGGCGCGGTCACGGTCACCAACCTCGTGGCCGGCGGTATGCAGCTTGAAACCGTGACAAACGATGATCGCTGGCTGCCCCATGGCGAATTCGATACCACCCAGCTCTTTAGACTCATGCGGTCCCGGCGCTCATGCCGAAACTACCGGGACAAACCGGTACCCCTGAATGTTTTGCAGGATCTGGTGAAAATAGGTATCAGTGCCCCATCCGGCTCGAATTGCCAGCAGTGGACCTTCACGCTGGTCCACAACCGACCGGCCGTTCTGGAACTGGGTAAGGCTGTAGGGGAATTTTTCCGGAAACTGAACCAAACCGCGGGCAATCCATTGCTGCGCAACCTGTTGGCCTTGTGCGGCCGACGGGAGCTGAAGGATTATTATTTTAATTATTATCAAGAAGTTAAAGAAAAGATCGATGAATTTGAAACGACCGGAAATGACTTTCTATTCTGGCACGCACCGGCCTTGATCATTATTGCCACGACCCCGGGCGCCTCCTGCCCCAAGGAAGATGCCCTGATGGCGGCTCAGAATATACTGCTGGGCGCCCACAGCCTGGGATTGGGGACCTGTGCTATTGGATTCGCCGTCGCGGCCATGAATCGGAACCGCTCCATTCAGGTAGATATCGGGATCCCGGCCGACGAAACAGTCCATGCGGTCCTTACGGTCGGCTATCCCGATGAGACCTGGCAGGGGCTGGCTGAACGGAAGCGCGTGTCGCCCCGTATCTTTAGCGGATAATCCCGTTGATACGGACTTGACTTGCACATCGGGGGTGTTATGGTAGCGCGAAAAGTTTTGATGCAGGCAGGCTTACAAGGCCTTCAGGAGATATGCAATGCCGATTTATGAATACCGCTGCAACCAGTGCGGTCTGGACTTCGAAGAACTGACGTTTACCACCGGCGGCCCCGAGCCGGATTGCCCGGAATGCTGCCATAAGGATGTAGTCTAGCTGATGTCGGCCGGTGCCATCCGCCCCAACGGCGTACCAACCGGATCAGGCGGTTTCACTCCACCGGCCTGCAAGACAGCGCATGGGGGCGGCTGAAAACATTGATACAGCCTTAGGTTAAGGCGCACAGCAATCTCAAAAAGGTCATCTTGTCGGGTGTCATGTCCGACGCCCTGTCCAGTGTCTTGCCCGGCGTAGCTTGAAAAGCAAAGACGGAAGCTCACGGAACGAAGACTGGACATTAAACCAAAATCCGTTTTTGAGACAGCTTCTATTACATAAATGTACGGCAAGCCGTCCGTCCAGCAACTGTACGGGCATATCCCGCGCAAAATCTGACAACAGGGCCCATGGCTACGCCAGGCCGGATCGCCAGGCATGCGCCCGTTCGAGAACCTTTAAACTTGGAACCTGCAGGCCATGGCCACCCTGAACTGGAAGATATTTGGGGTCCTCTTTTTCTCTCTGTTCACCGCGGTGACCGGTGTCGGCATCGTGGTTCCGCTGCTGCCGGTCTACGCCCATGAATTGGGTGCCGGGGGCTTTGCCATCGGCCTTATCTTCGGCTCCTTTTCCCTTTCACGAACGTTCAGTCTCCCCTATTTCGGCAAGAAATCGGATGAACATGGCCGGCGTCCTTATATCGTGTCGGGGCTGCTGGCCTACACCTTTGTTTCGGCGGCTTTCATGCTTTCGGACTCTGTGTCCGTCCTGATCGCCATCCGCTTTTTTCAGGGAATCGCTTCAGCCATGATGATGCCTGTCATCCAGGCCTACGTAGGGGATATTACCCCGCCGGGCCGGGAAGGCACCACCATGGGACTATTCAATGTGGCCATGTTTTTCGGCTTGAGCATCGGGCCGGTGCTGGGCGGGTACATCAATGATCGTTTCAGCCTGGACACGGCCTTTTTCTGCATGGGCCTGCTTGCCGGCACCAGTTTTTTACTGTGTATCTGCCTGCTGCCGCCCACCCGCAGCGAAAAAGTGGTCGTGACTGCCACCCAAAGCGTGCCCTGGCGGCGTTTGATGGGCGACCGGGACATCATCGGCCAGTTTGCCATCCGATTCGCCTACGCGGCCTGCATAGGCGTCATTTGGGGCTTTTTACCGGTTCTGGCGGCTACCAATCTCAAGCTTTCCAGTTCGACAGTCGGTTTTCTGGTCATGATCGGTATATTTATCAGTGGTGTCCTGCACTTTCCCATGGGCGCCCTGGCTGACCGGGCCAACAAGAACGTGCTGGTTATCAGCGGGGGCCTGATAGGCGCCCTGGGCGTCTTTATTTTCAATTGGGCCGAAAGTTTTCAAGCCCTTCTGGCAGCCAATATTCTCTTCGGGGTGGGAGGCGGTGTGGCAACCCCGGCCCTGATGGCCCTGGTCGTTATCAAGGGAAATGAGCACCGTGCCATGGGATCCATCATGAGCCTGCTGACCATGGGTCACAGCCTGGGCATGCTGACGGGATCAATGGCCGCCGGCCTGATGATGGATATTGCCGGCCTCCGGCAGGCCTTTTTGTTTGGTGGGGTTCTTATGACGGCGGCAGTGGTTCTTTTTGTGTTGTGCGCCGATAGATCTGCAGTCACCGAGAACCGTGTCCCGCCGGAACAGGATGTCCCCTCCAAATAGGGTTAGCGGGCGCTTTTTTTCAGCCGGTCCGCATTTGCAAACAATTGCCGCAACTCCTTATCCACATCTTCCAACCGAACCCGGGCGAGGGCCAGGTCTCCTTCCATAAAGGCCGTTTCCAAGGATTCAGCCGCCAGCCTTAACGAAACGGCAGATATGTTTCCAGCAGCCCCTTTGAGGGAATGCGCCTTTTTGCGGGCGGTCACCGAATCGGACTGGTCGAGCAGGCTGTTAAACTCGGCAATGACATCCAGGTAATAGTCGCAGTATTCGTTCAGAATTTCCAGGTACAGGTCCTCCGAGCCGCCGACCCGCTCCAGTCCTTCTGCGAGATCCAGGCCGGGCAGATCGTCCGGGTGGAAATCTTCATTTGTATGGTCCTCATCCGGGGCTGACAATGAAACCTTGCCATAACCGCCCCCTTCGACGGCATTGCCGATGGCCTGAAACAGAAGCTCGGGATCAATGGGTTTGGAAATGTAATCATCCATCCCGACGGCCAGGCATTTTTCCCGGTCACCCGCCATGGTATGGGCTGTCATGGCAATAATCGGCAGATCGGTCAGGCCGAGTTCTTTGCGGATAACGGTGGCCGCTTCCCGGCCGTCCATCTCGGGCATCTGAATATCCATCAGCACCAGGTCAAATTCCTCGTTTTGCACGGCGTCAACCGCCTTGACCCCGTTTTCGGCAACCTGCGGGTCAATGCCTCCCAGCCTTAATATCTCCTTGGCCACTTTCCGATTGATCTGATTGTCTTCGACGAGTAGGACCCGGAGATCGGTAAAGTGATCGGGGGTCACCATGCGCGGCTGCAGCTCCGACCGGCGCTTATCCTTGAATCCCAGCACCTCAACCATGGCATCGAAAAGTCCCGAATGCTTCACCGGTTTCACAAGATAATGTTCGATGCCGGCTTCACTGGCCCGCCGCATCTCCTTTTCGCTTCCGACTGCGCTGATGATGATAACCGGCACCTGCTCGCCGCCGTTCAGTTCCCAGATGCGTTTTGCGGCGGCAATACCGTCCATTCCCGGCAGGCCGATATCCATAAGCACCAGCTCCATGGGATCGTCGTCCAGGGTCGCAGAGTATAAAGTCAGGGCTTCTTCCCTGGACCCTGCAATCACGGCCCGGCAGCCGAACGACTCAACCAGCCTTTTAATCACGTGCAGCGTAATCCGGTTGTCATCGACAATCAGCACACGGGCATTGCGCATGGAATCCGGAACCACCAGCCTGCGTTCGGTATCATCCTCGGCCACTTCAAAGAGGGCGGTAAACCAGAAACTGCTCCCCTTGCCCGGTTCGCTTTCGACCCATATTTCACCGCCCATCATATTTACGATCCGTTTGCAGATAGCCAACCCCAGACCCGTACCGCCGTATTTGCGGGTCGTGGATCCATCGGCCTGAGTGAACACATCGAAAAGTTTTTCTATCAATTCCGGAGGGATGCCGATTCCGGTGTCCCGGACGCAAAACAGCAGTTCAACCGAGTCGGCTGTTTGGCCCTTTATTTCCACCGAAATGCAGATCTCGCCTTTCTGGGTAAACTTCAGCGCATTTGAGACCAGGTTCATGATCACCTGTCTGGTACGCAGCGGATCGGAAATCAGCCTGTCCGGAACATCAAGCTCGATGTCGGTGATCATCTCCAACTGCTTGCGGGACATACGCTCGATAAAAACTTCGGGGATTTCGCCCATCATCGTGCGCAGTGAAAAAGGGATTCTTTCAAACTTCATTTTATCCGCCTCGATTTTGGAAAAATCGAGGATGTCGTTGATCAATTCCAACAACGACTGCCCGGATAATTGGATGACCTTGAGGAATTCGCTCTGTTTGCGATCGAGCCGGGTATTCATGATCAGATCACACATGCCGATGATCCCGTTCATAGGCGTGCGAATCTCATGGCTCATATTGGCCAAAAACTCACTTTTAGCCACACTGGCGGCCTCGGCTTCAGAAGCCAGTCTGCGGGCCTTTTCTATGGAGGCTTCCAGCATGGCCGTCCGGTCGGCGATGTGCAATTCCAGCTCTTCGTTCAACTGGCGCAGTTCCGCCTCTACGTTTTTACGCTCGGTAATATCTTCATGAATGCCTTCAATCCACTTGATCCTGCCCTTGGCATCATATTTAACCTTGGCAGTACATTGGGTGTAGATAACGGTCCCGTCCCGTTTGATTAATTTGAGCTCCAAGCCTTCAACGCGGCCCTTCTCGGTTACCGCTGCCATAAAGATCGAGCGGTCTTGCGGATTCGCATAAAATTGTTTGACCGAGAGGCCGATTACATCGAAGGCCGAATCATAACCGAACATTTCGGCAAAACCGGCATTGGCCCTGATGATGCGGCCTTCGGGTCCGCCGGCTACCCGGAACAGGCTGATATTCAAATCGCCGATCAGGGTGTAGTACTCTTCTTCCGTCTCTTTGAGTTCCTGTGATTTTTTGGCGACCAGTTGACGCAACCGCAGGTTGCCCAGCCAGGCAAGCAGGACCAGAAGCGCAAGGACGACAATAATCAGGCCGAAATAGAATAGGAATCCCTGCGCAGCCCCACTGCGGTCGGCGGCCCCCGCGGGAACCGCGGTGCCCCAGGTCAGGACCAGGGCACCTATGGTCAGGCGAAGACTTTTCATATTAAAGTTCTTCGGGTATAAAACCCACAACATCATCTATGCGGGCGGTGTCCGTGAGCAGCATGACCAGGCGATCAATTCCCAGCGCTGTACCGGCCGCGACCGGCATGTCAGCCAGGGTTGCCAGAAAAGCCTCCGGCAGGGGGTAGCGGGTCTTGCCATCCGCGGCCCGCTCATCCAGGGCCTGCTCGAACCGAGCCCGCTGTTCAACCGGATCGGTTAATTCGCTGAAGGCGTTGCACAGCTCCAATCCGGCAATATAAAGTTCGAAGCGTTCGGCAATATCCGGATTGGTTCCCTTGCGCCTGGCCAGCGCCGCACATTG
>Ga0126327_10000366_pt1 | contig 10181 bp, 10 predicted proteins | sample InaspJWI30metaG_FD_101392 | JGI IMG/M metagenome (GOLD analysis project Ga0126327, IMG submission 101392) | Marine gutless worms symbiont microbial communities from Oahu, Hawaii - Inanidrilus sp. 1 OAHU.JWI-30 metaG | ecosystem: Host-associated > Annelida > Digestive system > Unclassified... | reverse complement strand
TTGGAATCTGACCCTATCGCAGTTGGCCATCTTCTTTGAAGGCCGGCTTGATGCTGCACTCGATCTGTGATCTGATGGATCGAGTGTTTTTACGTTGACACAAAATTCTGAACAGTCTCTGGTAACCGCCCGCATCGAAATTTATTTTCAAATAGGGCCGGATCGTCGGTCTGTTATATACCGTGTCAGAGACTACAATAGAATAAGGCGTATATATGCCGCTTTTGTTTGCCTGCTGTTTTCCCCCGGCAGCCTGCTATCGCTCGAGTCCGCTGCCCAGGTATATCTGTTTTCCCGCACCGCCGAAGCCCAGTTGATCCAGCTATTGCCCAGCGAGCGCAGGTCGAATCATTTTTCGGCGCGGGCCTGTTTATGTCAGTGCCATCGGCGCAGCAGGCATTTCAGTTTTACGGTGCAACCGCCATGCGGCGAACAAGCCATGAACGCGGATGCCAGCGACAACGCTCAGTTAAGCTTCCCCGGTAACCGGCTCGATAACGGCCTGATATTGCTCGAGGGGGATTTCGATGCAATCAGCAAGCGCATAGAATCGAATTCGATCGAGTTTTTCGGCCATGGCCAACTGTTGCTGACTACTACGCCCGCGCAGCCGATAAACTAGCTGCGGCCGGCCGAACTTAAATACTGCTCGCAGCTACAGGCTATCGAGCGCGCTTGCAGGGCTAGTAGGAACTCATCCAGGCGGCGTAACGCTCGTCCACGGCGATGCCGTAGTCGCGCCACCATTCGGGATTGGCGACGATGGTGCGCGGCATGACTTCGGGACGGTTAGGCATATGCCCCATAATGTCTTTGCCATTGTGGAACCAGGGTTCGCCCGCGCGCATAATATCGAATGCCGAGGCCCGCATCGGGCCATAGGTGATGTACTTGGCCTGTCGCGCCTGTTGCGCCGGCGCCGAAGCATGAATCAGGAAACGTTTGGCTTCCTCCGAATTGGGCGCGTCTTTGAGCAACACCAGCCATTCTTCTTCGAGTACCTGTCCATCCCAGATCGTGACGAAGTTTTCGTTTTGCGATAAAACCGCTGCACCGACCCGGCCGCTATAGGCGATCGACATCGATACATCCCCCGACCTGACCAGCTCTAGTGGTTCATCGCCGTAGTTCCAGAACACGGCATGGTCCTTGATACTGTCCAGTTTGGCAAAGGCGCGATCGATGCCGGCGTCGGTGCTCATGACCTTGTAGACGTCCCTGATGGCAACGCCGTCGGCCACCAGCGCCATTTCAATCAGCGCATTCGGCAGAATGTGAATCCCGCGTTTACCGGGAAATTTTTCGGTATCGAAAAAGTCGACGATCGAGGTCGGCTGTACGCCCTTGAAGGCGCCCTCCTTGTAAAAATAGACATACGACCAAAACACTTGCGGGACCACGCAATCGTTGGGAACCTGCACCATAATGTCGTCATCCATCGCGGTACCGTCCGGCGCCGGCTCGAAAATATCGCGATCAAGTTCCTCGAAAAGACCTTCGTCGCAGCCGATGCGGGCATCGTGCGGCAGGACATCGACGACATCCCAGGTGACGTTTCCGGAATTGACCTGAAGTCTGATCTGATCCAGGCCGCCGCTGTATTTTAGAAAATTGACGGAACCCTGATCCCAGGTGTCTACATAGGCTTTTTGTTGCGAATTCTCGTAGTTACCGCCCCAGGAAGTAAAGTTCACTTCCGCCCGAAGATTCGCAATCGATGCAACACTGACGGCCGCCGCTAGCAGCAACCGAATCAGTCTCATGCTCGCCATATTTGTCCATGCCCGATTCATATTTCTTGTAGTATAAATGACTGCAATTAGCCCGTATATCTCACCGTTTTACGTCGCGAGGGCATCGCCAAGACGCTGTGGCGGGATGCACAACCCGGTGGGCATTTGCACACCGGGGTATCCCGCTACAGGGCGCTTAGCGGCGTCCGCAGCAGGAAATCGGTGAGATATACGGGCTCGCCCGATAGACGTATGTTAGGCTGATTCTACCCCGAATTTAAAACTACTTGTGAAAACCTTGCTACCCGATTACCTGATAAAACATTGGCGCGGAGAGTTACCGCTGGCACAGGCCTTTTGGATAAACCTGGTAGTTTTAATGATTATTCTAGGGTTGCTGGAACGATTGATGTTCCCTCCTTTTATCGAACAGGAATTGGCGGTAACGGGCGCGGTTATCGTTTACTCCCTAGTCGTCAAACTGGTCATTTACCCCTGGCAGGCGGTTGGCGTTCTGCGCAGCTGCGGTCTACGTATCAAGTCGGATAGCGGACGGCTGTGGGCGAGCGCGGCGCAAGTGGGCGTGGTAATTAGCCTGGCCGTAATCTTGCTTACGACAATAGAAACATTCCAGTCGCTGCAGATTTACAAACGTAACCTGCTGGTCGAGAAAATAATTTCGCCGGAACCCGGATACTCGCTCGATTTGATCGGGCAAGGATCACTGATTCATTTGCGCGGCCCGTTTGAGATTGGCATCACTAGTAAGCTTGCGGACTTGATCGAGCGCAATCCGCAGGTAACCGGGATTATTCTCGACAGCGAAGGCGGCCAGATATACGAAGGCAGGGGGCTGGCGCGGCTGATTGGTGAAAACGGCTTACGGACCTATACCCTCGATCAATGCCTGTCGTCATGCACGACTGCCTTCGTCGCCGGCGAATTACGTACCCTGGGTACCCATGCGAGGCTTGGTTTTCATCAATACAAGACTTATAGTCTGATCCCTTCCATCGATATCGAAAATGAACAGGCCAAGGACATCGCGATCTTCGCGCGCCAGGGAGTTTCTGCCGAATTTCTCGATAAGGTTTTTGTTTATTCCCCGGAAGAAATGTGGTGGCCGGAGATCGACGAGCTGGTTAGCGCCGGTGTGGTCCACCAGACGGATTTTTCACTGTCCGATTAACTCCGGCAAAAAGATCACCGGCTAGTGAGGGGTAATTCCGCGTAAGCGTTCGGTACGGCGCCGCAGCAGTTCCAGGAATACCAGCAAGGCGACCGAAACGATAATCAGTATGGTGGCCACCGCCATAATGGTTGGACTGATTTCTTCCCTGATGCCGGAAAACATTTGCCAGGGAATCGTCCTTTGTTTGTAACTGCCGACAAACAGTACGACCACGACTTCGTCGAATGAGGTAATAAATGCAAATAAGGCTCCGGATATTACCCCGGGGGTTATCAACGGCACCGTGACGTGGAAGAAGGTATGCGTCGGCGAAGATCCCAGGCTGGCAGCCGCGCGGGTCAGGCTGTGATCAAACCCGGTCAGGGTCGCGGTAACCGTAATCACCACGAATGGCGTCGCCAACGCGGCATGGGCCAAAATGACGCCGATATGGGTACCCTGTAAACCGATTCTCGAGTAAAAGAAAAACATGCCCGCCGCGGAAATGATCAGCGGCACTATCATCGGCGAGATCAGTAAGCCCATTACCGTCGTTCTGAACGGAAAATCGGCGCGGCTCAGGCCCAGCGCCGCCAGGGTGCCGAGGAAGGTGGAAATAATGGTCGAGAAGATTGCGATGATAAAACTGTTCTTGACCGCGCCCTGCCAGTTCAGGCTGCTGAAAAATTCCTGGTACCACTTGGTGGAGTAGGCTTCGGGTTGCAACTGCAGCATTTCGGTGGTGAACGAAAAGTAGGGTTGCTGATTGAACGACAGCGGGAGTATTACCAGAATTGGAAAAATCAGAAATACGAATATCGATACGCAGATAATAATAAAGCAGTAGTGCCAGATACGTTCCGGCAGGGTGGCGTGTATCGGCAGTGCCATCGGTCTACCCCAGTTTCATATTGTTGATGCCGACTACCTTGTCGTAAAGAATATACAAGGCCAGTACCAGCAAAAGCAGGATGGTTCCAAGCGCCGCGCCCAGGCCCCAGTTCAGCGAAGTTGAAATATGATGCGCGATAAAATTGCTGATCAAAGTGCCCTTGGTGCCGCCGACCAGCGCCGGGGTGATGTAGTAGCCGATCGCGATAATGAAGACCAGTATTCCTCCCGCGCCGATTCCAGCGATGGTATTTGGCAGGTAGACTCGCCGGAAGGCGGTAAAAGAGCTAGCGCCCATCGATCGCGCCGCGCGCATGTAACTCGGTGGAATCGTTTTCATTACGCTGAATAACGGCAATACCATAAAAGGCAGCAGGATATGGGTCATGGCGATAACCGTACCGTACTCGTTATGGATCATCGCCAGCCGGTTATTATCATCCAGAATGCCGATGCCGACCAAGATATCGTTGATAACCCCTTCCTTTTGCAATAGCGCGATCCAGGCCGAAGTTCTGACCAGTAGCGAAGTCCAGAAAGGTAGTAGTACCAGGATGATTAATAAATTACTGGTTTTGGTTTTTACCGTGGCCATCAAAAAGGCGATCGGATAACCCAGTATTATCGTCAGCACGGTTATCATGATGCTCAGTTTGATGGTGCGCCAGAATAAAGTTAAATAAATCTGCGCTTCTTCAGGCTTCATCGAAACCGAGCCGTCGGTATTCTTTTTGGCATCGAGCGCGGCCAGGATATAGGAACTGGTGAACGCGCTGCTCTCGCGTTTGATTAGCTGCCAGGTCTTGAGTTGGCCCCATTTCTTGTCAATTTTAATCATTGCGGCTTGCGCCGATTCCGGGGTTTCCAGTTTTTTGATCTTGCGCGCGGTTTTTCTGAACAGGCTGGACATGCCCGATAATTCGTAATTGAGGCGCCGGCCCAGGCGGCTGATGGTCTTTTGCTCGGCGCCGGACTTGAAGTCTTTGAACAATGCCTGGAAGGTTGCCTCACCGGGTATTTCCTCGGAATCGAGATCCCAGTTTGCTATCTCTTTGACGACACCCGGAATTTCAGTCTCGACGATGCTGTTGTCGACACTGCGAATCAGCATGTCGAAGATCGGTATCATGAAGGTGATGAGGATGAATAAAAACAGCGGGGCGACCAAGAGCAATGCAGTCTTTTTACGCTGCCAAAGCGCCCGTTTTAGACTTACTTTTAATGGAACGCCATCAGCGGTTGTTATCAAATCGTCGGTAACTGCCTGGTTTTCCGCCGCAGTATCTACCATGTTTTCGTTCCACCTGTCGGTTGCTCCGGGATTCCCTGGTGGAATCCCGGAGCAGGTTGTCGATCTATCTGACGCCTAGCCTTTGGCAAGCCATGCTTCAAAGCGCTCGGTCATTTCTTCCTTGTGATCCGCCCACCATTCAAAGTCATAGAAAAAAGCGCCCTTCATATTTTCCGGCGCGGTCGGCATATGCGGTCCCATTTCGATGCCCAGGTCGGCATGCTTGCCCACCATCGGTGCCGAAGAGGCGCGTAACGGACCGTAAGAAATATACTTTGCCTGGTCGGCCAGCCGTTGGGTATCGGTCGCAAAACGCAGATACTTCATGACTTCGTCTTTGTTGGGAGCACCCTTGGGCACCACCCAGCCGTCGAGCTGAATCGCCTGGCCGTCCCACAGCATCTTGATCGGCTGCTTGTCGACTTCGATCGCCTTGAACAGCCGGCCGTTGTATCCGGTGCCGAAAACGACTTCGCCGTCAGCCAGCAATTGCATGGGTTGCGATCCCTTGGTCCACCAGATGACTTGATCCTTAATAGTGTCGAGTTTGGCGAAGGCCCGCTTGATGCCGGCCTCGGTATCCAGCACATCGTAAACGTCTTCAGGCGCGACGCCGTCGGCGATCAGCGCCCATTCGACATTCGGGTCCGGACGTTTTTCCAGCGCGCGCTTACCCGGGAATTTTTTCAGGTTAAACACGTCCGCCATCTTGGTGGGCTGGTTTTTGAGTTTGTCATGACGGTAGCCGAACACGGTGGAATAGGCGATTTGCGGGATAAAACAAGGCGATACGATCGCTTTACCGAAATCGACGCTGGCCAGGGTTCCGTCGGGCGCGGCGGCCAGTTGGACGTCATGATCGATTTCCTCGACCAGGCCTTCGTCACACAGGGTAATCGCGCTGGGCGCTTCCGCATCCAGTAAGTCCCAGGTGACATTGCCGGCTTCTACCTGCGCTCTTAGTTTCGAAGAACCCTCGGAGGCTGAATCGTCGTTGACGATCTTAATGCCCGGATTCAGCTTCATGTAGGGCTCGTGATAAGCGCGTTGCTGGCTCTCGGTGTAGGCACCGCCCCAGGAAACTACCACCATCGTAGTCTCGGCGTGGGCGGCCGTTACCACGCCGACGGCGGCCGTCGCCAACAGTGTCTGTTTCAAAATCTTGTTCATTGCTCATAATCCTCGGTTGTTAACATCTAGTTTTTAATGAAATGTGCCGCGTCATGCCCCATCTTTGTTGCAATTACTCCGATGAGTCCAGCGCGCGGCAATCTTCCGCGGTCCAGCCGATATTCACCGTGTCACCTTGGCTAAGATGCGCGTGAGCGGCCGAATTAGGAATCTTTACAATAAAATCGTCATGACCACAGACCGTAAATCGGGTGCGAATGTGATCCCCAAGATAAATCAGTTCTTCGGCAATGCCGGAAAAAATATTCGGAAGCTCGCCCGGTTCCGGATTGACGGTCACCCGCTCGGGGCGCAGTGATAGCGTACTTCTCACGCCGACACCTGCGACGTTTATCTTGTTCGCGACCACCATGCCTGCGTCGTTATCGATCTTGACCTTGACCGTGGCGCCGTTATCCTCGGTAACCGTTCCGAGTAAGCGATTGTTTTCACCGATAAAATTGGCGCAAAAGGCATTTTCCGGTTGCTCGTAGAGCACTTCCGGTGGCGCACATTGTTGGATAATACCGTCGTCGAAGACCGCGATACGGTTCGACATGGTTAGCGCTTCGCTTTGATCATGGGTGACGTAAACCACGGTCAGCCCGAGGTTTTCGTGAATATGCTTGATTTCGTACTGCATCTGCTCGCGTAGATTTTTATCGAGTGCGCCGAGCGGTTCGTCCATTAGTACCAGATCGGGGTCGAATACCAGCGAGCGCGCCACCGCGACGCGCTGTTGTTGGCCGCCGGAGAGCTGCGCCGGTCGCCGGTCGCCGAAAGCACCGAGTTGCACCATATCGAGGGCGCGCTTGACGCGTTCCTCGCGCTGGCTCTTGTCCATCTTACGAACTTCGAGCGGGAAGGCGAGATTTTCGGCTACCGTCATGTGCGGAAACAGGGCGTAGTTTTGAAACACCATGCCGATACCGCGTTTATGCGGCGGTACCCGGTTGATCGGAGTCTCATTGAGGAAGATTTCACCATGGGTCGCCGGCTCGAAACCGGCCAGCATCATCAAGCAGGTTGTTTTACCTGAGCCGGATGGCCCCAACATCGTCAGAAATTCGCCCTTGGCGACGTCCAGGTTCAGGTTTTTTACAACCAGCGTTTCGCCGTCGTAACTTTTTTGGATGTCGACAAAGCGAACCAGGTGATCATCATTCGACATGGCGTGGAATTCTCGGCAGCAGCTGTGACTCTTCTATAATAATTATTTGCCGGGTTATAGTGTTTTTTGATGCCCGGAACCTTTGGTATCCACCAACCTTATCGGTCATTGCCGGCAAAATCAATAGTTCCGGTTAAATCGCGGATTTCGCAATTACCGCGCTCGGGAGGAGTCCGGTGCGCGAATGGGTTACCGGTAATCTGGACCTAGCGGTTGATAGCCGCCGCTAGTCGGCGTCTCGCCTTTGTTGCTAGCTTTACCGCACTGCCTGACAAGGACGGCTTTAAGGCGTATTCTTGGCACTGGAGGTCAAATCAATGAATAGAAGCAAACTCGCAGGATTCGCCGCGGTACTGCTGACTTGGCTGGTCTCGGTGTCAGCTTTGGCAGCAGTCAACGATGGTCCCGAGCACGCCACCTTACCCCGGCCCACGGTCGATCTGGAACCTCAGGACGTCGTCAAAATAGTCATTAACGCACTCTCCAATAGCGATCAGCCTTACGCCGATGCCGGAATCGAGACGACCTTCTCGTTTGCCTCACCGGCCAACCGGGTCAATACCGGTCCGTTGGACAGGTTTGCCCGAATGGTAAAAGGGCCGCCATACGGGATCATGGTCGACCACGCCACAAGCGAATTTAGCGAAGTCGTCCTGGTCGGCGCCAAGGCCTATCAAATGGTGAATTTAACCGCTATGGACGGCCGCAGCGTGGTGTTCGCATTTCGTTTGAGCAAGCAGCTCGACGGCGAATTTAAAAATATGTGGATGACCGACGCGGTATGGCTGGTCGCCGATGCCGCAGTTCCCCAGCAAGCTTTTTGAAACTGATATTCTAAGCCTAATTGTCTGGCGTCGCGCTTATATTGTCTGGGCGCAGGTCGTACGGCCGTTTCGCCGGTGTGATGCCGCTGACACGATGACCGACAACGAAAATAAAAACCTGCTCGACGAGTCCGCCACAGCGGCGCTGGAAATTCTGACGGGTCCGGCGCGCGGAACCGCGTCCTGGCTTAGCGGTGCAACGCTGGAAGTGTCGCTCAACGACCGGGATATGATTCGCATCGCCACCGCCGGCGTTAATCCGTTGGAGAACGGTGTCGTGGCGCGCCTGCATCGTTCCGGCGCCAGCTATGAGATTGAAGCGCTAGCGGCCACGCCCTTGTGGATAAACGGCGAGCTGGTCGAATCGAAGCAGCTGCAACAGCGTGATCTGATCGAATTCGGCGATAAGGGACCATTGTCGCGTTACCGTATGCATCGCCAGGGCGATCGGGTCAGACGCTCGCTGGGCGATATGCTCGACGATGCGATCGACTACACCCGCGTGAGCCGCCGACCGCGAATCGCACGGTTGCAGCGGGCCTTAAGCGATTTTTCGCGCGATTTTGCGTTCGAAACCACCCTGTTGTTTCGGCTAACGGTCATCCTTGCATTAGTGATTCTAGGCGTCATCGCATACCAGCAATATCGCGCCGCAATCCTGCTGCAAAAACAGGCGGAAACCAGCGCGCATCAAATTGAAAAGTTCGCCCGCAGCCTGACCCGTACCAGCGAAGAAGCACTGCGCCCCGCGGACCTGAACCGCTTGCGCCAGGAGTTGCGGCACTCCTTGAGCGCTGCCGCACAAAGGCTGGAGGTACTGGAAAAGCGCAGCGCGGCGAGCACCCGCGTCATTGCCGAGGCGACGCGATCCATCGTATTTCTACAGGGCTCCTATGGCTATCGCGACATCGAATCGCAGCATATGCTGCGATACCAAACCGATGTGGCCGGGCAGCCGTTGTTTTCTCTGCGGGGGCAGCCGCTGTTAACCCTCGAGGGCGAGGGTGAAATCGCACGGCGCGAATTTACCGGTACCGCCTTTCTGGTGCATGGCGATGGGGCGCTGTTGACCAATCGACACGTCGCCCTGCCGTGGGAAGACGATCCAGGTCTCGAGGAATTGGCGATGCAGGGACTTGAGCCCGTAATTACTCGTTTTCTGGGTTATGTGCCGGGCATCGAGGACGCATTTCCGGTGGATTTGCAAATAGTGAGCGAGGACACCGATTTAGCGTTGTTGACCTGTAGCGAAGTTATCGACGATCTGCCTTATCTCAAACTCAGCAGCCGATCGCTGCAGCCCGGCGATGAAGTGATCGTCATGGGTTATCCGACCGGATTGCGGGCCATGTTGGCGTAAACCGGGGACAGTTTTCTCGCTGAATTACAGCAGGACGATAGTCTCGGATTTTGGGAGGTTGCCGAGCGCCTGTCGAAAGCGCGCTTCATTCGACCGCTGGCAAGCCGCGGCATAGTCGGTCAATTGTCAGCCTCGACCGTGGTCTATGACGCCGAAACGACGCATGGCGGCAGCGGCGGGCCGGTACTCGATATCAACGGCGAGGCGGTTGCGATCAATACCGCCATTATCCCGGAATACGGCGGTTCCAACTCCGGCCTGCCGGTGATTTACGCCCGCAGCTTGCTAATTGAAGCGGGTTATGAAATCGAGTAATGCTAAGAAAACTCTTTCATCCAGAGTTTCCGCGGCACAGGGATGTGCCGTCATTGAAAAATGACGGAGCAACGAAAATCGCATTTTCATTACTCCGTGCCCCGACAATTCGGGAGAATTGTTCGGAGCGTCCCTAGCCTGAATATTTCACCAATAAAAAGGGCAAACCCGTAATAGTTCGATAAAATTCAGTTGCTTAAATTGAATTAGTTCAGACCTAATCTGACATCTCTCTTGAAAAAGTGAGGGTTACCG
>Ga0126327_10000364_pt1 | contig 10196 bp, 6 predicted proteins | sample InaspJWI30metaG_FD_101392 | JGI IMG/M metagenome (GOLD analysis project Ga0126327, IMG submission 101392) | Marine gutless worms symbiont microbial communities from Oahu, Hawaii - Inanidrilus sp. 1 OAHU.JWI-30 metaG | ecosystem: Host-associated > Annelida > Digestive system > Unclassified... | reverse complement strand
CGCTTAGATCGCAGCTAGCCACCATATCTGGTGGCCGTCCCCCTATCCACCGGCCTGGGGACGCGGTTGGTAGCCTGCAGCTTGGCCCCAACAATTAATAGTTAATTATAGGTGATTATAGCCGACAATTACAATGCGCTTGCAGACTGCAATTAACGTAGGCCTATAAGTCTAAAACAGTAGTGTGACTTGGCTAAGCTACAATTCGGTGTATAAAAGTTTTAAATCCAAGTAACTCACGGCGCAGTAGAAAGACTGTGGGCCGTAAATGATCTGGCACTGTTTGTCGACGCTGTAGCGTTGTCCGAGGTGTTCAGTGATTTCTACTCCACCGCCAGATGGCGTGTTCAACAGACAGTTTCTGTTGCTCCTGTACCAACCACATACTGAGGCATGAGCTCAAAGTATCTCGAACGCAAAAACTCTTGGCAGAATGGATGACGAATGGGTCAGAATGGGTCTCAGTTTATTACTCTGTCCCCGATAGGGCAGCGAAGTATTGTGACGAGCGTGTCTGTCTGTCTGTCTGCTCGTCTGTGTGTGTGTTTGTCTGTCCGCGATCATATCTCCGGAACTGCACGTCCGATCTTCACCAAATGTTTGTGCATGTGACACATGGCCTTGGCTCGAGCCTCTGGTCGCGTAGTGATACGTATTTCCGGCTTTGTGGATGACGTCATATTTGCACATAAGCTAATTGGCTGCTCGACGCGTCACCGCCAGGCTGAGACAGTGAGGCTCACACGCAGCCTTGGGCTTGGCGCGTAGGAATACCCATTGCAGGCAGCGGACGCTCGGGACTACTTCTTGCAGTCAGAGCCTACCAGGCCGCAGTGGGCGTGTTGCATATTTGACATCATGTTTGCACATAATGTCCCTGCGTATATAGCGACAAGAAGACGACGTGTGCTCAAATTAACCCACAGGTGGCAACACCGGGGGCGGAGTCTGTGGTTTATCACTGCCTTGTTTGCGTTGCGACAGCAAACTATAGACAGATGTGCTGCATGCTTGAAGTGCTTTGTGATTTTAGAACATAATCGTTAACGACTGTTTGAAATGTGTCGTCATGTAACATGGCTTCTTGGCTTCCTCAGACGTCGCCTCTTGGTCGTAATCTCGAAGTAGCAAGTTGGTAAAGCATCGGTCTGGACTGGAGGCTGTGGCTTGTTTCGCTGACAATAATGTTTTACAAAGTAGTGTAGCAACACATGCAAGGTGCGGTAGGATTTTGATATCCATTTAACTGCAAATTTACTAAGGAATCTTCCAGTGAAAAAATTTTGTAAGTCAGTTAAGATTTGGCAGAATTATGGTCATGTGTCTGTGACTTCGCTTTTTGGCCCACCCTGTATATGCGACGTACTCGGTGAGCGAGGCGAGGTATTCGCGGAAGTAGTGCACGGAGCAGGCGGAGAAGCTGAACGGGTTGGTGAATGTGGCGTTGGTGAGACGTTGTGGTGCCGTCGACATGACGTGTTGGTTCATGCTGTCGCAGTCGTTGCCGTAGCCGTCATGCTGCGCGCCAAAACTGCACACGCACAAACAACGCGCAACGTATAGGCCTACTACTGCTCGACGCATGCGCATAGCGTACGTTCAACATGGTATACAGCGTCGGCGTCAGCTTAGCGAAAAATAATCTCAACTAAAATCATTGAAACTGATATGATTTTGCGAATAACAAGATGGAGATAATTTGCAAAAAGATGACAAATGCATAAAACTGCAACCTAATCATTATTCTCATGAACTCTTGACGATATTTTGGTGAAGATTTGCTACACTACCTTGCTGGTATTGATCAAAACGGTTGTACCATTAGCCTATGCAATAAACACTGTTGGTAACCTCCTCGGGTTTCTAGTTTTCTCCCACCAAAGATCTTGATAAAATATCTGTGGGTCACCCAACAGAAGCGCAAAATTCCCATGGTGTAGGAAAAGTTGTGATTTTCTACCAGTATCTCATTCACGAACTCAGTGAGACATTCCCGCGGAATGCAGACAAGATGTGAAATTTAATCGAATCCTCTCTAGTCCATGATCTACCAATGACCGAAATTTTAGAAATATCCACTCAAAACGTACTGAGTTACCCCGGCAACAAAAAAACACACAAGCACGGACGAAAACATAACCTAACCAAGCTGCGGTGGAGATAACGAAAATGAGCATCGACTACGACGCCGCTCAAAAACTAACTGTTAGCCACAACCTATGTCTATGGCCGCAACGCAGCACTAGCTAAATGCGGCCTATTGCTACACATGTCCTAAAGTAGCGTGGTCACTGTGTGTGTGTAGGCTACGTCTGTTGGTCACGACCGTTAACCTTGCAATAGGCCTAAGTATAACGATGAGCCCTGCAAAATCAACTGAACTGATCGAGAAGCCGTCAGATGACAGACTCGTTGACCCAAAGAATCACACATTAGATAGGGTGAAAATTGGCGCCACCTGGTGAATACAATAAGGCGATTCAGCCTTACGTCAGATTGCTTTGACAGACTTGTGTCATAGCTCGTGCGCTGCAGTCTGTATGTTGGCGAGTTCACCACCCTCCCGGTTGATGGCTGTACTACGCCGCGAGTGTGTGTGGACGGTGTAGGACAGGTCCGTCTGTGTGTGTGTGTGTGTGTGTGCGTGTGATACTGACTTGTGTCCTAGCTCGTGCGCTGCAGTCTGTATGTCGGCGTATTCACCGTCCTCCTGGTTGATGGCTGTACTACGCCGCGCGTCACACACGCTTGCTATGTTCGCCAGGCCTACACAACAATAACTAGACTAGTTTTACAAACGAATCGAAGAACTCCCATCAAAACAAAGCAATCGTATAGACATCAGATTTCGTCCCTGCAGGTTGATGCTGCCGCACGGTCGGTCAGTTCAAGTATACGGTGCGATGCCAATCTGTGCTGCCATCTGGCGATTCACTTTGAGTATACGCCTTTGTCGCGTCGCCCATTCCTGGCCGTTACATGCGAACATGACGTCATCCACAAAACCGGAAGTATATAACGTGTAGTAACGCCGCCAAAACAAGATCGAGCCACGGCCAAAGGTATCATGCAGAGAAAATTTGGCAAATATAAGATGTGTGATTTCAAGGATATGGTTAGACAAACACACAGACAGACACAGAGACACGTTCATCATAATATCCCGTCCTTTTACCGGAGCGCAGTGATTAGTATGACTTAAGACAAGAAAGGAAACACTGCAATTCTGCGCTGAAAAAACTTGCGAAACAGCATCTATCCCTGCGCGACGCTATGCCAGTGCGGCACAAGTGATAGCCGTGCGTCTGTCTGTCTGTGCCTGTGTCTGTCTGTCACAAGTCGGTGTGCTATCGAAACGGCTGGAAGGATCCAGCTGGTTTTTGGCAAAGAGCTTTCCTTCCGCCTATCCCTGTGTTACATGGAAATAAGTATCTACAAAAATAACAGCACTTCCATCACCCTCAGAACTTGGTCGTAAACTCAGACTTAGAAAATTTCGCCATGCAGCGTACGGCACGTCAATCGTCGCAACGTGTTGTCAACTTATCTCGACAAGTGTTAATAAACCACCGACCGTCGTCTGGCAACTAAGTTGACAATACATGCAACGGTCGCCGGCTAGGTTATCACACTCATCGTCCACCTCTGTCCTCAGCAGGATGCTGTCGCGACAGCTGATAACTGTGACGGCAATATTAACATAATGTGTACAGCTGAAGATGAATTCCCCACCTGAGAAATAAAACCTTGTTGGGTCCGTTTCAGAAGCATAGCGAAAGAACGAGTATCTATAATACACACACAGCGAATATATTACACAAATGTCTCACGTCTGATTGATTTTACGGCGGACAGTTACGAACTGTAATGCAGCAGTATACGAGTAAATAGAGCGCTAGAGAATGATGGAATGAGCATAGAGACCTGCCCCGAAGGGTAGTAACTGTAAAGTGATTATTCTAAAGATTACAGAATAACGACATTTTATAAACGTCTGTTTCTTCTAGTAATTACAGTAGCTATAAAACTGCATAAAATCAAACGCCGTCGTAGATCTACACAAAAGAAACAGTAAAAAGATTTTGTCTTACCATTCTGACTCAATTACTACTAAATGAGTTTCATTTACGTTTATATCCGAGCAGCTAATGGGCACGTGCAACTACAAATAAACGGAAAATCGTGCCCACTACACCAAACTGTAGGCTGTTGAAACCGCCGCGTGAAGTACGTGTACGGTTTTTACCCGCGCGACGCTATGCTAGCGCGGGTACTAGCTATGGCCCGGTGACTGTCTGTTCGTCCGTCCGTCTGTTCTACCTGTCACAAGTTGGTGTTCTATGGAAACGGGGGACGAATTGAGCCGGTTTTGGCATGGATGCTTCTTTCGACCTATCCTACACTGTGTTAGAAGGAAATTCAGGTATCTACAAAATAACGGTACTTTCCTCTGGAGTTTTGTCCTAAACTCTGAAGTTGGAAAATTTCGCCGCGGCCTATCGATCGTCGAAATGTGTTATCAACTTAGCTCGACAAAGATGGACGCTCAGAGCGTGACAAATTGGACCGTCGTCGGTCAACTAAGTTGACAATATCTTCGAGCTCCGACGCTCGGCCACTGTAGTTTATCGCAGTGATCGTCTCGCGCGGGTCAATTAGCGACAGCTGATATAGTTGTAAGCAATTGGTAGAGACCCGGAGAAGAGAGACGCCTGGTCGAAGTCGAAGTCGAACATGAGCGGTGCGTCGTTGGCGGCCCAGTCCTCGAGGCGTGTCAGTGCGTCGTAGCCGAGAACACTCGACTCGTCCACCTTGATGTCCGCCGACTCCGTCCACGGAGAGTCGCTTGGAGTCTGCACATCAGACAGACGCCGGTGTGTAAATGCCAGCCTGGTCCAGCAGGTTCGCCGGCAGATGTCCAGGCGAGGCAAATGTCCCGTCATGCGTCAAGTGTACGTTACGCCGATCAGATATAATTATTGCAAAACTTAACAGTTCAAAACGTTCTGCACGGAGGACCGTGTCTACTGTCCAGCACCAAACAGCACATGTCGAATACGGCAATATTACTTAGCAGGTAATCGCCATATGGTCAATCTGCTGACAAGTAATATCGCTGTAACATACAATTTACGCCATTGGTTGGCACTGTTTTCGCTGTCGTTTGTCTGGTTGTGAACAAAATGCCTAAAAAAGTTACAGACGGAGTTTTGTGAAGTTTGGGGAGTGTGTAAACTATACAGGGTGGGTAAAAAGTAAGCTGTTGATTTTAAGCGAACATGTCAATAAAACTGAGAAGATAGGAGGAATGTGAACAAATACGAACATCTACAGAAAAAATGGAGCATTGCCTGATATTTTAACGTGAAATATTTTACGTTACAATTGTTCTATGTTTAAATATTCTATGACTGAAAGCTGTCAATGAAATTACTGCTAGGCAAACACGAACTAGCTTATGTAAACATGACGTCATAAAAGTGTGTAGCATAGAATATTTAACACCAGACAAATAGAATTAGTGTTGCCAAATTTCACGTCCTGGATCCTTCAAAAATTATAGAATATTTTACGTTAGTACTATTGTCTAGCCTTTGAAATATCTATAACAGTACAACAGCTTACTTTTTACCCACCCTGTAAATCGTACAAAAACTTAGTTATATTACGTTGTTCACTGGTTAATTATTCGCACTGCGTTACTGTATACATCTGCAATATCAATATATTCAAAAAAGTTATTAGAACAAAGTTAGCAATTAAAGATTGGCAAAAGAAACCATGAACAATGTACGAAATGACTGAAACGATTAGATAACCGAGGAGAAAAGAACTGACCATAGCGATATAAAACTGAGCCACATTGATGGAAATTGCAAAATCGCTTTCATTGACAGATGAATATCGCAAGTTCACCTGCAACACAGTTAATCGCGCTCCATTTATTTGTCATCGTCACCATAATTATCACAGACTTCGGAGAGTTTGTCTATATTGTATTGTATTTATTTGAAAATGTAACAAACGCGCATAATTAATTAGAATAAGTCTATGTTCAGCTTCCTACGTCAGCTGACAACATGACACTGCCCGCATTTCCTAGCCCGTGCTGCGGCGCCGCTGCTGCCGAGCGCCGGCGCCTGCTGCACGGCGCGCCTGCTGCATGCGCCGGAAGCTCAGCTGCAAACCCGCCGCACGCTGCTGCTGCGGTCGATCGATGGGACAGACAGACAGAGAGACAGGCGGACAGACGCTCGACGTTTTATAGACACTGCTCCGCATACTACGTAGGTTATTCTAGGTCACTTTCGCACCATCTATCAGTCAATTATGAATTCCAGTCGCGCGAAGGCAAACTGTTGCAGCGTGGCAGCCAGTGGTATACTGTAGACCTGCAGGACACGTCGACGACAAACTCTCAGTGCAGTCCATTGGTTCTTACCCCGTTAATAACGTTGGTGTAGTAGTAGATGATGTTGCGTATCGCATCCTGTCTCTTTTCCGACGGCGTGCTCGCCAGACTCGACACGTACCAGCTGTGCACACAACAGCAGCAGCAGCACGATTTCAACCTTATCTACGTCAACTGGCTTCTCTACAGCAACCACGCACTAACCTCTCCGATTCTGACTCACTCAATCCATCGGTTCCATCGACTCTCATCATCCATCACCCCTTCACTCTTTCATTCCAGGCTCAAAACCTTCCTTTTCTGCAAATCCTTCCCACCGTAGCCTTCCTTTTCTTCTTCACGACTGACTCCACGGATTTCCCGGACTGTTTACTGATACTTCTGATATTATCTGTTTCTCACTTTTTAGTTTTTTTCCCACTTTTTAGTTTTTGGTTCCGTGCGGCAGATTAAGCTGACTAATGCCAGCTTTTGAGCGCACGTATCTCGTATCGTATTGTAACTGATCACTGTTTTCAAACGACACAATCGACCACGCAGCTACCGCGCAAAATAGCACCGCAGGCGAACACTCAATTTACACACATCTCACAACAGCTGGGGTGGGCTTAGCCAGCCTAATCTACCGCACGCAACAGAACAAAAACAACGCAATCGTAGATATCAGACTTCGCCCCCGGTCCCGTGCTGTCCCTGGTGGGTCAGTTTGAGTATTCGCCCCGGTGTCAAATCCGTGCTACCCCGTGTTGAGTCACTTTCAGTATACGCGCCGTTTCGCGTCGCATATTCCTCGGCATTATGTGCAAACATGACGTCATCCACAGAACCGGAAGTACATAACCCCGCAACGCCGTCGGGGGAGGACCGAGCCACTGCGGATGTAGCTACTAAATGCATCGGCCTATCGGCCATTATCGACCTATCGGCCTATTGTAACTGATACGCTGTTGCGGCAACTGGCCCCAACGATAAACGCTATTATTGCTACTTTGACACAAGCAATATGCTATTCACAACTGAAAACATGCATGCTATAAATGACGTCAAATTTTAAGTATGTAAGTAATTTCCTACGTCTCGAAATCCGATAGCGGCCGATAGCTGCACCGGCCTCGGCCGTGGGACATGAGTAACAAGCATAAACATTTGGTGAAGATTGAACGTGTAGTTCCGGAGATATGCTCGCGGACAGACGTACACACATACACACAGAGATACACACACACGAAGAGCCATGCAGACATGCTCATCACAGTAACTCCGTTTCCACTGGAGGATGAGTGATCAAAGAAAAAGAACTACAGGTGTGTGAGTTACCTGTAGTAAATGGAGTAATCTAGCACGACGAGCATTTGAACGCTGTTCTCCTGCCGACTTACGGTCTCACGTTTCTGTCGACTCCATCTACCTTTCGGTTTGCCGTTACCTACAGCCAAGTGGCCAACAAAAAATTCACAATTTTCGCTTTCCATTGCATGTAACGATGATAATGATGATGATGATGATGATGATGATTATTATTATTATTGCTATTATTATTGCTATTAATTTTTATTGTTGCATGCATATTGCCAACGCTAATCCTAACGATTGCAATAACTGCAGCGTGAGCGTTTCAACCACTTGTGCACGCTATTAACTGTAGTACAAGTGCATGCAGGCCTATAGTACACAAAATCGGACAGGTCCTCCGATTTTGCAGTTATAACTGTCGAAACTATACAACCATATAGGCCTACGCCTGCGATTCGTCATCTTTTTGACCGATACATGGAGCGTTAAACGCTGCATAATAATAATAATAATAATACATTGTAAAATATTTGCAATACGATTACTATCTATTCAGTTTAATCTTGTAACATAATGTCTACGTTCTAACCTCTTGGTGGTCTGACTGTTGAAGACGGCGGTTCATTATTATTGGACGGCCCTACAACATCCATGCAGAGCTGACATTGTACCGAAAAATATTGAAAAATTCACCTTCAGCTTATAGTCATTTAAACGCCATGTACACCTGTAAGAAACCGGACACTACTGTCGAATATTCACAAAGACAGTAAATGCGAGGAAAAAGATACAAAATAGAGCATTAGATACATTAAACTAATAAAAGCCATCACGATTGTGAAGATGTTCGTTTGTCAGTAAAAAATGCCTCGCGGCTCAAGTGTTGTAAACAAAGGTGGACGCTCGCTGTGTAAAACTTGCATCAGTGGAAAGAAGTTGACAACTGACATAATTATTTTGCGCGAGTCGACGTGTCATGACAAAAAAAGCAAAAATGTTGACAAAAATCCCGATGGACGTGCCCTTATTATTGATAATACCCGAATTCCCTTACAAGACAGTGTCGAATAAGCCGAAAAGTAGGCTCTGGTCCGCAAACTACTAACTGCAGCTAGATTTATTCAGCCGTTTCGATATATAGTATAGGCCTACCCTCATGTGCTAGACAAGTGGATACCCGGAATAGCGTTACACATGCGTCGCTCGGTAAAAATGACAGGAAAAAAAGAACTAAAACAAGCTGTAGATATTATTGTGCTGTTATAGTCACTCAGCTCGTAATATACGTTAATTATCTAATAACACTTTAGCAAAATTCACTAGTAGAAAGTCAAACACAAAAATGAATTTTTGGAGCAGCAAATATCAGTAATGTTCTTGTCATACTCATGTCACTGTATCAACTACATCAAAATTTCAAGAAATACACCAGACACCATCTTTTTTATTATTTCGTTTAATTTACTATTCCCTTGAACAAAAAATCGTTACAAACGTTATGAACCTCTTAAACGACGTTTTTTGTTTAAGTGCTTGCATTCCCAGTGTATGGACCAAAATACCCAATTCACACTTCCCGACGTGACGTGACGAAACTGCCAGCGACGCGTCGCGTCGGGCCGGGCGGGCGGTGTGAACTGGCGTTAAGACTGACTGGTGCGGGTCGGCCTGTGTGCTGGTTCGTCGTCGAAGTTGAGTCGCAGCTCGACCGGAATGAGTCGGTAGATGTCGTCGCCGAAGTTGACAGTCTCGACTGCTCGAGGAACCGGCCGACGACTGAGAGCTCCGCGCGCGTACGGTTGCAGTGAATACATGACGCCATCAATCGTCACGCAGCCCATCTGTATATACAGGGTGCGCCAATAAAAGTGGGCCACAGACTCACGGACACAATTCTGTCACATCTGAACCGATCTAAAAAAAGTTCACTGAAAGATTCCATGGTAAATTTGTAGTTAAATGGATATTAAAAATCCCACCACACCTTGCAAATGTCGTACACTACCTTGTGTAGACTAATGTCTGCAAAACAAACCATTAATGATAAATTACAAGGTAGTGTAGCTACATATTTAAAGTGCGGCGGGGTTGCTAATAAGTAAATTAGGTTTATTGCTGAGTCTGTCAGTGGAATTTTGTTTAAATCGGTAGATATTAGGCAAAGTTACAAGCAAGAACGTGATTGCGGAACATTAGTGTCAGAAAATAAGCGACAGTCGCCAACTAATGTAGTAATTAACGATAAATTACAGCCTACAGTAGTTGCCTACATATGGTAGTTTTTAAGCGCTTAGTGACTCTTTTGAATTTATAGGCGCTATATAAACAAGTCTATTTATCTATCTACATATTTAAGGTGTGGTGGATTGTTAATAAACAAATTAAGAAAGGTTTACTGTTGAGTCCGCTAGTGAACAATAAAAATCAGTGAATATTTGGCACAGTTACGGATTGTGTCGTGCACTTTCTTCGTCTTTTAGCAGTGTGGTGG
>Ga0126327_10000363_pt1 | contig 10229 bp, 14 predicted proteins | sample InaspJWI30metaG_FD_101392 | JGI IMG/M metagenome (GOLD analysis project Ga0126327, IMG submission 101392) | Marine gutless worms symbiont microbial communities from Oahu, Hawaii - Inanidrilus sp. 1 OAHU.JWI-30 metaG | ecosystem: Host-associated > Annelida > Digestive system > Unclassified... | reverse complement strand
TGCGGAAGCTGCTCGTGCCGCGAACACATAACAAACTCGGTGATAGGAGTTTCTCGGCCGCCGTAGTCCAGGTGGAAGGTCGTTCCACAGTCGAGGACCGGCGGCCGAGAAACTCCTATCACCGAGTGTGTTATGTGGTCGCGGCACGAGCAGCTTCCGCATGTCATTGGAGTTGGACCGCAGTGGGCGACGACCAGCGTTCCATACAGAAGGCGACAGTCATCTGCGAGGTACGCGGGAGCCGCTCCAACAAGCGATTGATGTACGAGTCCCGCGATCTTGAACCCAACACGCTGACGGACTGGCATCAGCCAGTGCAGCTGCCGTAACACTGGTGTGATGTGGCCACACCGACGGGCGCCTGCCGCCGTTTCCGGTGTGTCCAGCGACTAGTAGGACTAGTAGACTAGCAGACCGGCGGCGGAGGTCTCTGAGTGTCGGCGGGCGTGGGCGCCATCAGCGGGCGTAGCAGGCAGTCGTCGGCGAGCAGACGGCGGCGGCCGAGAGGACCGGGGCGGGGCGGGTCGGCCCCGGTGCCGCCGCCGCCGCGAGGGTCCCCAGTGCGGTCGTCGCCCGGTCGTCGGTCGGCAGACCGAGCCCGCTGTCGGCACACTCCAGCGATACGTTGTCGTCGTTGCTGTCGTCGTCGCACGCCGCTGTAATAGTACACTCGACGTTGTTGCCTCCTCCTCCTCGCAGCATCGCCAGCAACTGCGTTATCTACACCGGCGCACACAACCACAGCGACTCGTCTTCAGATCACACCATACCATACAATACCATGCCATACCATACCACACATGCACACAAGCCATTTCCACGGCCGCTTTTCAGGTAAACTTCGCTTTGCGTCGTTTCTTCGACTATTCGCTCCGAAGGTAAACCTTTCAAGACTAGAAAAACTGCTCTCAATCGAGGATCGAGGTCAGACCGATCACTTCACCACGCCTACACGCGCCGGACTTCGCCGCTGCCGTTGGTTTCGGCCGCGCCATGCCACGGGCCTCGCCGCGCTAGCTTGCAGCTGATGACGTCACAATGGAAACCTACTACAGCGGCCATCAATACTCACAGGACGCCGCGGGAGCAGAGTTGACCACGGGTCGGGTCTATCCGCGGGTCAGGTCGAAAGACATCCGGCCCGGAAACGGAGCGGATCTATTCTCAAAGGAAAAGATAAGTAAGGGCGGAGATAAGTAAGGAAGAAGTGAAGCAAAAAGTTTAAGTGAGGACATACATCAGACGACGGCGACAAATCATCGGCTTGGCAAGAGTAATACGAAACGGCCATTAGTGTCCTCGTTGCCGCAGTATCAAGTTGCTACAGCGGCTACACTTCGTCACCTTTGGGTCAAGTCGTAAAGTCAGACAGAACGTTTCAGCAATGCACGCTGACTTATGAGATATCGTGTGAACACATCAGCAACGTTAGACAAGCAGCATGCCGCACGTGGGGGCGTATACACAGACCTGCCGAATACACTGCTGCAACAGAACTGTCACTCACGGGCTGAAATGGAGTAACGGAACCGTGCTGTACGCTCCCTGGTTGAACCACGCAAGTGACGACCGGACGCGCCTTTACTGCCGTCAAACTGAACCGAATGACAGAGCAATAAATTCCGACTGGTTCATCGTGGCTGCTGCCGTCCGCCACTCGTGGTTCACCCTTCGACCTGTCAGGGCACAGGCTGCGTCTCACTCGCTGTCCATCAGTTTCACTGACACGAGGACGACTGCAGAAACAGGCGCTGGAAACTGAGTTGAGTACGGCTACGGCACCAACGAATGGCTGATAGTCCTCCAACTTCCACCCATTTGATCCACTCCTCATTTTAGCGATGCATATGCATTACATGCATATGCATTAACGCTCACCAATTAAAACAGGCTTTCCGTGACTAAAATTCACTGGATGAATTTCACCACTAAACGCAAACGCAATTACGGCCAGACAGCAGGAAATCGGCAGAAAATTCCAAATCATCAACAGCGATCTACAGTCCCACTAGTAATAGTCTAGACTGGAGTCCGGACGGATCGCAGTCCGGGACGCTGATCTGGTCGGGATCCGTGTTTGGATACGGATCAGAGCCCGGCATATCTAGGATTTAGGGTTAGGGCTATAAGCTTGGGATTAGATCTGGAGAGGCGAATGTCCTACCTTACGATACGACACGATGCGATATTAATTTAACGTGCGTTCAAAAGCTGACAGAGTCAGCTTAATCTATCGCACGGAATCAACAACAAAAAAGTGGAAAACAGAAAAAAACTAAAACGTTAAAAAACGCATATCCTCAGAAGTATCAGTAAACAATCCGGGACACACAAACTTGAAAGACGGTGCTACCTCGGTCTGTCTGGCGTCGTCCTCGTCCGAGTTACACGGAGCAATGCCGCCAGCGCCGGCGAGGCCGCGCGGCGACAGCATATTTCGCCCCCGTTGCGTCGTCGTCGTCGGCGACGGTACGTCGGGGCAACTGCAGCTGCACGCGCCGCACGGTCCCACGTTGCAGCGCGGCGGCCGCCGTGTGAGGCCCGCCGCCGCCGACGACGAGAGAGTGGTGAGCGCCGAGATGGCGGGTGTCGGCGACGACGCACCTTGCAGCCGCTACACACCAACACACCATGCACTCACTCACGACTGTATTACAGTAGTCCACGCGCCGCTGCTCTATTATCTCGCCAGTGCTGAAAACGTTGAGCAGAAGGACGCGCAGGGCCGGGCCGACGGCTAGAAAGTCAGTGGACCCGGCTTCTTGTCTGGTGTGCGCGACTCGACCGGGATCCTGGTCATTCTGCTCACGGATTCGGTCAGCAGGTGGCATCATTAGTTCTTAGGTTTGGATTAGATGACCGGGTGATTGACCAGATCAACAGGGAGGCGACGAGAACGCTGATGCCTTCTTCACCACGCGTCACTGCCGCATACTTACGTAAGGGTAGACTTGGACACAGCAGTTAGCAACCCGGCCACACCGCTACGGGAACTCACATGCCACATGGAATCACACAGTGTTACCTGCCACCCGGCAGAGGCGACATTCCCGCCCTTACCCCAGCCGAAGTTGGTACTCGATTAAGCGACCCAGGCGGGATGCAAGGCTGAGTTGACCTAGTGGGTTGGTTACATACTGAGACGGTACACCACTAACACGAGCGCGGAGACGGTCATCTATCCCAGCAATAACCGAGCCCGACATACAGAGTAACTTCATTCACTACACACCATGCCGTCAACCAACAAAGTGTCACAAAATGCAATGATATTTATGACACGTTCAAGAAAAGAAAATCATTCGTGTGAACTGGGAGGTTCTGGACTTCCCCGTTAAGATGGAACAGACAAAACAACCGATCCGCTAAGGATGGGAAATATATTGCGGAATTATCGCCGGAATGTAGCACATCCAGCCTGCAATAAAAACCCGTATACGAATTATCCAAGAGTTCTCTTATGGGTCCCAACCAAGAGAAAATCTGGAAGAGCAGGCCCGTCAAAGAAAAGTGAAAGCAGAACATTACATTACAATATATACAATATTTATAAAACGCCGCTGTACAAAATCAGCCAGAAGCGCTGACAAAATATTAACCGTCAATGGCCACACGCCACTGCTAGTCAATACAATGTGAAGTAACGTCACAGAGTCTATGGTCATGATACGATCGCCATTTTGTGGGTACAACATGGCATAATATGTGGAGTTAAATGGTGAAGACTGATCGTGTTATTCACGTAAAATGTCCATATGATTGCTGACTTACCAACAAAGCATACTTAAGCGCTATCACAGTGACAAACATTTCTCAGAGTTTTACCTACAAGATGGAGGCAAAAATAAACTGACACAGATGCGGAACAAAATCACGTCACTGTCACCCTGAGTATAAAGTTCGGTATTAAGTTTGCGTTTAAAAACAGCAGTGTCGTTGATGCAATGAAGATGCGGCGACACGTTGTCGCATGCATCAGGACCGACAGACCAGAAACCACGCTCGGCAAACCTAGTTCCGGTGCGAGGTTTGACGTAGGCTACATGTAGACGGCCGTGTCTCCGGGAAGCGAAGACCGCGCCGTGTGCTGGTCTCTTACGACATGAAGCAATGTGCGTGCCCTCTCGGACATCTGCCCCGGTCAGGGTTGGGGCACATGTGCGCCCGGGTGGACGAGGGCAAATGTCTTACATGCATAAAGCAACTATTCATACAGTGATGCATGGTGGAATCGCACAAGTTGAATCGCATCACTAACTTGAAGAGGTGAATCATCAGATGTGTTGGTCTGTGTCTTGAGCTATGTCAGTTGTCAATCCACAATACATCAGCAAGGCACGCCTCTATTAGTAGTTCTTGCTACTGATAGAGAGGGCTGTGAGGGGTTGATGGATGACAATGGCGCCCATTTGTCTGCACGCCATCCCTCTTTGCCAATAGTATACTACTTAGTAATACGAGGTCGAGTAATCAGTCAGGGGTCCATGCCAGCCGTGCTATAATACAGGACTGACTGCACGGTCGTACTGGAGTTCGCTAAGCCACGTTCACTTCATCGGCGTTTCAGCGTCTTAAGCTGTGTTCACATGGGATGCGACGCCGCGCTGCGCCGCGTCGCGCGGCAGTGTGCCGCACGACCAAAGAACCAACGGGACATCATCGCCCGTCGTGCAAGAAATAAGACTTGCACATGACGTAAAAGTAGTAATGACCCGTCAAGTTTTGTAGCCTACATTCGCCTATCACTGCCGTACATGGCAATCTGTACACCAGGCTGGGCTGGCAATAGTAGGGTTTTAGGTGTTAGGTTTTAGGTTTGAGAATTTTCACAATTTTTTTTTCTCAGGAAAGTGCAAGTTTAGGTTGTTTTTCTTCAGGACTGACTCCACGGATTCCCCGGACTGATGGCCAATACTTTTGATTTTGCCCGTTTTTATCTTTTACTTTTTCTGTTTTCCACTTTTTGTTTAGTTTTTGGTTCCGTGCGGTAGATTAAGCTGACTTATGTTACCTTTTGAGCGAACGTTAAAGCAGCATCTCGTATCGTAAGTTAGTTTTATTAAATCAGCAATTTATCAAGGTATGTGTAGTAATGCAGCAGTCGGATTTCTAACATACTGTCTGCACCGTAGATAGGCTACACCCAAAAGCGCTTTACAAAATATAAAATTTTAAACACCTAAAAAACCAAAAACCTGAAAAACCATTAGTGAAACCTGAAAGTCACACGTGTTGCTACCGTCAGCCATTTTCTAAAGCTTCCATCAATACACGGTACGTTTATAACACGCAAGACACAGCGCGCTGCAGCGCGGCGCCGCAACGCATCTGCTGTGAACACAACTTAACATGCGGCCGATCAGTCTCGCTCGTTCTCAGCAGCGACTGCTGAGCGAGCCAACACCCCCTCATCAACGGCAAACATCTTTCTACGCCAACTTCTATCTTCCGCCTCTCCGTCGCCCGCTGCCTTACTGTTCAACGTCAACGTCCACAATGTTATCTATCCGCCGTCCGAAACTCCTGTCTGCTCACAGTCCAACTCATAGCTATGTTCATCGGAACAAAACCTCAACATCACGAGAAAGCAGAGACGTCGATTTCCACCCGGACCTTGGGTCCGGACCCGACCACTTTTGAGGTCTGTTGGGTCCAACCCATTAGTGGACCCGACCAAGTTGTCAAGGTGAAAAGTTAGCAACCGAACGAAAATCATCACCAGCCGGGATTTCGCAGCCTACAGTAATTCTTACAAATTCATCGGCGGCCTATACGCTCAGCCGCGGACCGCTTACAGCGCTATCGAGACTCCCCAGCTGGATTTTTAGGGAGATGAAGGGAAGGGGTGAGAAAAAGGGAGAAACAGAAAGGTTGTGGGAACATGGGATGGGGGCACGGGGTCCGACCAAGTTGGGTGAAAAAATCGAAGCCTCAGCTGGCGCAGACAGACCCACGCGACGCGCTGCGTCACGTCCGCCCATCGCATCGCAGCCTACTCACCTACTTATTACCGGCCCTCAAAGCGACCAACAGCATCAAGCCAACGACCTTGCAAGTGGAAGATTTTATCAAAACCAAGAAAAACAAAATTGCTTTTGTCGCCGAAGACTTCAGAGATTCGTCATTACTGTGACGACAATGACGAACTGACAATGACAATTAATGTTTCGTGTCTACGTCTCGGTATTCAACAGTCAACCATCTAGCCATACCGCAGACGGACTGTCCATCTGTCACTCCATCAGTATATATAGTCACGTGACAAGTACCTGTCACCCAGTGTGCTCGGCGCGTAAGTGTTTGCACTGGATCAAGTGCCCGGTAAACAAACTACCATCAGTCCAGGTAGGACCAGTGTTAGCAGATCAAACATTGACTCTCTGCAGGCAAACAATGCCATGCACCCAACGATCCTAGATGTTTAACTGAATCATCTGCGCGTTGCAGAGAAGCTGTTACTCATGTAATTGCCGTTAAGTCTAGGTCTTGGTCCCCTTAGCATCAGCATTATTGTGGACTTCAGATTATTGCTATCCGCCGCCAAACAATACCTACAGTGACTTTTTTAAATTACCAAACGGCACGAAACGTCGCGCGGTTTCTCTATGACAGTCGAGCTTCTTGCACGTTTCACTGCCATTTACAGTGTACAAGCCGCAAGTCGCTTCGCTCCGTGCCGGCTTGACGCTGACGATATATTGGGCCGGTCGTCGTGGGTAGTGTAGGCGATAACAATGTAAGCAGTTATCGCCTGCATGCATCTGAAACACAACAGCTCTCATGTGTGGCCAACGCCACACCCATCTGTTATCTCTGTGGAGTTGCTAGGGCACTGTCGTCAACCAATGACGGGACGACTTGCAACACACCCTAGCAATACAGCGGTTAAGATATACTAACTTGTTTGCTGGCTGCCAGCCGGCAATGATCAAAACATATATCACTAAAAAACTCAAACAAATAATGTTCTTCTTGCTATGTGCTGAGGTCATGACCAGCAGCTCGAAGACAATCGTTGAGTAAACACCCAAAGCAGAGGCGGCTACAGGCTGGTAACTAACTGTACACAGCGCGTTGAAAGACGTGATCGGATATTTACCCCTCCCCCGGACACCTACCTCACGTTTAGGGACGGTTAGTTAGGGTCTCAAGAGCATTCGATAAGTTCTTGGTCTTGATCTCCTGGCAAAATCTTAGCTCGAGACCAAGGAACACCAAGACTCGATTAAATGATGCTTCATTTTGCAGTAGATATGACAGACGTCGGTTTTGGTCGAATTTTCCTTCCACAAATTTGACTTGTTTCTCGATACATGTACTTTTATTTTTATTTGTCATTTGTTATTCTCCCGAAGGTATTGAATGTAAACTGTTGGTTTTTGATCTGCAGATGTCATTAGGATCTTGGTCTTCTCTAGATCTTTCGTGAGGTGATGATAACAAGACTGATTCCGGGTCACGGTTAGGGTAATGGTAAGGGTTAGGTACGAAGGAGAGATGTTCGGGGGGGGGGCAAATGTTCTACATTCGTTGTAAGGATGCTACTCAAACAGAGACACGATAAACCCAGATGAGGTTACCAGTACTTGACGGAAAGAGAATACACACATTCCCCGGCGACAGCATTATACGCCGTGCAGTGGATTAAGTAAGCGCCGCCGCAGTCGGATAAGCTGACACGGCGCCGTTTGCCAGAGCCAGAACGGGAGACCGCCGCGTATTTGAGGCGAACTGCGAAGTTCTGAGCAAAAATGAGTTAAAAATAATAATTAACTGAGGAACTATCCCAGTTTTAACAGCCGTTTTCCGGGTGATCTGAGTTAGCGAAAGTGACTGAGGCAGATAAAGCTTTCTGTCGGTGCCACCCAACCAACAGTGTCAAAGCTCTGAAGGAAACTCCAACTCCAAGCGCCAACGACCCCAACCAGTGGCTTGGCTTCCTACTGACTTCATCCACCACCTGACCAGTTGGGTCCCTTTATGTTGGTTCTCCTACGCCAAGCCAGGCCTACACCCCGAGAAACTGATAAAATTCACACCCAAAAGTGGACTGAATAAGTGAACTACGAAATCAAAATATTACAAAGCTTGTTGTTTGTTTGCCATCTCAAAACGTCGCGACAAAGGAATTCGGAGTCTCTCTTGACGCCTTTGAGATGAAAGGACTGAGAAACATTCTGCGGGTTTCACGGACAGCAAAGAAAACAAATGAGTGGGTTCTTAACAAAGCTGGAGTACAGAGGGAACTGTTAGACACTGTCAAAGCAAGTAAGTTAACATACTATGGTCACACAATGAAGAAACAAGAGAGTTGCCTGGAGAGAGGGGTAATGCAAGGAACAATGCCAGGTGCACGCAGGCGAGGAAGACCACGCACGGCCTGGATGGACAACATCAAGACGTGGACAGGACTCTCCGTGGAAGAGTCAACCAGAATGACAGAGGACAGAGAAAAATGGACAAAGTACGTTCATGGTGCGGCCAACCCTCGGATCGAGGACGGCTGAAGAACACCACAGTGCAGCTGGAACATCTGTCTCCCGGCCCAGTTAGGCCTACGGTTACGGCTTGGGCTTAGGATTGGGTTACGTTAAGTACAGGAGCAGACGTCCGGGGCAAAACGTCGGACATTCTAAGTTTAGACGCCGTTCCGACTGGTCACAGTGCTGGGAAAAGAAACGCTTTGATGTTCAGCGTGAAGATAATGCCGAGTGACGCTGACAAGCTGCTGTCAGGCGGAGACAGAGAGAGAGCTGTAATCCGGCGGTGCACACACACGTAGCGGCGGCCGCGGCCCGGCCCGCCGCGTGTAACACGAACCCCGCTCAGTCCGCGGCTGATCTCCCGCAAACTCAATACCCGGCCGTCAAGTCCACGCACAAAAAGAAATCCGACCCGCTCGCTCGGTCGGTCAGTCGCCATGTTGACACGATAATTACGGCAAATGGCGCGTACACGACGACGTGAAGCGGGAATGACCGCATGGGGGGCGATAAAGTAGGACATTTGCCCCCTCTCAACCCCATCACCTGCCCCTCCTGAAAATCACGATCGTGAACATCAGATTCTACACCTCCCGTATACCTCCCTCAATACTAACTCTATATAACTCTAGCCATAATCTAGGGCAGATGTCCGATATAGTTGTTTTGACTGGCGCGACCACCCTATGGGACCCGCGCGACGCGTCACCTCCAACTGATATTTTGTCGCTCGGGTCGAAACTTTTATAGAGGGAATAACAGACGGCAGATGTGCATCGTCGGCCCAACGACTGTCTTTATTCGCACAAATATGCAGACAGTAGTAAAATCGAAAATAAAACAGACAGACAGAAGACAGATAGCAAAACAACGCCAAAGTGCTATTACACTGAACAGCTGGACGAAAATATATCTGCAACATAACTGGAAACTGACAGAGATGGCCGAAAATAGAATAGATACAAACTGTTGCTAACACCTTTATGCCTTCAGTGCTATGACGCTGTTGGTTGGGCAGCAGGAAAGGCATCCGGCCTGTAAAAGCCTGAGTGGTGGGGTGCTGGCATGGTTATCTGTCTGGAGCTAGGTGCAGACTTGCATATGGCCCAGCTGATGCCACTGCCACTCAGAGTCTCTTGCTTGTGTGTGTGTGTGTGTGTGTCTGTGTGTGTGTGTTGCTAACACTTAACATAGGTGCCCAGATCAAAGCTTGAACGACTGGACTGCAACAACGACGCGCTTTGAAGTGCTTTCAGACTAGCCACAACTTGAAGAGATGCATGCAGCACTGCATGCACCTCTACATGTTGTGCTAGTCCGAAAGCACTTTTACATATCCAACGACATTTGAAAAGTACAGAGGTGTTTTAAATCCAGTCAATACCAAGACCATTAATGAAAACTCTGACAGACTCCAAGCGATTAAATGCCAAATGCAAAAATATATGCCGACTAAAAACGACGAGCGGCAGGGCTCCGACTAGAGCCAGCGGTGAGCTCGATTTAACAAGGGGGAGAAGTATGGAACGGAATGGGTGAAACAGGTACGCAGCAATAACGTGAGGAGTAAGGGACGAAGGAGGACAACTGAAAGCGATCGTCAACCATCCTCCGCGAAGTCCCCCCCCCCGGCCCCACAACTTTTCAACCGTGGTTGCGCCTATGGTGGTTGTTTTCGAGGAAGTCAGGTGCTCGAGGAGTAAAAGGTAGCCCATACTCGATTACCGAGCGTAGGGTTCCGGAGCT
>Ga0126327_10000360_pt1 | contig 10283 bp, 6 predicted proteins | sample InaspJWI30metaG_FD_101392 | JGI IMG/M metagenome (GOLD analysis project Ga0126327, IMG submission 101392) | Marine gutless worms symbiont microbial communities from Oahu, Hawaii - Inanidrilus sp. 1 OAHU.JWI-30 metaG | ecosystem: Host-associated > Annelida > Digestive system > Unclassified... | reverse complement strand
CCCGGGTTCAAATCGCAGTAGCGACGCTGTCGGGTAACAGTCTTAGGCAAACTGTTCACACCCATTGTGCCTCTGTTCACCAAGCAGCAAAATTGGTAGCAGCCCTCTTAAGGGTTGCGGGGGGTAACTGCAGGCCTGGCGGAAAGTAGTCGCAGCCTACCGTCTTGTTTATGACTCACATTACCTGCAGTCTGGCTGCCAAGAACCGGGATCAGCTCCGGAACCCTACGCTCGGTAATCGAGTGTGGGCTACCTTTACCTTTTTAGGGCTTTGTGGTAAAGGTAAATGTACCTAGTTCAACGACTGGGTTCAGTAGGGCTAAGGGTTGGGGTTAAGGTCGGTTGTCGCCATTATCGGTCATCAGTTTTAGGATGCCGTTTATTTCCTGTTTTGAAGGCCGATAGCGGCCGATAGACCGATGCACTGACACATTAATTAGCCACACCCGTCAATCCATATGTAATCTACACGGCATATTAGGGCAACAAAGACTGTCGGCATCGAGGCACATGGGTGTGAACAGCTTGACCGGGGTCGCTGCACAGGGCCGCGCCGTGACTGGGGATCGAACCCGCGACCACTCGATCGCAAGTCCCGCGCCCTATACCATTGTGCGGTGTGCCACCACGCTTTTGCGATTTACAGTTACAGTTACTGTTTGCATTTCAGTGGAGGAGGAAACGTTGCAGCACATAGTCGGGAGGGGGAAGTGTCCGGGGGGAGCGTGTCCGACACTCAGCACGGCGGGCAGGGCATCTGCCTCGCAGCTGACGACAACAATCCATATTGATATTGGACGCGGTGACGACCTAGGGTGTCGGCCAGATTTGTCAGTATAAAACCTATGGATAAAGCTGTATAGAACGCAGGCAGTTGAATTATTTAGGAAAAGGAAAAAACACGCATTTGGGGGATTTTTTTCGAGACACAGAGAAAACAGGATTTAATGAAACGGCTGCCAGATTGTCAGCAATACATAGAAAGTTAGAAAGCAACCCCCTGAGTCATATACGTCCGCGAAGCCAATGAATTTTATTTGCTTTGAGAAGTATAGTTTCGTATGCTGCCGTCTGCTGCATATTTAGAGTGTTCGCAGCGCATGGTAGCGCCGCCGTAGATAGGCCTAGAACGATGTACTTATGCAGTTTCGCATTGTTGTCGCAGTTGTTGTCGCAGTGTTCATCACAGTACTGTCGGTTTGACTGATTGACAGTGAGTGACAGAAAAAAACAAGCGGTCATAGTGTTTTGACAAAATTTGCCGCATTGCCATCGTGCGCGGATCGTTCAATTGTATTTACCAGCTGGCGCCACTGTGCATCCCACTGCTATGTAGCACATCCTTCCTTGGGTCCGCACGAATCTGCCTCTCGTTCGGTCCGTCCGTTTTGCAGCGCTTACCCACCACACAGACACGTCACGACATCTGTAGCAATAAGCCGCACCTATCGCTGCTAGCAGTGCCAGCGATGCGGCCTTAAACGGGTTACTTAAAATACAAGGTTGCGCGTCGGAGGCGATCAACACATTTCTGTGGCGGGAAATCGAGGTCTAGCGCCAACTGTCTCTGTCTGCGTGCGTGCTGTTGGCACCAGAGAGAGGCTGACTGTTGCTGCTGCTGCTGATGCTGGTAGCCTGGTACTGATGATAATGGTGTTGATAATCCAGGTTCGAGGCTGCAGCAGCACGTGTGTGTGCGTGCGCCTCTGTGTCTCCAGACTCCCTACTGCAACCGGCAGCATACAGACCGCGCAGTTCTGTTATTACATCTCATAGCGCGCTGTTTCCACTGCCTGGCTGTTAACTGCGTGTGTCTTGATATTATGTCAGTGGTGTATGTGCTCATGACTAAAATGTCATCCAGGCATTTCCGGACGTATTCATAGGGGCACTGGTTGGGGAGTGGACCTCCCCTGCAATTTACGAATGAGGACTGGACAGAAACAGATATTTACTAGTGGTCATTTCCTAAATTAGCAAGAGTGGGAACGCTACCCTTCTGTTTGTTCCTCATCTGCCCTCCCCTTCCCTCTCCAGCAGTCCACCCGCTACTTTTTACGTTCTTACTTTTACCGTAATAACGACTGACAGCTTATTTATATGAAAGCTGTTATGCCAATGACAGCACGTGGCCTGGAACAATTGCCTGTCCCACACTTGCGCCGCTCTTGCCGCTCGGATGAACGGAGACATGGAAAGTGGCAGGGAGTGAGAATGCTAAATGCTTCATTTTAGCACACAGAAGCACTCGTAAAATGCAGTGCAGCTTCTTTATACGATTCAAAGAATAACAAAAATTCATTATTTCCCATAATAACGGTGGAAATGCCGTTCCCATGCCTTCCGCCATCTCTTTGACAGCGGTAACAGCGTTCCCAGGCGTTCCCCGTAGAAATGTCCACTGTTTCTATTTTTTACGGCACGTGTTAGTGCAGTTTCATACTGTCTTTGTGTCCTGTCGACATATTCGCCCTGTTCTTTAAGTTTCTTTCTGCTGATTTGTCGCAAATACATTTGATTGATTGATTGATTGATATATACAAACAGTACGTCTGGGGGCAATAGTTTCTCAGCATCATTGGGTCAATAAAGTGCGAAGTAATCTTATAGTAGTTTCAACCTGTAGTAGAAATGTATGTTTAATCTCGGGCTTCAAATAACAGACAAAGTATATAGGCGTGAAGCTCCCAGTCAAAAATTTCAGGCATTTACTTAATGTCAGTAAGAGAGGCAATCCAGTTTTGAAAGCATTATTTAATATTTTGGTCAGGTACGTTATAATAAAAAAATTATACTAGTAGGTTATGGTTTGCACAGTACTTTTCCTCCTCAACTAAAATATGCTTGATGACGACCCTCGCTGGTGATGATATTTTATAAATATTGTAAGATGAACGGCACAGTTTGGCATGAGAATCGGGCTGTTAATGCCAGCCTCAGTAGCAGGTGCGTGTGACGTCACGCATGGGTTGCTATAGCAACGTACAGACGCCATAGATTTTGTGGCGTACTTATGACGGCTGTGTCTACGTTGTCTGGGAACTTATACAGACGTTTACTGCGTTATTCGGTTCTCGGTTAATCGCCTCGCTGTCGCTGTTACGAGCAATAACCCCGTCCGTTCGTTTATAACATCTCGGTGGGACGATGCGTCATTTATGTCCGCGCACTGTCATTAAACGTTCTGCAGTATAGTCTGCCGTCGCTGGAAATATACGTCAGTATCGTCATACGTCGGTACTTCGACCGTAATTTTATCGGCTGCGGTTAGAAACAGTTTCTCCACTGCAGTATCAACACGACTAAAGCCCTGTCTACATCGGCCGATGTCGCGCGACTGTCACCTTGCGTCGCGTCTCGTCGCGCGTAGCAGTGTATACGGGGCCTAATTTGAAACATTTTCGTATTTCGTAACAGATGCATTTTGTAAACTGGTATGCAAATATGTCCTCTACGTTCGAAAAATTGCATTGATTTTTTTGTTACTGGCATGTTGCAAGCTAATTAGCGGATAAATATTAGTATATGTTCATAATAATAGTGAGTACTTTAATAACGCGTCACTCGCAATACCGCGATGTTTTCGGATTGCGGTAATCCGTGCATCTCTATATCGTTACATAACGTCAGTCTGGTGGTGGTGCGCAATACTGTCACTTGGGGGCGCTGTAATCTATCTGCAGTGCACGAATATTACACTACACGCCCACAGAATCATCTCACGAGCGATACGAGATATATCGTCGTAATTCACGAAGGAGGATCTCACAGGAGAGAAGAATAGACTTCAACCTGCAGACCATACTAAGCAGTTCATCGATTCTTTGTGCTGTATATCGACTAATCGACCAATTGGCGACTCCGATAATCCTTTATCCTAGTCTACTGACATCCAGTGGTTCTTTTTTTCAAGCTACTAGAAGCCAAGATCAGAACGTCAGTCAGACTTCAGAATCGTAACTGGCGAACGCCGACACCGATAGTCCTGACTATTAGGCGTGGTTAAGTAACCACATTCATGTCGTCACGAAATCTTTTTTGTGTCCGTTAATCTAACAACGATGCTTGTCTTCACAACTAGGACTGATGCAATATTCCTACAGTGTCTCAGCACCATCGGCCGCCTTGCGGGCTGCGCTGCAGGACTTTCCGATTAACGGAAATGCAACAACATAGGGCCAACAATGTTTTAATGCACACAGATTACCGAATTCATTATTGGTTCTCTCTTGTTGCAAACATGTTTTCCGAACAGTGTTCTGCTGTATCTACGAAACGTCACTAAAAGTCTGAGAGTTGTTTAGTGTTTGCGAAACCAAGTTGTTGCTTTTCGGTATGGTTTATTATAATAAATTGCATGATCTGGTAGACAAATGGCTGAACTTTGACCAACGGTTTACAGTATTAATGCCTTAAAAGCTCAGTCTTCGGTCGATGAGCCCGAGACAACCGTTGCGCACAATCGCCACGATGCAGCGTTGCAGTGGTCATGAAAATTCATTGCAGTAAGTAAACCGAACGGCGGAGAATGAGAGATTGCCGGGAAGTGTGACGTCATCAAAGATGGCGGCTGGCCGGAAGTCGATCAATCACTCGTGTGCAATACGTCTTCACGCAGCTATAGGCGCCACGGACAAACAAGCAGCAGTGGCGTGACTCTTCTCGGCGCCCGAGGGCAGAAGCAGAACCGATTCCACCGATTTTTGTGGGAGGCACGGGGCCAGAAACTAAGTGAAAATGCAATACAATGGAGTAACTACTACCTAAACACGTTGGCAACCAAAACAGCAATAGTTTGTTGCGACAGACTACTTTTGGCTGTTTCAGCAAACTATCTATCAAACAGTCATACTCACTCTTGTGTTCGTTAGTCATTTTTGGTGAGGCTGTTTGCGCCCCTCGCCTGTTGCGTCCGGGGCACCTGCTCCTACGCCCCTAGTTACGCCAGTGAAACGCAGTCGACTCGACCGGGCGCCGTGCTGTCCGCGTATTCAGACGTATGGTGGCGCCTCTGTCGTCACTGCTTATCTACCGCTTTGTAGAGACGCTAAGTGTAGTCCAAATAGAGCAGTCGATATGCTGTTTGTGTGTCTGTTTGTCGGGGCGATAACTTTCGTTGTTGTTGAGAACAACTTAACAAGACCCGAGTGCGGGTAATAGCCGCGTCCGCGTCGTCATAATTCTCGAGAGCAAGAAGGACACGAACGTCGCGATGGAGCATTTATGCAGCTGCTTTCGCTGCGCGACGCGCGCTAAAAACTGGCGATTATGCAGTCCTTGACAGAACGTGCTCGCTGCACACTGGGATTCTGTGTGACTAAACCGCAATGCATCCGCTCGTGATAACGAAAAATTTGGAGTGGTTAATGAAAGCGTACGTACAGTCACATGTAATTTCATTGCCGTATCATTGCCGGGTGACAATAATGGCATTTGTTGAGAGCGATGTGGCTAGTTAATGCGTCGGCCAGTTAGCATTCATGACGTAGGAAATTACTTACATCCCTAAAAAATTGACGCTATTTGCAGTACTTACGCATAATGTATATTGCCGGTTACAGAAGGCATCTTGTTTGCGCAAAAGTGGCGAAGAATAGGGAACGAAAGTGTGTCGGAAATTGTAATAAATGACACAATAAATGTTTTTTCTTACACTGCAGTCAGCATTTTGGTAATTTCAAAACATAACACTTACCGAGTGCTGTTTATTAAAATTGCTTCCGTATATTTTATTTGAAAAATATATTAATATTTTAGCATTGGGGGAAATGGCCCGCCAGGGGAACCGGCACTGTGCCAGTTGTATCGGCGCACTTTCGTTGGTTAGGGTTAGGGTTATTGTTAGGTTGGATCAGTAGTCCTAGCGTCGTATCGGTTACTGTCGGCCGATAGGCCAATAGCGCCGATAGCACCGATGCGTTAATTAGCTACATCCGTTGACAGAAGGTCGTAACTGTGCAATCAGAGTTCACTCAGTCAAGCTTCTTGCACGCAGACAGTCACGCGCTGCCTCTTGGACGTACACAGTCTGGTATATATGGACTGGGGTCGCAGGTGATCGATGAAATGAAACAGTGGATGGCGTGTGCGAATGTCGATCGACGTCGACTCGAAGGTTGATCTAGCAGTGCAATAAAACACGACAGACTGGCGCTCAGCACCAGCAGCCGCGCACCAGCTGCTGTGTGTCTGTCCCACGGCAGCGGCATGGAGCCCTGTGTGTGCTGGTATATACGGATCCTTGGCCGTGGTCGGTCCTCACTGACATATGTCGGCTGTACATCACCGCGTAACGTACGCTAATAGTCCGGACGATCAATGTCCCATACGTGCCCGGGGTCACACCACGCCGCGCTCCGGCCGGGTCTGAGTGTGTGGCGCTTCCTGGCTACTGGACGGCTGACCGAGAGGCCAGCGAGGTCAGCTGATGATGGCCGAGAGCGCTGGAAACGTGCGCAATTAGACGAGGTGCCTGGCAGCGGACGTTCGATTGGAAAGACTAATGGATGTCGCTCGTCGAATTGCCGCAGGTCAGCTGCTGCATTGCTGAACGTGCTGCGAGGAACGCACTGCATTCAGTCAATGCCGAGACGTTCTTTATAACCCATCGCCCGCCGCCTTGTGGTCTGTCTGCCTCTGCGTGTCTGCTTCAGCTTCAGCTATACTTGCAGCATTACAGTGATCAGCCGAATTGTGATACCGTATGTTGGCTCTGACAGAATGACAAAAGTCACTCGGTTGTGAAACAGCGGCGGGCGGTTGGCCTACATTAGCCGTCGCTTTCTTCTGCTTTGTGCAGCGATAAACGATATTTTTCGTTTCGGTGTTGAACCCTTTGACAGCACCGGTTACGGGAAGCGGTAATGTAATGGCGTGTGGCGATAAGAGAAGTTGTCGTAAAGTGTTTGCTACTGCAACGATCGCGCCTTTGGCGCTCTCTGTTCGCGCCCACAGAGCTCGGTCCAAATGTTTTCGGCGCTCAAAAACTGCTTGCGCCCACGGCGTTCGTCCACATATCGCCGACGTCGCCGCACGTCGGCGAGCTGCTGCTGTTGCTGCTGCTACGTCATTGTCATTGCTATGACATCATTGCATTGTGCATCGTTAGGTTTACCCAGCGTCACATCCGTACAGACGCCACTTTATATTTTATTAGTGTGAGGTGTGCTGGCAAAAGTGGCGTGATAATACCGCATGAATGCACTTTTCCAGCGTGGTAATATATTGCTCTGTTCGCTGCTGTTTTAGAACACTTATCAAGTTTTGCTAATACTGGCTAAGTGCTTAGGCCTAAAGCGAAAAAAATCCACTCATGGGCATATATAAATGCAAAAATCTGTAAAGCGATATCGTGATTGGTACACAGGTTCTTTGCATTCTGTACAGGGAGTAGGCAAGTCGGCACTTAGCACTTTCCATTAACGTAACAGCCTCCCGCCGTCAGGAACTGCGCGTACTAACTTGAACTTCATATTATTCGACGTGATAAAATGTTTGTGGGCGGTTTGTGTTGGACTGAAAAGTAGATGTCGTCGTACATTCGGCAAGATATCGTCAGAGACAAGTGCTTTATAGTCGGCGCGAGCGACGCCTGGACAGGACTGATAGGCCTATCGCTGGCCGTGCAGGAAACTGACTTCCAGAGCCCAGACGGCGCCGATCCGTCGACGCCGTCCGTTTAATCTGCGGAAATAACAGACTTCCTTCTAGTGCGGGCCGACATGCAGCAGCTGACGTCACGTCCGTCCAGGCATGCGCACTGAGCACTCGACAGTGGACGAGCGAATCACTCAAAACACTCACGACCGACCGACTTCTGTACTGCGGCGGGGGGGGGGGTGGCGGCTAGTGAGGCGCGGATCGACCAAATTTTCACTTGCCGTGTCAGACTCAGTAACAGAAAGTTAGTAACTGAGTCATTTGTATTGCGCTCTGTACTTGAAGACCGAGGCCGTGAACAGCTGCATTGGAATACATGTATTGAGAACTAACCCAGCGCTAACCGTCCTAGTTTCGCCGACGCGCATGACCAATGAACGCGTCGTGTAACTGGGTCGACTTGCTGGGGTCAGTTCAGTTCATGTGCTGTAAACATGCCTTCATGTTTGACGTCGCAGACATATAAACAGTCGCAGGCAGATGCCTAGGCCTATATCTGATCTGTTGGATACGATCGACGCCTGTCGCTATCTACGAAGCGTTACGATTTCTCGTGACTACCGGCAGATTAACGGTCTACCTGCTTGAGCTTATGCGGATCGGAGTCTACGACTTTGTGAGTCCGAAATCCGCCCACATCAGATCCCGATAGCGGAATAATTGATGTTGTTACGCCTGCTTACACGACGCAACGCAATGAATCATGGCAGGCCCTCGTCACATGACCGGTCAACAAATACATCCGATCCCACAAACCAATTCTGATGTGTCGTTGGCTATGAAACAGTGCAGTGATGGCTTGATTTGCTTAAGAGTCGTTACTGACTCTAGCCACATAGTATGCAAGGTAAGCGTCTGTGTAAGGGTCGGGTGCCTGTCCGTCTGTCCGTCCGTTTGTCTGTCCCGTCGATCGACAGCAGCAGCGACATGCTGCTGGTTTGCTGCTTACCAGATGTCGATCGATAGCTGCCGGCGCCACAGCTCGGTCTGTGGCCAGCATCAGTGTTGTATGATCGATGCAGACTTGTTTTTGCTGTTTTTATCGTTGCAAATGTTATTAATCTTATCGGGGAGGCAGTATGCCCCACCGATGGCCATTTTGGTCCTTTCCGGTAATAAGGCGATGCCGATGAGCACAGGGGTGGCTAGGTAGCCGAGTGATTAGCGCGCTGAGCTCAGGTGCAGAAGGGCCTGGGTTCAAGTCACAGCCGCGACGCTGTCAGGTAACAGTCTTAGGCAAACTGTTCACACCCATTATGCCTCTGTTCACCAAGCAGAAAAATTGGTAGCAGCCCTAAGGGTTGCGGGGGTAACTGCAGGCCTGGCGGAAAGTAATGTCAGCCTACCGCCGGGTTTATGACTCACGTCACATGCTGGCTGACTGCCAAGAACCGGATCAGCTCCGGAACCCTACTGTCGTTAATCGAGTATGGGCTACCTTTACGTTTAGTGTCCAGGTATATGGGATAGATGGACGAATACCAGCTTCGCTTAATGTCTCCACTTTGATTATTACATATGCCTAATAGTTCATCTATCTCTGTCACTGTTAGCAAATATAGACACTGAATTGATGCGGAACGGGAACTTGAATTTGTTGCTGAATGAACGTTCACAGGTCCAGTCCATCTCATCATGTATACGCTGTACTTTATCCACATTCCACAGTTTGTCTGTCGTCTAATCGAAGTCAGCACGTGACGTCCGCATCACTGTCCGCTGGTCCAGCAGTTGTAGTCATAGCAACCGCATCAGTCGATCAATCGTCACGTCGTCATCAGTGCACGGACGATTAGTCGTAATGATGATGCTGCTGATAATCCCATCGTTCGTGCTGTGCTCCCATCCCGTCGAGCAGCAATCGACTGAGACTACTTTATATTGGCCACCGCCGCCGCCGCTGCGCTGAGAGGTCATTATAGCTGCCTCACTGCGCGCCATCGCCTTATGTAGCGTCCATCCAGGGGTGAAAAATCTACAGTTGCTTTCAGAAAAGTTTATTGCATTAGATGAAACAAACACAACATGTGTGAAATCCTGCAAAATAAACCGATAAAGCAGTAAGCGTCCCGAGTTTGTATGCCCCTATCGTCCATCTTATGGGCCGCCCACCGGAGGCATTGTTTTCTACCTGTCCGTCCGTCTGTGCCTGCGTGCGCACGTACACTGTACGTATGTGGGTGCGTACATGCGTGTCATCGACTTCTAGTTTTTAATTTCTTGTTGTATTTACTGTGCTGTCTATTGCAGTACATCGCACCAACTCTTTTATGCTGTACCAAATGTAACAGTCCGCCAATCAAGGGACAGTGTACTAAGCGTCTATAGTGGTCTTTTATCTTGCTGCGAAAATTTTGGCCGTCAGAAGCACTGCCATACCTGTAGAGAATTCAGGCGGTTTAATGAACCGAAGGGTGGCTCCGTAGCCGAGTGGTTAGCGTGCTGGACTCAGGCGCAGAAGGGCCTCGGTTCAAATCGCAGCCGCGACGCTGTCGGGTAATAGCTAAATTCCACTACACGGACCCGACCGGACCCGCACGGACTTTGTCGGCGACCCGCACGGACCCGCACGGACTTTTTTTGCGGCGAAACTCCGTTGGGTCCGTGCGGGTCGCCGACAAAGT
>Ga0126327_10000359_pt1 | contig 10286 bp, 5 predicted proteins | sample InaspJWI30metaG_FD_101392 | JGI IMG/M metagenome (GOLD analysis project Ga0126327, IMG submission 101392) | Marine gutless worms symbiont microbial communities from Oahu, Hawaii - Inanidrilus sp. 1 OAHU.JWI-30 metaG | ecosystem: Host-associated > Annelida > Digestive system > Unclassified... | reverse complement strand
CCATAAATGACACCTTTTCCAATGACTAAACTTTTGATGGATTGAGCTACCTCTAATTTTTTAATGATTTGGTTATTACTTTCTCAGGAGTACTTTTTTAGCAAAATCAATCTCATTAAGTGTTAAGACCACTGAAAATTTAACTTTTTTAAAAATGGGCCAGATAACGACCACCCTACTCTTCAGGAAAGAAATAATTTTAGTGAAAAACAGGTACGGTGAAAAACTGCTTTGCCGATGCACAATGACATGTAGCTGCACTACTTTTGCTGCCTCTGATCTGCACCTGTCCCTAAAATGTTAGAATGGTGACCAGTGTGTTCATTTGACGTGTGTTGATGTTAACTATTGATTACTTTTCATCTCTTTCGTACGACTTTTGTCGATTACGTATACTAACATGTAACACTGGCACCGAAGCAGCTACACTAGCTAACCATCAAACACCATATTAGGCACAAACTGCATCTTCTTATGCACTTTGTGCATGTCAGCAAAGCACCTCATTCACTAGTTAATATGGTCTGTTTGCATGTGAATGTTGTGTTTAGAGTGACCGATAAGCTGCATACAGAATTTGTTCAGTTGTTGAATGGATCACTGATTATGTGACATACACAGCTGTACCGTGCTGCCGATGGAGAAGAATTCAGAAGCCATGGTTTATGCAGACGAGCGCCGTAGTCGTTACTGTGCCATGCGCCTGATTGGCCGTGCTGGCTATCAGCATGCTGGTTCACGCCGGCGTAGTGCTTTGCAGGATGTAGTTTGGCACTGTTCAAGTGCTGCACCTCTCAAGCACCGCCGTACTGCCAAGAAGCCAGCTGTACATAAAGTACGACCTGCATCCACTCCACGAAAGGACAGTCAAGTCAGTGGCTTCATGGCATTGTTGTCTGACCATGCGTACTTGTCAAAGTCAAATTATCGAAGGTCATCATTACCAATGGATTACAGATGGCTTGCTGGCATGACACCAAAGTTGTATTCAAATGTAAAAAGGCGAAGATCTATCACAAACCAACAGGAGACTGCTGATGTGAATTTGGGAATTGCAGACTTTGATAAGACATCTTTACAGAATAGCACTGATTTGTCATCATGTAAGGTCGTTTTGGACAAAGAATTGGACCATTATAACAAAAGTCAGTCACTTTTAACTCATCTGACTTCAGATTCATGCCAATCTGCTGGCATTCAAGCCAGTCATTATTCCAACGAGAAGCTTACTTGCCCTCAGTCGGTAGCTATGTCATTTGGTGAGCCAAGTGAGAAGTTAGTTGCGGACAGGAGTTACGTGCTTGTTAATGATTCGTCAGATCCTAATTGCTTTTTACTCACACCATTAGTTCCAGCATCGATGGCTCGATGCAGTAAATCATTGTTGATTGCTCATGAGAAAAGTCATTCCAAAGCTGCAAAACAGCATTTGGATAAACAGACTGCATCCATCATTACTCATTCTGATATTGATAAGACTGGCCGAGACGTTGAAGATGCCTGTATGATGCTTTCTGATGCTCCTCATGTGATGTACGAAGGTGCTGTCTGCTGTTTGTCAAGTTGTGATTGTTTTTGTTTCTGTGATTCATCGCTGTCTGAACATGTAATTGGTTCACTGCCAACAAATGACGTGGCTGTGAATGGCTTGGTCTCGTATGCTGGATACATTGGGTGCAGAGGCAGTCATAAAGTGGTGTGCGACCTGCACTTTGTTGGAGCACTGGAAACAGTCTCAGACTACCTGGAACCTGCGGCTTGCATTGTTGATGGACAGTCGGCTCTCACTGCTGATAATTACAAACAAGAAGAGTTTGTTGATAATATATGCATTGACTGTGGATGTGAATTGACGTGCGATAATATGATTGAGTGTGCATATTCAGTGCCTATCTGTGCTCTCTGTTCACTGGTTGCAAACCACGGGACACCGTCAGTTGATGACAGTGTTATGGCAGATCACAGTTATGCTCGTATATCCACCGATTTTCTGGTATGTCCATCTCCTCTGAAAGGGACCCCGGCAAGCTCATATGTTGTAAGTGAGCCACCCAAAGTAGCAGAAATTGATGTTATAGATGACATCACATTCCTGTCATTCACGTCAAAATTGCTGATGCACAAATATATATCGACTCAGCGGAACAGTTGCGACCCTGCTGCTAAGAGCTCATGGTCGGAACTGGCAAGATGTGAGCGAAGTTGGCATGCTGGTCACAAGCCACATCAGAGGGCTTGGTTCGGCAGTGTGAGGCATCGGCATATCAACAGGTTCAATGCCTACAACAGGCTAAATGAACAGATTGAATTGGGCCTAATAAAACCTGTATCGGCGCAGAACTCAGCAGACCTCCAAGGCATCAGGCTGAAGCCGTCTGTGTCCCAAAATGAGCCCAATAAAACTCTTGTAGGCCAAAAGTACAAAAAGCGACACGTGCCAACTAATTTGCAGATCCAGAGGCCAACTCGCATGGCTGCTAGAGGGCAGCATTACTGCCTGACACGTTACCGACGGAAAGTGAACGCTTCAAAAGCCTTGCTAGAAGCAGAACAGCTTGATACAATGAAGCTGACACCACAGCAAGCTGAGGAAGCACTCAAGTTGTTACACATACCATCTCTTATCACAAGAAACAGTTGTAGCCAGTCAGGTATTTTAGTATTTTTTTTGTAATTGTAATTTTGTACCACTACAGAAATTCAGTTTGCAGCACTGCAGCATAATTTTTGCCATATGCGAGCCATTGGTCATGTCAGAACATTGTTCCACTTCACCAACTGGCAAATGCTGAATGATTTCATAATTCTTGCACTGTATGTTTCTAGTAAATTAGTAATAAAGTCGTTGTCAACTGACTGTACCTAATTTTGTTGCTGAAATATCAGGCACCTTCTTACTAAGTTGCAAACAGTACCTTTTGTGCACTACTCTGTGGGGATTGACAGTTAACTAGAATTAACTTAGGAGTATTTGAAATTGTACAGAGTGCTGTGTGGTCTCTGATTAATTTTCCTTACTTTATTCTAATAGCTGTTTACTAGATGAACCTCAGTTTTCTTTCTTCACCACTTGCTCCACCAGATGCCCATCCTGTCACCAAGCTGTGTCGAAGCCATTTGTGAAGCCTCTTGAACTCTTTTTAGATAAACAGATAATTATACTTAGGTGACAATTACTTGAAATCAGAAAAAAATTGTTAAAAGGGCGGCACAGAAAGCTGAAATTTACAGTTACTGTAATTTCTGTTTTGAATTAAATTAAATTACTGTTTTGAAATTCATGGTTCAGTGCTGTTGGTAGTCTTGTGCATATGCTTTTGCTAAATGTCTTCTATGGTTTTACTGTGTCACTAATAATACCTGTTTTTTTTGGTTTGTGTGCAGGTTGCCGATTTGGTTGCATCTGTAACTTGTTTGCCAATGGTAGATTTGCTTCACTGATTGGTGCAGAGTTCAGTGGGACAGTTGAAGTGCCGAAGTTCCCTGTCATTGATGATAGCTGGAGACAAAGCTTGTCATCTTCGGCTGACATCAGTGTTGAGTCCAGCGTGGAAGATAGCCCACATCGGGTGAAGAGCAGTGGCTCTGTGCCTCATACAAGCGTTGTTGCAACGGCCAGTTCAGTATTGTTCTCTCCATTGAACTCCACAGGCATGAGTTCTGTCAGTACTGCTGCTGATAGTATGAGTTTGTCTTCACTGCAGTCTTGCTTTAGTGATAAGAAACACAAAGGCAAACGACGACTGAAAACTGTAAGAGAGAGTAACATATCAGACACTCATTCAGGGACACCATCTGTTTTATTTCCATGCAAACAACGTCGCTTAAAACGCTGCCTTTCTGTAGATGAGGACAGCCATGCTAACTGTGGTCCGTCAGATGTGCAAGAACAGTTAGAGTGGAATTTGTCACAGTCTTTGCCAGTGACCACCTGCAGCTCTAGCGAACCTGAAGAAATTAAGACCCGGAAACGTCGGCGACTGAAGCGCAGTCTTATACAAACGCTGCCATTGGACAGTGATAAACAGGCTGAAGCTGTGATAACGAAACGCCGTCGGAAGTCATCCGTTCATAACACATTGTTGCCGCAGACTCGGAAGAAAATGCTGGCAGCTGCAACTGTGATTGTAACCCCAAGTAGGGTGCAAGCTCTGAGCGAAGTGCGAGGAAATGATACAGAGGCAGATGGCATTCAGGCAGCATGCTCCTCTGATGGCATTTCTACAGTTAATAGTTCTGCATCAGTCCCTAGTCGACTTTGTCTGCAGAATCTGCTGACAGGCACATGCTATGTCTTGCAGCCAGTTGCTAAGGCAAGTTCCCACACAGATACAGATAACAGTTTATTATTGTTGTTTATCTGCTAATTGAGTAGGTTTAGCTGTTGTACCATATGTCTAATGATAAGCTTACCTACCATATAGAGTAAGTAACACTAAGTTTATCGAGATATGATAACGAAAATGCTGGATATCTGCAGTGAGTTACATGTATTCTGAATACATTATGGTTGTAAAATGACTAATATGGTACGACCTAATATGTTTTTTCAGCATGGTCTCAGTGCCACTGTTTTATAGTTTTAAAATATATTGAAATATACCATAGTTGATATTTTAGAGCTATATATTTTTGTGAGTGGTATGATGTAATGTTTGGAGCATTGGACTTTTGTGCATTGTGCACTGCACAAGGTCATGAGTTTCATTTATCCCCATCTTTGCCATTCAGCTACTGGTTAAGCAGACAGTTGAGTCATAGCCTAAAGGCAATACTGCTTTGCAGCTGGCAAGGTAACCAGGCTGAAAGCAGATTCAGTTTACCATAGGCTTTAGGAGTAGTGTCTTTCCTGGATATTTGACTAGTGGGACCGTCTTTGGTTCAGTGCCTGGCTCATGTATCAAAGCGCATTACATTTGTCATTAACAAAGACAGCTTTGTGTTAATTTCTGTTATCATGGATGATGATGTTGCATTGTCAGGGAGCAGTCCATGCAGCTGACAGTCAAGCCATCAAGCTATCTGCTGTACGTTCTGTAAACAAAGCAGCAGATACTGCCAAACGCCGGTAGTATGTCAACACATGCAGGATTACTGTTTTGTTTCTGTGTAGCTAGAGTTCTTGTCAGTGTTAACTTGCACCATCTCTATATCATATCCTCTAAAAGAGAACCTTTGGAAAAATTACACCAGATTATTATGTATGAAATGCTGTTCTATGTAAAGTGTTAAACCAATAGTGTTGGAGCACTGAAGAGAACTCGGTGCATATTTCAGCCACAGAAAATTAGCCTCGGGCACTTTTGAGGAAAGGAATGACGAATGACTGATGACATCCCATGCCAATTCGTTGCTTTATGAGTTGTAACAAAAGTTTTCTGTCATAAGAGGCATTTGTGATAACTTTGAGATATACTCGCTTAAATAAATGTATGCAGTTGAAGCAGAAAGCAGCAGCTGCACCATGTACGAGTCCTGTTAAGTAGTTTATGCTGCTGACTGCTAAAGAGTAGGTAAAATTAAGCATGACAGTTACTTGTCACTCACTTGGCAAAATCAGCAATATAAACTCTGTAAATTTTGAAATTACTGGTACTGCTGTTACTCCCATTTAACGGCCTCTTTTCCAGGACAGCCTGTGTAAGCAGGTTCCAGAAAGGTAAAACCAGTCTGGATTTAAATGAGGCAAGAGATGACGGGGTTTGGGGTACAGTGGCATCAGCTGGACCATATGCAAACAATCTGCACCTCGCTTCAGACAGGTAACCACACCAGCACCTTATCAACTTATCAAAGGTCAACTCAGCCTTGCATCCTTCCGAGGTCGCTTAATCGAGTACCAGCTTTGGCTGGGGTAAGGGCGGGAATGCCACCTCTGCTGGGTGGCAGGTAACACTGTGTGATCCCATGTGGCATGTGAGTTCCCGTAGTGGTGTGGCAACCTTGCGAACTGCTATACACTTGTTACTTACTTACTTATCACTCAACAGCTATTACAGGCCGGGTGCACTTTCTGTCGTGCAACCAACAGTGTTGAAGCGCTTAAGGACAGAATTTTGAAATATATGTGCATAAATCATACCCACAAAAATCATTCTGCTGTTTCATCTTGGAAAGTGAAATAGTCCTCGTCAGCTTTCACAAAACATGTTACTGAAATGTTGCCATTTGGAGACCGGTCAAAATTATGTTTTGGCTTTTTTGTGTGTTAAGTGAATCCAAGTTACCACAGCTGCTAATACTGACCTCTCTTTGTCACTGTATCTTTTCTGTCTTTAGTCATTGTGTAGTTTTTGAATGTTATACTCTCTGATTACATTTTTGTGTGCTTGCCAGGTTGGTGTTGCCACCCGAATGTTGCCACATTGGTGTTGTTGGTGGTCAAAGAGCATCGGCCACCAAGTTGAGGCTCAGTCAGTCGTCGGCCATCAGTGCGGCAATTCCGCGGCTCAGCCTCGCACCTGTGTCTTCACAGACTGTCTGCAGCCGTAGCAGCGGCAGTGGTCCGCCATTCATCTCCGCCATCCTGAAGCGCCATTCTGCATCATCGTCTGCATCTGTGACTGTATCATCAAGCAGCACTGGCACTGCGGTCTCCAGTGATCCGATTTCTGTGTCGAGTGGCCTAGAACAAAGTTCGTCACCAAAATCTGTTCCCATTTCATCTCTGAACAACACTGCAGTCCATAGTGCTTCAACTTTTGCGTCAAGTATCCTAAAGCAAATGCCAGCAAAGTGTGTTTCTGTTTCATCTCGTAGCAGTAGCATCCACAGTAATAGCAAGTCAGCATTTGTGGAGAGTGTCGGGAAGCAGCAGGGTCGTCCGTTTCGGACACAGATGATTCTCTTTCAGCAATCGGGCCGACCTCACCTGCTTGAGATTTCTTCAAACTGCACGTGGGAACACAGCCGGCCCAAACTGCTCACCCGGTTGTCGGATCTGACCAAAGTCTCGGAAGGTTATCTGCACCCGTGTGTTATGTCGGTTGACGGCTACCGGGTGGAGGTGCAGCCAAGGTCGAAATTCCCGACGGAAATACCGGCACGACTGCGGGGATCCCTTGGAATATCGTCAATGTTTGCTATACGGGTGAGAATAACGGCCGAAGAAAAGCCGTCGGCAGTGAGTGATTTCATTGACCAGTCATGTAGTCTGGCTGCTGCTAAACTGTCTGCTTTGACACCAAGAGATTGTGATGACTTGTGCGTAGGGTCAGTGTGCAGCGACCTTACCAATTGGCCGACCACCACAGATCTCACACAGCAGAAGACTGGCACCAATACCAGTCAGCAGAATACAGATAATGCTTGTCCACAGTCGACAAGCACAGTTGACGCAGAATACAGCGTACATGAAAGAACTGTAGTAGATTTAAGTCAGCAGGCGACTGCCACTGTCACCAGTGATCAGCAGCAAACCAGTGTTGACAAGACTCTGCAAAGCACTACCAGCACTGCTGATGTAAGTCATCATACGGAGTCTGGCTTGTCGACGCATGCGGCTAACTCGTTACACAATGACTGTGCCAGTTTGAGCAAATCTTTGTGTCCTACAGGCAGCACTGATGGTGTTCTAGAGATGCGGCAAAATTCACTGTTGGGTCTGGAGACTGTAGGCACCACTGGACAAGATACAGATGATGGTGCGATTGGTGATCATGGTGTTAATACTGTGGAAGATGGGAACCATTGTATTAGTGCTACTAGCAGCTGTGCATTTTCTGATAATGCAGGCAGCTGTGATGCATTGCAGCAACATGGGGAAGATGCTGCTGTAATTAGAAATGATGTCAACAGCATAACTGCTAAATCCCCCGAGACAGAAAAAGGTCACTTCCGTGCCGATAATGGGAATTTCCCATCAGACTGTGCTGATTTCCAGTCATCATCAGGACAGACTGTATCCACTGCTAACTGTGCTGAAGTAACATGCAGTCAGCAAGCCGATGATGGGAATTTTTCATCGTCATCAGGACTTAGTGTACCCATTGGATGTCAGTTAGACCTCTGTACGTGATTGTTGTTATTCTGTTATACTGTTAAACTTCTGGATTTTTTTGTTTTTTTTTGGTATTAGTGAAAGATTAATCACGGAATTTCCTAGTACAGAGTGGAACAGTAAAAAACTAAATTTTAATACACCATACAGATGCATCTAGTCTGAGAACGAAACTTTAAATAAAGGTTGCAATTTTGGAAGTGTTGCGGCACAAATTATTTTATAGTTTGCTGTTTGGCATGCTTTAAATGCACGTGTTAGAAAGCACTGTGTCGCATCATCACGTAGTGAAGTATGATCATGAGTTTAGCTTTGTTTGAACTAGAATACACCTATATTCCCTTGATTAGGAAAGTAGCTGTTGAAAATTTTTGTGATCAATTTTGTAAGTGCAAATATTTTCTTTAGTCTGCCAGCTGAAACTATCACAAAATAGATTTTTGTGCATCTGCCGCCCAACCTTTGGCTGCCGAGTCGTTATGTTTCCAGCCTGTCCGTCTGTGTGTGTATGCATGCACACATGTGACAAACATGCGTGTGTGCATGCCCAGTGGATGCTTTCTCTGACTGGCTTGCCATCGACTTCTGGTTTGGTGGTAATTATGTACACCATGAGGCAGAAAAAAGGAACCAATTTTCTTTTGTGTGCATCTTTTTTAGTACTTGACAGAAACAGAAGAATTTTTTCACATACATTAAGGAAAGTATAAGCTACAATTCCGTGTATTTAATTTAGCATGTGTTGAGAATTTTGCATAATAATGAAATTGAAACTATAAACACTAGCCAGTAGTCATCAATTGCATTACACCATGGTTAATGGTGCAGTATCCTACGTCACACTTTTTGCATAGAAAGGTGTCAAATTAGTGTGAATCCAGAAATTAAATAAGTAACACACACACATCCATTTAACGGCCCCTTTGCGGGACTACCCAGGTGAGCCGGTACCAGAAAGTTAAACAGTGAGTGGCAGTAGCATCAGCTCGGCCATATGCAAGTCTGCACCTCGCTCCGGACAGATAACCATGCAAATTAAATAAGTAACATTGATGATAATATTTGTTAACAATAAGAGTACAATATTTTGTCATTTTGCTAGGCCTTCAGTGCTTTGATGCTGTTGGTTGGGCGGCAGGAAGGGCATCCGGCCTGTAAAAAACTGAGTGGTGGGGTACTGGCGTGGTTATCTGCCTGGAGCGAGGTGCAGACTTGCATATGGTCCAGCTGATTCCACTGCCACTCACTGTCTCTTGCTTTAGTAAAATCCAGATTGGTTTTACCTTTCTGGTACCAGCTCACCCGGGTAGTCCTGGAAAAAGGGCCGTTAAACTGGTATGTGTGTGTGTTACATTGCATATTACAAGCTGTACTCATAAAAGAAAAGTGGTTCCTTTTTTCTGCCTCATGGTATGTGTGTTTTATTGAGTGCTTCTATGCTAGCTTGGACACCCTGGTTGTCCTGGAAAAGAGGCTGTTAAATGGGTGTAGTTGTAGTAGTGATTGAGTGCTGCTGTGATGTATTCAAAGGTTGGCCAAAGAGGACCCACATTTTCTTGATTAGGCTTTTGTGAAGAATATACGGTTAAGTTCGCCAGTACCATTCTGGCATGTTAAATGTATCACTTTTTATTTGGCCATTGACTATATACCATGATACATATTCTGTTTACATTTATTTATTTAATTTCCCTGTGAATTGGCTAAATTAATGGTATTACTGTGACAAGCAGTCATAAATTATATAATTTTATGTGGAACAGTTCAGTTTAAATTGAAGTATTGTATTTCAAGTGATTGTAATATCTGGACAGTTAATTCAGTGTACAGTCATTGTCATTGAGTTAAAGTTTGCTGTTGTGTTGATCACAGTATATATTATTTGGTACTCAGTTTTGCTTGGTGGAAGTTGGAAAATCATTTTTACAGTTGATAATAGTCGTTGTGTAATCTTAGAAATTTGGAGAAAGTAGTTTTCAACCGCATTGATTAATACATATTATAGCTGATACTGTATTACAGCTCAGAAGCAAGGCTAAACAAGCACATTTTATGCTTATTTTGCTGCCCATTTGATCACTTTGTACCGTGCAGAAGTTTTCCTTATCAATACTCTGATACTGTTGGTCAGGTGACAGCTGTAGCTAATTATCCCAAAAGATTCTCTTTCGGAACAATTGGAGCAATAATATCAATGGGCAGCCGGCTGATCAAGGTTTGTCTGGAAAGTGACCATTAAAGTGGTGTTTGTATATGTGTGCATCTTACAAAATTCTTGTTATTTTTT
>Ga0126327_10000358_pt1 | contig 10319 bp, 9 predicted proteins | sample InaspJWI30metaG_FD_101392 | JGI IMG/M metagenome (GOLD analysis project Ga0126327, IMG submission 101392) | Marine gutless worms symbiont microbial communities from Oahu, Hawaii - Inanidrilus sp. 1 OAHU.JWI-30 metaG | ecosystem: Host-associated > Annelida > Digestive system > Unclassified... | reverse complement strand
GTAAACAACATGCGCATCAAAACCAACACAGTAAAGCTAGGCACATTATTAACAACCATTAGTAAAATGCCGCTAAGAATCCAGTTCATAGAATTATTTTATCATATGCTAGACACACACACACATTTAATGGCCCTTTTTTCAGGGACTACCCGGGTGAGCCGGTACCAGAGAGGTAAAACCAATCTGGATTTTACTGAAGCAAAGAGACAGTAAGTGACAGTGGTATCAGCTGGGCTATATCACTATTCGTTATTTATGCTGTGGCTATATGCAACTCTGCACCTCCCTCCAGACAGGTAACCATGCCAGCACCCAACCATTCAGTTTTTACAGGCCGGATGCCCTTCCTGCTGCCCAACCAACAGTGTCAAAGCACTGAAGGCATATGCATATGCTAGACTATAGTACAAAATGCTCTAAAATAGCAAAACTAAAATAAATCACAAACTACAAACGTGAAACAATGGTGCATTAATAGCTGGCAGCTGACAAGATTTTAGTGCATTACGGCGCATATTTCACAAGCTATTTGCAACATAGTAGGGTTTGAGAGCACTGGGCTCGGATACAGACGGCCCAAGGTCTTTGTCTGTGACAGCTACATAAAAACAGTGTGCACCTTTTAACGGTAACAATGAAATCAAAACACTACAGAAATAAATGCCGGGACCAGTCGATCAGTCTGTATTACCCTTGTTATTCTATCAAAGTTACATTACATGTTGATAAGGCACCGGCGATGAAAGCTGACACAGACCAAGAACTGAAGGCCATTGACAGGTGGAAGCAGGATGCTTGGTGGAAAAAGTTGGTATCAGTGTTTAGACTGTCTATATTCACAGTAGTGAAAAAAAACTGGCTTTGAACAAAAGAACGCGTGGTCCCGATTTGCCTTAATACTGTTTAAACTGCACAAAATTTGGGAAGCTGATTCTCAGGAAAAGCCTAAAAACTGTTGCCACCAGACGTCATATTTTAAAGCTAAGATGCACCTAATTCGATTTTGGCTGGGACCTGGCTGGGGGAGCTTACAGCACTCCCGAGACCCCCTAGCTTGATTTAAGGGGGCCTACTGGGGAATGGGGGAAAATTGTTTCCTGGCGCCGGGGGATGGACAGTGCAATCAATCAATGAATAATACAATGTCACTCATAAAACACAACCGCACAATCAGTAGGCCTGTATAAAACATGAAAACATGAAAAAACATGAAACACTACTGCAGAATGAACGAATAGGCCTACATGCATAAATATGTGATCATATAGAGTAGCTAGTAATAAGAAAATGATCAAACAGAGACAATGGAAGAAAATAGGTTTACTGGTAGTGGTTAAGACCATATTGTATAAAAGAACAGTAGCACTTGGTACGAGTATAGACTTTAGAAAGGTGAATACAGTGAAACAAGGTGAGCTATTAACCTGCTGTACTGCCCTAAATGCAGTCACAGTTAACAAAGCAATAAACAGAGAGAGCGACATGGACACAATTTTAGCTGGCAGTAACTGGCTGTGATGAAAAGGCACTGTTATGAGGTATTACAGTTGCAACTTGGACACCAGAATAGCTGAAATATCGTCTGACAGGCTAGCTAGCACAGGAAACATTAGCAGACACGACGTGATCATGTGACACAATTACACGCCAAGTATTCATGCAGCCTATTATACCACCTTTACCGAATACATGCAGGTATGTAGTTCTTGCCGTCAGCAAGGGCATGCGGACAGTAAAACTTTGCACCAACAAAATCCTCCAATTCTTAACTGGAGGTGCCGACTAATGCAGGTTGACCTGTATAATGGGAAACTATAAACTTGAAAATGAAATTTATCAACTGGAAATACCAGCGTCACTTGTACTGGTGCAATACAGCAGTGACACAGTGCACAGTGATTCAAGAATATTGGATGTGTCAAAATGGCAGCCAAATGCGACCACAACACCCATACCCCATAGACATAGAATAGATAAATATCCGGATATCCAACTTAACAATCAAACAACTAGGAAAACGTCGCCACCGATCATTCTCAAAGTTACAATCGCAAGATGGCGGACTGCTCGAGTTATTATTAGCTTAATCCTGCCAAACCAATCACAGCGAAGCAGGTCATCGGCAATAGCCAATGACATGTCGTCGGCAGTATGTAGAATAGCTAAATATGGTATGCAAAACCTGCGACCATCTTGCGATTATCACTGTAGCAGTGGTTTTGAGTTTGTTTACAGGTAGTGTAGCCCCTGTGCCATAACCCGCAGTGCACCCACCTAATAGTAGACATCATCAACCACACCACCCATACCCCGCAAACCACCCACCTACTAGACGACATCATCCACCAACCACCTGTACCCCGCAGACCACCCACCTACTAGACGACATCATCAACCAACCACCTGTACCCCGCAGACCACCCACCTACTAGTCGACATCATCGTGCATGTCGTCGAACTCGTCGTCAAGCGATGCACGACTTCCCGCCAGCTTGCTGTCCTCTCTGCAACAACAACAAGTGGCCAAAGTTATTGGACATAAGGCCGCATCGCCGCCGCGCACCGACTGTTCGATCGAATTCATCAGGTGGTGCTAATATGGACCGTCGTGTAATACATGGTTCTGTATTACACAGTTCTTTGGGTACACGCAGACGGCATCTTGATCAGTTCAGCCGTTTTTGCAGGGGTCATCGGTGCGTCCGACCACAGAAAGTGTGACATGACATACAATAGGCCACACTGGCAACAGAAAGATAAACCATTCTGAAATTTTAATGAAGCAAGCAGTGATGGCTTCGTAGTGGCATCAGCTGGACTGGACCATATTCAAGTCATCTGCACCTCACTCTAGACAGATAACCACGTCAGCGACAAATCACGTAGTTTTTACAGGTCGTATACTTGGCCTGCCACCAGGGTTAAAGCACTGAAGGCAATTTTGCTGTCCTATTGGCAACAATGCACACAAGATGTGCCAGTCCAGCCTTATGAACAATCGAGGGATCAGCTGCAGAAAATTTGCAAGGATTAAAAATGTCCTGATATTCATTTAATGACATGTCAGCAGCTTGATCTACAGCATGGAAGCAAGAACTAAAGGGGAAAAAACTAAAAAGTGAGAACGGATATGCTCAGAAGTATCGGTAAACAGTCCAGGAAATCCGTGGAGTCAGTCATGAAAATGCAACTACTAACGCAATTACTACATAAAATAAGTTATCTACGGTAGTTGCTAAATAACTGACAATCTAAAAGTCAGAATTTAGTGACCAACTGACAGTTACCTTCTCTTGTACGGCTTGAGTGCTCTCTCTTCCAACTCCCTGAGTGGATGTTTGCCATCGCGTTGTTCAACAGCATCCACTACAAAATCAAAGAAACTATCGTCAATTGTTACAGGATATTACGCAAAGTGGGTGCCCGCATGTCCTTACTGACTGTAGTCCGCCATAGCAAAGGGCTGCCATAGCGAGGAGATTCGATAGGGGCGACTGAAAATGCGGGATTTAATGCTAAAGTACAATGGAATCTTGGGCTTGATTTTGTCAATAAACAGCACAAATCACTGCAAAAACTTCAGTCAGTTTACATCTTAGTGTAATTAACATGTTAACTTTCCTATTTCGCTATGGCGGACTCTCGCTATGGCTGATACGGTCCTTACTGAAGGCAACTGGTGTATTCAGCTTAGAAAGAAGACCCGAGAGTTATCCTCTGTAGTGTTACCTGCACCGTCTCCATACCTGGATGTAATAAATAACATGCCAAATTTATACGATTTGTGTATGCATGCCACACTATAGGACAATACACAGTTTGTTGTGTTCTAAATTCGTTTCGTTCTTGTGATGACTACTTTCTGATTTCTTGTCAAGTAACGCTGGTCATTAAGACACACCAGTCAACATGTCAATGGTCGAGAAGAAAGCGGGGTTCATACGTTGGTAGATGTCTCCACGACAGCAGCAGAAGCGAACGATGCAGAATACGACGACGATAGTGACGAGAATTATCAACAGAATCACAATGACCACAATCCACCACCACGACGCGCCGGTGTGAGCCTGCTTCTTCTCACCAGGCGCTACCAAAACAAAGCAATTGTTGTTTTTGAGATACGTTAGCAGACAGACAGACAAGCTCATTGCAATGACAGCAAGAATCCACCACCACGACGTGCTACACTGACTGTGCTTCTTCTCACCAGGGGCTATACCACACATGACAGACACATGTTCTTTATCATGAGAAATTTTCAAATGCTACAACAACCCGTTTACAACAAACTGTATAACGGCTGGACGAAGATCCAGCATGACACACGTGAGCCGGTACCAGATAAAGCACTCATTCTCTCAGACCCTGCGCTTATGGCCAGCTTACCCTGCTTACGACCTTATGGCGCTATACAAATATGTTTATTATTATTATTATTAATTACTCAAATATGTTTATTATTATTATTATTACTATTAACTACTGACATGCACAGTGATATGCGACCAACAACCAGTCGAAATCAAAAAGTATTTATTTAATATTAAATTTATTATTAGGCCACATCGCTATGCACAGCATAAAATGGGCCTACTGTTAAAGAAGTTCTATGGTCAGCCTACATGTGACGGGCTGGTGGGCCCTGCAATAATAGGTGAACCAATCGACATGGCATTTGGGGTATGGACTGTGGTGGCTTCATTCCAAACTGCATGTTGATCAGGTCAGCCGATTTTCTACAGTACTCTCCCCAGTCACCACACTTTATAACAGGGTGGGTTTTTACATGTATCCCACCCCAAAAAAACTGCCCCTTCCCGAGGGATCCGGAGCCAACACCTGACACACGGCTCCTTGGGCCCATCTGAGTCCATAACCCAAACAGCATCTCAATTCAGCCATTTTGCAGGGCTCATGGCTGTGTCCATCAGACAGACCACGCTACATCTGTAGGAACAGGCCACATCTCAGCACTCTGTGCACACTATGCGGCCTAATAATGGCAGAATCTGTTTACTTACTGCCAGGGTGACTTGCACCAGCCACGGCTGTTCTGTACTTCCACTGTCAGCTGGTTTGTACGTGACAAAGAATACCAGAGTGCTTTCCCAGAAAATGTCAATCACTGTACAGCAGAATGCAACATATGAATTTACTATTACAAACATAGCAACTAGCCAATGTAAAAAATATGCATAACAAAAATAAAAAATGAAATTCTGCAGTAAATTACAAAAATGGAACTGTGCACATAACTACCCATATTGTTGCAACTGTTACCAGATAAAACAGCATCAGCCACCAGCTGCTGCAGATTTCAAAGCATTGTTCCTTACTCAGTTTGGAATATAGTACAGGGTGGCACAGAAAAAAGCGGACTATTCAAACTTTCAACCCAGTTTGTGAAAATTTGCATAAAATAACGCCTTTAACACTTGTAGTGCATAGACAAATAAGAAGACAGAAAAGAAATGTGCATTTTTATATTCTTCAGTAATTAATACTCTATGTGACGTCATCGCTGACGAAGTAGATGTAAATATGAAAACGCGTCCATTAACAAGTGACGACAGAGCATTAATTCATTAATTCGGATTAACTGGCTGCCGAACAGCCCAGACTTAAACTCAGCCAGTAGACTATTCCATCTGGGGAGCACTCCAACAGCTTGTTTACCATTGTCGTCGCATTCGAGATGTTGAGCAATGAGTCGTGCAAACCTGCTGGATAGTGCTATAGGACAGTTTCACAAACGATTGTCGCTCACTGTTGCAACTGGTGAAGGACACATTGAGCACCACTTTGACTAATGTTCTTGGTGCTACACGTACATTATCATACTTACATGTTTTGTTGCAGAAATACAAAACATGGACAATAAAATTAAACAGTCCGGTTTATTCTGCACCACCCTGTACAAAATTATAATTACCTAAACAACATTATCTCATTCTGATCTCCAGATTTAAAGCTATATGTTCCACTAGACACCAAAATAGGGCATTTTGGACATACTCTTCCCCGTTTGGTACTGACGAAGCTTTTCACCAATAAACCTACAATACTGCAGTACAGAACAGACACTTTAAAAACTAGATAAAGCCAAGTTTGGTTGCTTTGTACAATGTCCTATTGCCCCGCCTGGAAACAGATCAGGCCTATTGTTAGTACTAAATGGACTGCAGTAACACAATAGTACTAACATATATGCGACTTACCAGACACAGGCAAGTTGCCGTCATAAAACAGACTGTTGGCAGCTATTACAGAACGCTTCTCCTGCAGCTTCTGATCGTACTGAGCAAAGGTTCCATTTGCTTTGCCCACAACGATCTGCTTCCCTTTTGGACTCCAGCAAACTGCAGACAACACAAATAATATACAAGTCTGTATTCAGCCTTCAGTGCTTATGCCTTCAGTGCTTTGACGCTGTTGGCTGGGCGGCAGGAAGGGCATCCGGCCTGTAAAAAACTGAGCGGTGGGGTGCTGGCATGGCAATCTGCCTGGAGCGAGGTGCAGACTTGCATATGGCCCAGCTGATGCCACTGCCACTAAACCTTGCTTCAGTAAAATCCAGATTGGTTTTACCTTTCTGGTACCGGCTCACACGGGTAGTCCCGGAAAAAGGGCCATTAAACGCGCGTGTGTGTGTGTGTCTGTATTCAGCTTCATGTATGCTGAGAATGTGGCACAGCCCTCCACATACTGCTGCTGCTGCTGAGTACTGGCAATGCAGCAATCGAGTGTTATCTCCTGCCCACTGACCCACAACAGCAAACAGCAGGTTTGCTGCTGTGGGCCCATGCTGGGACAGACAGACGGATGTAGACTGTACCATTACTCATAGACCCTGCTCCGCATACTATGCGGGCAATGCCAAATTAGGCAGCACAGTGTAAGCATCAGTAAAGAACTGCAAACTTGCAACAATTACCTGCTGTCCAAATGTCCATACTGCACATTCTACTGTTTGATCCTTTTTATTGTTTCACAGTACTTACTCACACGGGCAAAGTTGCCATAAATATCCCAATATAACATGTGCTGCATAATTAGCATCAAAGCACCATACAGCATAGAACAGTTCTGACAACCAATCCCTATTATCCTGAGACAAAAATCATCATTAAGATACTGTCTACTGGAAGGGAGAGGATATAAGCTGCTGCAGTACTGACAGTGAAATGCCGCATCACTGCTGCCACCTATCGAATAGGGTTGAGAATACCCACTACATACCAGATATTCCTCATACTTTACAATGGATGGGAAGATTGCCCTTCAAAACTGCCCCTTCCCTTGTGCTCATCGAAGCCCCCATCTAAAACACAGTTCCTTCCCTGGTCCTACCCGAGTCCATATCCCAAATGGCACCTCAATCTGTTCAGCAGTTTTTTGTCGGGCTAATGGTTGTGACAGACAGACAGACACACAATGATACACAGACCATGGAACACTGTATGGTAACAACAGGCCGCATTTTATCATTGCACAGCGATGTGACCTAACTACACTGGGCTAGATGACGCAATTGGAAGAAGACTGAGGACTTACGGCAAGTTGCTGCAGTGGATGCAGCTAAACTGGCCACCTGTGCAACAGTCGAGCCTTTCAGCTCTAGAAGATGTATGCCTCCTTTTGACAGACAGACGGCAAACAGCCCGGCAAAGTCTATGCCCGGATTCCATGCAAAGTCAACAATGTCCTCACCAGCGCCAAGCTGAACAACTGCAAACGGCCGAGGCTGACATCCCTTCATTAACAACAGCACATCAAGATTAAAATAACATCGAGTTGCTACTGGTAGCCAGAGGTCGAATCACATCATGTAAACTGTGTTTTGGATCAAAATGGTTCAAGTATGTTAGCACTGACTAGCTAGGCTAGACTGACTGTGAGGCTGACATAACGACAACTCTAAAAAGTGAACGTTCATAATGTAATAAGTAATAATGTACTCGTAGAACATTATTTGAGTGAAAAATAATCTCCGAGACACAACAACAAGCATCAAAGCAACTGATGTCAATATTTCTTGCACAGATGCTACTTTCTATCACCAGTCATACTCTGGGTCCCCCAAAAATATAACCCAAAATGCTCAAATGGTAAGAAACACACACACACACACATCCATTTAACGGTCCTTTGTCCGGGACTACCCGGGGTGAGCCGGTACCAGAAAGGTAAAGCCAATCTGGATTTTACTGAAACAAGAGACAGTGAGTGGTAGTGGCATCAGCTGGACCATATTCAAGTCTGCACCTTGCTTCAATCAGATAACCACGCCAGCACCCCACAGTCATTTTTTACAGGCCAGATGCCCTTACTGACGACTACCAACAGCATCAAAGCACTGAAGGCAACATCTCTGCACTTTCACATGGTAAGAAAAAAGAATATCAATAACATGGAGCATGTCTCAAGCTGAATCATGGGGCTAAACGCATGAGACCACATATGTCTGCTGATGTCACAAGGCAAGATCTAGCTGATTTTTTAGAATGAGAGAGAAAGCACTAAAATATTACTAAAATAACTTTAAAGTTTTTAGAAATTCAGAAACTGCGAGAATTACCGGTCCTTTAAAGCTGCAAATATCGTACAGATAAACAATATTGGCCAGCTGGTCTCTGAAGCACACCGACAGTGTTAAACTGTCACTGCTGAGCGAGATGAACTTAGGATGACTGCTGAGGCTGACCGTAGCACATGCAGCAAAATCATCGACCACAGTCTGACTAACTTTGCTGATATTCTCTGCATGTCGGTCTATGTCGGCGACGCGCAACACTTTAAACCCTGAAGCACAAACAAGCTGCTGCAATACTGACAGCAAGAGGCCACATCGCTGCTGCCATCTACCGAATAACGTTGAGAACATGAACGGCATGCCAGATATTCCCTACGCTTTACAATGGAGGAGGAAATGTCTTCCCCCACCAAAAAAATTGTCCCTTCTCCTACGAGGTTTCAGGCCGCCACTTAATACACTGTTCTGGGTCCCACATGTCCACATCCCAAACACCACCACAGTCGGCTCAGTCATTTTCATATAGCTCATGATTTTGCTCAATGGACACACACACACCCAGACACAAACAACAGAAAAATAAGCCACATCTTATGCGTCCTTCAGCCTTCAATGCTTTGACACTGTTGGTTGGGCATCAGCAAGAGCACCCAGCCTGTAAAAATTGAGTGATGAGGTGTTGGTGTGGTTACCTGTCTGCAGAGAGGTGCAGATTGTTTGCATATGGTCCAGCTGATGCTACTGCCATCCCAAAACCCTATCATCTCTTGCCTCATTTAAATCCAGACTGGTATTACCTTTCTCGTACTGGCTAACCTGGAAAAGAGGCCATTAAACAGCTGTAGTAGTAGTAGTAGTAGTAGTTACGCTTTGCACAGTGATGTGGCCGAAAATATTACTATTAGGACCAGATAAATGTCACTCTTTCACAGCACAAAAGAGCACAGCCACAGCTATCTAACTGCCAACTGTGGCATAAGGGTGGAATGGAAATAGGCAACAGACAGACAGTCAGTGTACAGAGGTCAATGGTTCAATGCCTCTTTGGCCATAAATCCAGTGCTGGATGATGAAAGAATGATGTCAGGCACAACTGGATGCACAGTCAAGTGCCGTGAGTTTCCCTCAGTGTTGTCAGACTCACTGGGTGGTAACAGGAAGGGCATCTAGTCGATAAAAAAACTTGTGCCACTTATCCCAGAAGTTGACTTATGAACAACTAGAAGAAGAAAACTGAGAGCAGAAACTATGGTAGCCTACCCAGTATCACCGGGAAAACGGCCATATGAGGAGAGAAGTGGGTAGGCAAGCAAATTATTAGTCATTAATTGCAAATTGCAATACACCAAAATAATTACTACGAAAAGTAAAGGGAACTTTCTATTCTTGTTTCAGTCTCCATGCTGGGAGTCAATAACTTACCATTGTTGATGCCAATGAAAATGAGATCAAACTTATTGCAGACAGCAATAACATGGTCACGACTTGGCACATTGTCTCTGTGACTGCTTACACGAATTTTCGCTGCTAACTTGAATGCAAACTCCTGCAAGACATTAACCATATTCACCAAACAGCTAGAAAATATTTAGAGAACTTTAAAACTCAACAGACAATGCCCAGTTAGTGCTGCGAATAATCTAAATGACTCAAAGAGCATTAATCTAATTAGGGATGTTAAACGGGAACCGGAAAACCGGTAACCGGTTTTAAAACCGGGAACCGGTTTGGAAAGTGAGAAACCGGTAATCGATTTCGCACGCCCGAGTACGTACTTTTACCT
>Ga0126327_10000355_pt1 | contig 10332 bp, 3 predicted proteins | sample InaspJWI30metaG_FD_101392 | JGI IMG/M metagenome (GOLD analysis project Ga0126327, IMG submission 101392) | Marine gutless worms symbiont microbial communities from Oahu, Hawaii - Inanidrilus sp. 1 OAHU.JWI-30 metaG | ecosystem: Host-associated > Annelida > Digestive system > Unclassified... | reverse complement strand
GGTGCTTGCCTTCAGTGCTTTGATGCTGTTGGTTGGGCGGCAGAAAGGGCATCTGGCCTGTAAAAACTGAGTGGCGGGGTGCTGGCATCGTTATGTGTCTGGAGCAAGGTGCAGACTTGCATATGGCCCAGCTGATGCCACTGCCACTCACTATCTCTTGCTTCAGTAAAATCCAGGTTGGTTTTACCTTTCTGGTACCGGCTCACCCAGGCAGTCCCGGACAAAGGGCCATTAAATGGGTGTGTGTTTTCAGGTGAACCTGGTTTTATCAGTCTCTCCTTGGCTTTCTTTCTTCAGAAAAGAGAACCTTTGGGGATAAGTGACACAGGTTTTACTCGAGCCAAATGCCCAAAATGTGTCACCATACCGTGATGATTTTGTGAAATACCGGTACACAGTCTAATAACAGTCTTGATACATAATTCGGGTCACTTTGGGCCCCCTTTACCGTTTTGGGCCCCCGGCATTGCCGGCGCTGCCAATGGCTAGTTAAGCCACTGGATGTGTCGTATCACTGAAGGCACAGAACACTTATCCATTATAGAGACAGTTGTTGGTAATGTCCACGTCGGTATATTGACTGCTGAAGTCAGTAAGTGCCATTTGGCATCTCTGATGATCATCAGAGCAGCATGCTAATGGTTACTATAAGATAAGAGATGCTATTTTAATGTGCAATCAAATGCTGACGTGAGTCAGCTTAATCTTCTGCGTGGAACCAACAACCAGGAAATCTGAGGAGTCAGTCCTGAAGAGGAAAAGGAAGGCTACGGTGGGAAGGATTTGCAGAAAAGGAAGGTTTTAAGCCTGGAATGAAAGAGTGAGGGGTGATGGAATACTGATAATAATAAGTATTAACGTTAGCAGCATGACGACCATATAAAATTCTATAGTTACCGTAAATGCTTTGCACAACCGCCTTCAACACCTCTAACACGATAAGAACAGTGCAAATAGACCAAACAAATATAATCCACAACAACCAGCATCACAGCTATACTAACCAATTAACAGTAATTTTGCCACTATTAAACACCAGCTACTTTTCATGCAACAACATGTGCCATGAACTGCTACTCACCAATATGTACTCCCCACTTGCAGAATAAACTCTGACTGGGAAAACCACTTGCACCAACTAACTGACCAATCACATGCACTTCTGCCATCAGTCTAAAATACAATTATAAATTTTTTCACCAATCAAAAGAAAGTTACCTGAAATCTGTACCACAAACATAGCACACTGCTACAGGTAATTGTATATTTTACACTAAAGTCAAAGTAGGGCAGTCTATAAGAGTTATGGGCGATGCAGTCTGAAACACAAGCTTCAATTCATGTACAGGGTGGTCCAAAAACTGCACAAGTTTAATTCGCCATACTGAAGCAACTGTCAAAAACAAACTGAAACTGATTTCACTAAAATGTTCTAAGATTTTTCGAGAATAAAGATTAGGTTGCAGTTTATATGCAGTTGATAAACATTCTTGGCAAATTAGATCAGTTTATGATACTTAAACAACATTACTTTTGACAGTCTCAGTGGATTATAGTTTTTGCTATTACTCTGAAAAATATCAGATAAATTTATTTTTTCACTGTTGTTGTCATGGATCAAATTAGCACATATATGCCTGTTTGTCAGATTCAACATTATTCTCCTGTTGTTACTTTTCCCAGGTAAGATGACAGCACAGTTAAGGTGTTAAGGTGGGAAAAATTTTGACAGATGTGTGAACAAATCATTCCTGGTGAGAATAGTGAAATAGTGAATTAAATTGGTGCATAATGTACAAAATTATTGCAAAATACTTTAGCCTTAGTTTTGGTGTAACGCCAGTAATTTCAAATGCAGCCAACTTAACGAGATGTACAGATACAATTTCTGATAGCAGCGGTGCAAGAATGACTAAAATCACACAATATTCAACACAGTTATGGTAAAAATATCGTCATGTGAAGTGCTGACATAGCAATTTTGTGTACAAAATGATTTGGCCAGTTTATAAAGAATATGCAACAGCTACGTAAAAGTTGCAACCTAATCTTTATTCCATTTAGCTCTACGAACGTTTTGGTGAAACCACTTAAATTCGTGTAGAAAAGTTGCATCAATATAGTGTAATGTAATGAAATTTGTGCATTTTTTTCTGGACCACCCTGTATATATAATGCAGTTGCACAACAGTTAATGAACAAATACACAATCTCTGACAATTAGTCATGTATTCTTTACACAAACAGACCACTGTCATTATACGTCTATCTTGCACAAACACAGCAGTCATTTAAAAATCTGGAAAATACAGTATATCTACAATGCCCACATTACTTTTTATATGAGAAAGCTAGAATAACAGAACTATCAAGTAATGAAAAACTGTGACTACTTTCTACAACATTGAAGTGTGACAAACAGGCAAGCGATTTAATGGTTAGGTTTCAGGTAATTTGGGTTAGTTGGGGTTTTGGGGGATTGATTAGCATTAGGGACCTTGTTACAGGCGACGTCAGTCGTTACTGTGTAGCTGCTGTACCATTACTACCTGCTTGAAAAAGAGAGCTATTATCAGAAAAAAGTAACAAAAATAAACGATGTAATAATTTAACTCATAACACATACAATGTAATCTACAACAAAAGGAATCAAAACGATTCTTGGAAACAACTTCTTTATTTACATTGACAACACTGAAATATTTACAAACGTGTCTAAAGAACGGGTAACCGTACCGTTGTGACTGAAGGCCCATGCCAACGGTGATCGGAGTCGACGAGTCGTAAGCTCGAGGACTGCTAGCTGCTCAAGCAATTACCGTCGACAGGTGTGAGCGCGTACGTATGGAATAAAGGAATACTTATATTGCTATTTGATACATTTTTGTAACACATTTGACGACAATAATCGCTCGGTTTCGTGGAAAAGGGCAACCCAAATATCGGTTTCGAAACGTGAATGCTCCATCACTGGTTTTACTATATCAGCAGCACTCTATGCACTAGCCCTCTATGGTTACAAAATGTAAATAAAACAGCGGTGTAAGATGCTAAGTTAAGATGCTGTTGTGACATTCTGCGGCGTTGAGATTGACAGTCAGTGTACGGACGTCATTTCGGGCGATGGTGCGGATTCATTTCAACGACACGGCGTTACGTCACATCGCGGCGCATCGTGCGCCCGACCGCGAAGGTCGCCTGCTTCACCGCACGTCCAACCGCGCTTATCGCGAGCGCTGGTTCCGACTCACCGGCAACCTGCTCTTCTACTTCCGCACCAACGACGTGGGTGGGCTGGCAGACGCCACCGACCCACTGGGCGTGATGGTTCTCGCAGCCTGCCACGTCCAGGTATTCACAGTCCTGCGTGCGCTCCTCGCTTTGATTCTATGCAATTGTCAGATGATTTAATTTAATTAGGACTTCTCAAGACAACAGATATAAACTTCTTTTTCTAGTTGTGACGGTGCTGTCTCGAATTCGAGTAATATCATCACACATGATTGCGACATCACTATACAGTTAGTTCTCAGACACAGAGGCCAAAATGCCTGCTTCTACTTACTCTGTGTGATGTCTTGTGCAGATGGAAGAGTTTGGTGACCGGCCGTTTGTCTTCTCAGTCTTGTTTGACGGTGAGGAAGGTCATAAGCACTTCTTCAGTGGTCAGTCACAGCAGCAGTGTCGACAGTGGGTTGATGCTGTACGTGGATGTGCGTACAGCGTGCTGCAAACTCAGCTGCTGTCACTGCGCCGTCAAATCACAACACTCAGCGGAACTGATCCACTCTTGGCAAGGTTACTACTACTACACTCACTTAACAGCCTCTTTTCCAGGACAACCTAGGTAAGCTGGTACCAGAAAGGTAAAACCAGTTCGGATTTAAATGAGGCAAGAGATTATGGGGTTTGGGATGCAGTGGCATCAGATGGACGATATGCAAACAATATGCACCTCGCTCCAGATAGATAACCACACCAACACCTCATCACTCACTTTTTACAGGCCAGATGCTCTTCCTGACCAACAGTGTCAAAGCACTGAAGGTAATCTGTTGGCAAGATTGTTAATTTAATCCATATTTTAAGGGTAATTTATTGATTGTTGATTATTGACTTTATTGTACTGATCGAGCTGCTGCCACATTTTGATGAACGAATCCTGTATTGTCAAGGTTCAAAGTACCATCAAGGTCCTGCACGGTGCCTCAGTCATCAGCTGCTGCAACAACGTTCTATGTTGGTTTGCCGTCTGCCAACCAAACCTCAACCGTCGATCCAATTGTTCCAACGAGGCAAGCACCAAGTCGGCCTGCACCACTGGTGCAATTACTGGAGCCCACTGCCGACAGTCAGTTGGCTTCCATACAACACACTACGACAGCAACTTTTTCCGACTGGAAAACATTCCACTGAGTGCGTGTCAGTTGCCTTTACATATCAGCTGCACAAGAGGACATTACATTCTGTTATTTTTAATGTTACAAACTCGTAACTAACTTAATTTGATTGATGCTTGAGATTATAAATATTTTAAAGTACCGAAATGAGTCCCTTCGTAACTGCATATTTGAAACCAAAACTTCATCGTTTAATGTTGAAACAGACTAGAAGACTCGATGGCAATCCAGTCGGAGATGCCTCCAGCCAGATGCCTCATGCATATACATGCAGTATGCACAGATGGACAAACTGTAAATGTAATTTTTCTGGTCGCATCATTTTGTTACCACATTGTTGCATTTGAGTGCATATATCTGTGCCTGACATGATTTGTGATGAAATGATCCACCACTTAGGCACTACACAGCTGCATGATGTCATTTGCTTATACTGCAATATTCTGTGCTTAAATATACTCTAGCATTTCTCTGACACAACCATCCATAATATTATATGACAACGATGTCTGTTGTGACAAAATGTATATAAATGTCAAGTTTGTTTTTGGCTTTGCACTACAGACTGTTCTGTAGTCAGTACAACATAGCAGACTTGAAAGAGTATCCAGCTGTTTGTGCTTTGTCACTAGGTATATATAATTATGGACAATGATTTTTTGTGTTGATGCCTGGTTTATTTATCTGTATGTTTAGAGTTTGCAATTGTTGCATTTTATTGTTCACTGCATCTGTTTGGCCTGTTTAACCACGTCTGCTATAACAACTTGGCATTTGTACCAAATACAGCTACAGTTCAGTTACGGTGAAATTTAGCAAATTAGCAATAAACCTTTCTTAATTTGGTTAAGATTGGACAGAATTATGGTCATGAGTCTGTGGCCCCACTTTTTTGGCCTACCCTGTATATTATGGTTAGCTTTTCATTCCCTCAAAGAACAGAACACCTGTGATAGATTGTGTTTGCTACCAGATGCAGTTTCGACATAGACAAATCACGCTCTTTAACACACTGCACTGCAGTTTTTGAATAAATTTATAAAATATACTTTAACATGTCTCTTGATCTGTTTCACTGACAGTGAGTGACCTGCGACAGTGGTAAAAAACAACTGAAAAAAATCGGTTCACCATAGGATTTTTGTTACACAGTCACTGCATCTGAAATGTATTGGCATCTGCTATACATCCTGATCGCATGCACAAACAGTGGGAGGAAACAACTAACAGTAACGCACAGGTCACACGCTACAACATAATCAGACAATAAAAGTGATTAAACCATATACAAACAAACATACAGTGTGTTCGGGAAAATGAGTTCTCTTAATACTTTGCATCGTCACTGCCTTAACTGCCTCAATATGTAACTGTTATGCACACAGCACGACACAGTTCTTAGCTGTACAGATGTATCCTAAGGTTGTTTAGATGATAATACTAAACTGACATTACCAAAAGTTTATAACATATGTCAGTCTGAGTGAAGTATGTCTTTTCACACAGCTCTGTGCACTCCTAGTGCATTCCTCCAACTCGACACAAAACATTTAGCAGCTTACTTTCTTTTACTGGACTAAATTGCTCCTTCTTGTTTGCAAGCATCACACAAACATTGCAGAGATGTCATACAGCTTATTCAGTGGCAAATATGCACATGTACAATTGATATGGTAAGCAATCTACCACCGGATTATTTTCTAATTAGTACAGTGATACTGTCAGCTGCAATATTGATTCTTGTGTGAAGATTCAAAACTGGCAAGACAACAGTCTGCATCACACAAACAGCTGCCGACTAAATACCACGTGGTGTTAGCCAATAATGTTATAGATTATAGACTTGGCTGTTTGAATTCAGCCCGAGTTTGTACATGCCTGCTTTATCACTAACAGACAGTACAGAATGACGTCTTTTCACAAACAAATAAAGACAAAAATGACTAGACACTACTACCTTAAAAGGATCAGTGTCCAAGTATCAGACATGGGAAATACGAAATATAACTTGCTTTTGACAAATCGCATAATTTACCTAAATAAAAATATGACTTAAATCTTTACAAAATCACAGATCTGCAAAAAAGTTGTGCGATGTTCATACACATTGACAGAGTGACTGCAAGTCATGACAGCTTGTCGTAAACACACCTGTATGTGCCAGCATATTTCTGGGAGGCAGATTCACTGCTACAGCTGACTGCTGCCTGCAAGACAATCTTACCGTCTCAGTGATGATGCTTACTATCACACACACACACACACACACACCCATTTAATGGCCCTTTTTCTGGGACTACCCAGGTGAGCTGGTACCAGAAAGGTAGAACCAATCTGGATTTTACTGAAGCAAGAGACAGTGAGTGGCAGTGGCATCAGCTGGGCCAAATGCAAGTCTGCACCCCCACTCAAGTTTTTTACAGGCCGGATGCCCTTCCTGCCACCCAACCAACAGCATCAAAGCACTGATGCTTACTATCAACAGATAACAAATAGTACAGACATAGTCGTGTAAAACCATATGCTTCACCTAAGAAGCTAAAACCCTGTTTACTCATAAACGACATGTGATGAGAAAACTGGTCAGGTAAACTAGTCAGAGTCAACAAAACATGCATACTGTGCACACACATGCAAGTTCCTTTGTGCATGACAAAACGCAACACAGAATTCTAACATAAATAGCAGCAATTATTAACTGCCAAGCATTCGGAATCTATGGCCAACAGTTGAACAGACACACAACCTGCAGTCATGCACAGACAGCATGCCATGCAGACAGACACTTGAGCAACTAATGATTCACACATTCTTCGCGGCATTCACGTAAGTTTTGCAGTTTCAGACAAAATGAAAAAAATCACAATTAGTGACTGCAGGATTGATGTTGTTACATGCTAGAAATATGCATCCAATAGCAATTTCTGCTGCCCGGTAAGCTCGTGTTTCTAGCTGTTCACAGTTGGTTCATGTCAGTGCCACAACCAATGTTCAGAAATTACCCTGGCTTTGACGGTGGAACCACAGAAGACCCTGTGGAAACAAATGGAGACTTTTGTATGGCATTTTACAGGCCAGAAGCTGTTCATTATATGTGACCAACAGGGCCAAAGCAATGTCATCACAAATTAATGCCATCAAATTTGCAATAGCACAATGCAACGGCTAATAATGACGAAATACAATTATGAATACAATAAATCTACAACATCTTAAAAATAAACTACACAACGTCGATGATTAAACTGCCGTCTGAGTATGCTAGTTGATATAACATATGTACAATGCATGCAGATTACGCAGATACAACAAAGCTTACTTTCATATACCAACAAAAATAACGTTATGTCATAATGTAATTATGCTGGATGCTGTATGTGCTGCTTAGGTTTAAATGCACATGTGACTTAAGGCATCGTCTTCCGATGCCATCACTACCACACCACACCCATTTAATGGCCTCTTTTCCAGGAGAACCTGGATAAGCTGATACCAGCCAGGTAAAACCGGTCCGGATTTAAATGAGGCAAGAGATGATGGCGTTTTCGGATGCAGTGGCATCAGCTGGACCACATGCAAACAATCTGCACGTCGCTCCAGACAGATAACCACACCTCATAACTCAATTTTTGCAGGTCAGACGCTCTTCCTGACGTCCAACCAACAGTGTCAAAGCACTGAAGGCACAATGCCACTGACTGCAAATTCTACAGGTCAGACTAATGAGCCACAGACTTGCTGCAATAAGAACAAACAATTGTCCAACAAGTGTTGGTTTTTACTAGATTAAACATGTTACGCTCTGGATGCGTACATTGGCATTCATGAACACATCTCTCACTGGCCATGTGACCATGTGTGTGTTGTTGAAGGGATGGCGGGGGCAGAATGGGGACAGGGATGTGGAAATTTAACATACTAAATGAAACCAAGGGGTTCCCCCTTGAAAACCCTGGCAGCATGCTGCTAACAAGTCTAGAAATGCACTGTTGATACTATGCAAAGACGCCAGTTCCAGGCCAGACATAACTGAACAGTTCAATCAATCATATCTGCTGCACACACGCTCTCTTGAGTTCACAATAAGCAGCAGTGACAACATCTACACAATCTGAGAGGCATTTCGTATAATAAACACAATAATCATAAGTTAGTGGACTCAACGGAACATAAATAACTGTTTTTTCATTTTTTACAAAAAAAAATCAAACTCTGTGGCATAATTCTTGGGAGTTCGCGCTTGCAAAAATATCAATGGATGAAAATAAAAATGCACACACTGAGTTCCATGCAGAGCATCAGTGATATACATGGTGGCCCAAAAAAGTTGCACAAGTTTAAACATATCAATCGAACCTGTCAAGAAAAAATGAAACAGATTTCACGAAAATGTTCCTCGAGTTTCTGGGAATACAGATTAAGTTACAATTTTTTATGTAGCTGTTAAATATTCTTTGCAAAATAGCTGAGTGTTATTACACCAAAAATGACAACTTTCAATGGTTTTAATTGAAGCGATTATTGCTATACATCTGGGAAATATAAGGCGAATTTCAGCATTTTTTTCTGTTTTTATCAGAAATGATTTGACCATTAAATCTGTTAAAGTGTTTCCCACAACATTTCAACTGTATTTTTACTTTACCATGATATAAGTTAGTTACATCTGAAATTCCCATTCTCATATATTCCCATATTACTAATTTTCTCAGGTAAGGTAACAACACAGTTAATATGTGCCACAAAAAATCTGACTGGTTTGTGTGCAAATCGTTCCTGATCACAACAGTGAAAAATAACTTAAACTGGTGCACGGCTAACAAAGTTATCCCCAAACAGTTTAACCTTCGCATTTAAAGAATGTCAGTCACTTCAAATGCATCTAACTTAACAAGGTAAGGTGACAACATAGTTAATATTTGGTGAAAAATGTTTCAGTTGGTTTTTATCCACATATTGTTTCTGATAACTACAGTGAAAGGATGACTAACATTGCATAATATTTAACACTGCAAGAGCAAAAAAAAATTATCAGCTAGAATAAAACTGTAGCTAATTTACTAAGAATATTTATTAGCTACATAAAAACTGCAACCTAACCATTATTCCCAGAAACTCTAAAACATTTTGATGAAATCCATTTCATTTTATCTAGAACGGTTCCAAAGATGCAGGGTCGGAAAAGTGCAACTTTTTGGGGCCACCGTGTATTAAGTGGTAATTAAACAAAACGTGCAACAGTTTCAAAGAAACACGCATCTGGAGAGCTTGTGCTCGTTGCATTCAGCAGCAGCAGCACAGTATGTCAGGCATCAGCAGTGGCCATCGACACTGACGACCAGTGACAGTATTTCTTCAAATATATCAGCACTCTGACAACAGCAAAACACGTCACTGACACTGATGGTCTGTTCCCAGCACATGAACTGAACTGGAGTTCATGAACCAGACTTGTGAACGCGTGCTTAACAACAGGAGCGCACGACCTGACTCAGCACCAAGCATCCAATCAACTCACAATGTTGACATGCGTGACTAACCAATGAGGACAGCATGTAACTGGGTCAAATGCGTCCAATCGAGTCACGATGTTGACATGCGTGACCAATGAGCATGTCATTAACTGGGTCAGATTCCTGAAAGTCAGTTCAGTTCCATTCGTGTGCCATGAACACTTCTACTGAGCTACATGTATTCTGATCAGGATTTCAGTTCATTCACGTGCTGTGTATAAGACCAAAGTAAACATCACACACACACACTCACACTCACACACACACACACACACACACAGCCGTTTAACAGCCCTTTGTCCGGGACTACCCGGGTGACCCGGTACCAGAAAGGTACAACCAATCTGGATTTTACTGAAGCAAGAGACAGTGAGTGACAGTGGCATCAGCTGGGCCATATGCAAGTCTGCACCTCGCTC